>Ga0180435_10002414_pt1 | contig 19077 bp, 19 predicted proteins | sample SS_ome_3_FD_132467 | JGI IMG/M metagenome (GOLD analysis project Ga0180435, IMG submission 132467) | Hypersaline lake sediment archaeal communities from the Salton Sea, California, USA - SS_3_S_1 metaG | ecosystem: Environmental > Aquatic > Non-marine Saline and Alkaline > Hypersaline >...
AAACCCGTATACCGCGTTGGTCGGCTGGCCGGCGGCATTCACGAAATCGTCGGGCATGGAGAACCACGCCCGGAACAGGTAAACGCTGGCGTCGACCAGGTAAACCGGGGGGCGGATCACTGTGGATCCTGCTGCGACTGCTGTTCCGCCTCCAGGCGTTCGCGCATGGAATCCTTGAAAAGCCGCATGTCCGGCGGCTCGATGGGGGCGCCCGAATTGATCGGGCTGACCCACAGACGCATGCGGTCGTCGTCGGACGCGGAGCCGTGATTGGCAAAATAGAAGAGTTCCTCGCCGCGAAGCGTCCCGACGCCCGGCGTGTCGAAGCCTTCGAGCGCAATGGCGATCGGCGCCACCGACGTTACCTCGGCCCCGCCGCTGTCGAGTTCGAAGCGCATGATGCGCTGCGGGCTCAGGCCGCTCTGCGTAACCACGAGGCTGCCGTCGATGAACTCGATGCCGTAGATTCCGAACTGGTTCAGGCTCTCCGGCCCGCGCAACAGGGCCGACCGCCCGACGGACGGGTCGACCAGCAGGATGCCCATCACGGCGTCCGCGATGAACAGGCGGCTGTTGTCGGGCGTGACCGCGATGTCGGTGAGCGCCGTCAGCCGCGGCATGGCCAGGAACGGTTCCAGGCGGTCGCCATCGGCGGTCTTGCGGAACACCATCGGCGTGGCCCGGTCCACGACGTAAACGTCGCCGGCCTGCGTCACCGCGACGCTGCCCAGGCTGTGCACCAGGCCGTCGACGTCGAGGTTGAATCGCGCCACCAGTTCCAGCGAATCGAGACTGAATTGAAACAGGCCGCCACGACGCGCGTCCGCGGGGGTAAAGCCGGTGAAAGCCGGCGAAGCCGTGCTGGCGATCCACAGGCTGTTGCGTTCCGGGTCGACGGCGATTCCGTCGATCGACCAGAGACCGTTTTCTTCGTCGGATTGCAGCAGCGGCTCGACTTGGCCGCCGTCGCTGACGGCCAGCAATTTACCCTCGAAGCGCGTACCCACCAGGAAGCGCTCACGGGTCGGATCCCACGCCAGGTCGCCGATATCCGCGGGCGAGCCGGGCAGGTCCAGCAGGGCCTGGCCCTCGCCGGCAGGCTGGCCCGCCTCGACCATGAGCTGGTTCATGTACTGGAACGCTTCCGTGTCGGCCATGCCGGCGGTTTCTTCGATGGCCGTGAGGTCGTAGGACAACCCCTGCTGCTGCATCTGCAGCATGAAATGGTAAGCCGTGCGGCGGCGGTCCAGGGCGGCCGAAGCGCGGATGATCTCCACGTAGTACTCCGGCGTGTAGGGCCGTTGCTGATGCAGCTTGAGCGCGTCGCGGTAGAGCTCGACCCACTTTTCCTCGGAACGCGCCCGGACCATGTCCTGTTCCAGGGCCGCGATTTCCTGCGGGGTCAGCGGGGTTTGCGCGGCGCTCGAGGGCTGGTTCTGCGCCTGGGCGGCAATGGCGAAGAGCAGCAGGGCGGCAAATGCCGCGATGCGTTCGAATCGTAATGACATAAATCGGGTCCTGGTTTCTGGCCGTCCTCCGGCGGACGGGTCGGTTTGATCGAAAACGCCGTGTTTGGTTCCAATCGCGGCGAGAACCGATACAATCGGCACAGTTTACCAGAGCCGCGAGACCCCCAATCAATGCACGATGACATCACCCGTTACCGGGGCCGGTTCCTCAGCCTCATCGAACGGGAGCACTGGGAATTCGTTACGCGCCCCAACGCCCACGCGGTGGCAGTACTGGTGGCCACCACGCCGGAACGCGAGATCGTGCTGGTGGAACAGTACCGCCGGCCCCTGGACGCGCGTGTCATCGAGTTGCCGGCCGGCCTGGTCGGCGACACCGGGGATCCGAACGAGGCGGTGCTGGACGCGGCCGGCCGGGAGTTGATCGAGGAGACCGGCTTCGAGGCCGCTGCGCTCGAAGTCGTCATGGAATGCCCGACCTCTTCCGGCATGACGGACGAGATGATTACGTTCGTCCGCGCCGACCAACTGCGGCGCGTGGGCCCCGGCGGCGGCGACGACAGCGAGGAGATCGAGGTCCACGTCGTGCCGCTCGACCAAGTCGATGCGTGGCTGGACGACCGGCGCGCTCAGGGCTTGTTGCTGGATCCGAAAATTTACACGGCGCTTTACTGGTTGAACCAGGAACGAGGTGAAGAATGACCACTCGAACCCCACTGCTGCTCCTGCTGGCCTGCCTGGCCATTCCCACGGGCGCGTCGGCGGAAACCCCCGCGGCGCCCGTCGCGATCGCGATACACGCCGGCGCGGGCACCATCCAGCGCGAAGACCTGGACCCTGAGAAGGAGGCGGAAATCCGCGCCAAGCTCGAAGAGGCGGCACGCGCCGGACACGGCGTGCTGACCACGGGCGGCAGCGCGCTGGACGCCGTCACCCTGGCGGTGACCTTGCTCGAGGACGCGCCCTACTTCAACGCCGGCCGTGGCGCGGTGTTCAACGCCGAGGGCGTGAACGAACTCGACGCCTCGATCATGGACGGCGCCACGCTGAACGCGGGCGCGGTGGCCGGGGTGCACAACGTGCGCAACCCCGTGTTGCTGGCGCGCAAGGTCATGACCGAGTCGGTGCACGTGATGCTGATCGGCGAAGGCGCCGAGGCCTTCGCCCGCGAACACGGCATCGCGTTCGAAGCCGACGAGTATTTTTACACGGACTACCGCTGGCGGCAGTTAGAGAAAGCGCGGTCGCGGGACTCGGCCCGGCACGGGGCGGCCACGCCGGACACCTGGCTTTCCACCGTCGGTGCGGTCGCGCTCGACGCCAACGGCGACCTCGCTGCCGCGACCTCGACGGGCGGCATGACCAACAAGCGTTGGGGCCGCGTCGGCGATGTACCGGTGATCGGCGCCGGCACCTATGCCGACAACGCTTCCTGCGCCGTGAGCGCCACCGGCCACGGCGAGTACTTCATCCGCGCCACCGTGGCGCGGGACATCTGCGCCCGCGTGCAATACACGGGCGCCAGCCTGCAGGAGGCCGCCGACCAGGTCGTGATGCAGAAGCTGGTCGAAATGGGCGGCACCGGGGGAATCATCGCGCTGGACCCGCGGGGCGGAATTTCCCTGACCTTCAACACGCCCGGCATGTACCGCGCCAGCGTGGATCCGGCGGGCGAGGTTTTCGTGGGGATCTACAACGATGAATAGGCGGCAAAACCTGCTTCTCGCATTATTGCTGGCCACGACGGCCGCCGCCTGCAGTCCGCCGCCCGAACCGCAGTTCGACCTGGCCGCACTGCAGCGCGATATCCAGCAGAAAACGGAGCGCATGTACTGGATCCACCTGCGCCTGGACACCGCGTCCAACGAGATCGCCAACGCCGAGGCCGCGGCGCGGGAAGGCAACAGCTCGGCCGCCGGGTTCCACGCAGCCGAGGCCTACCGTAGCCTGGAACAGGCCGACCAGGCCCTGCTCGAACTCGGCCAGCAGATGCAGGCCATGGCGGGACTCGACCGGCGGTGAATTCCGGAAAGTCCGGCACGTCGAACGGAAGCGGGTACAAAGCCTGGAATCCATGGCACTAGCGCGCAATTCCGCTGTCTCAATCCCCGGAGGGAAAGCCATGAGAAAAACCATCACGACGGTGATGCTCGCCTCGCTGCTCGGCGCCACCCCGGCGCTGGCTTGCGAATACAAGGCGGGCGAAACGAAATTCCTCGACTACGCCCACTGCCTCTACGGCCCGGACGAAGTGCAGGCCGTGGACTTGCCCGAGGAATCCACGTGGGAACAGTGCATCTACCGGGTCCAGGCCTTCATGCCGCCGAAGCTGCTGGCCATAACCCGTGAAGAAGGGGGCAAGGAGAAAGCCGTCCAGAACTGCCGGGGCGACATCGGCAACCCCTGCTACCTGATGAAAAAGGCCTGCGACGAGGCGCTCGAAGCGCAGCTGGACTGAGCGCCGCCCTGCGGCGGGAACCGATCAGGCAAGCGCCTCGTTCAGCACCAGCCGCATGTGGTCCCAGGAGGCCCGGTCGGCCAGTTCGCTGTAGCGCAGCGGCAGACCGAACTTTTCACCCCGAAGCGTCGCTTCGGGATTGGTGAAGCCGTGCGTGGCGCCGGGCAAGGCGACGAACAGGCAGTCGGCGGCGGCCGTCTCGACCTCCCGGAGAAACGCGCTGACGTCTTTCGCCGTGACGAACTCGTCCGCCTCGCCGTGGTAGACCGCCATCCGCGCCTTGACCCGCGACGCTTCGCCCGGCTGCGCGATGGCCAACGACAACGCGCCGTGGAACGAGGCGACGGCCGCCAGGTCCGATCCGGTGCGCGCCATGTGCAGGGCCACCCCGCCGCCCATGCAGTAGCCGATGGCCGCCGCCTTTGCCGGGTCGGCCTGGTCGAGCGTTCGGGCCGCCTCCAGCGCCGCGTGGAAGCGGCCACGAAGTGTTTCCCTATCGCCGAGCAGCGCGTTCATCCATGCGCCGGCCTCGTCGGGATTGGCGGCCGTGCGCCCGCCGCCGTAGAGATCGACGGCGAATCCGAGATAGCCGAGCTCGGCGAGCATCGCCGCCCGGCGCTTCACGTAGTCGTTGCGCCCCCACCATTCGTGCACCACGAGAACGACCGGTCGCTGCCCTTCGCCGGCCGCGTCCCAGGCGGCCGAGCCGACCATCTGCAATCCCTGGTACTCGTAGGAAACGTCCCGCGTTCGTATGTCTTGCATGCCCGGCTCCCGTGTGCAAACCCGTCGATCTTCCCATCATAGCCCAGGGACGCCGTAACGACATTGCGAACGCCGGCGCCCGCCCCCAGATAGCAAAGAATTGAAAAGGAATCCGAACATGAGCAATTTCGAAACCGAAAACGAAATCCGGATGGACGTCTCCAACCTCTACCGGGAAGAGACCTTCACCGACAACACGGTCGGAACGCTGCGCCGCATCACGCCGGTTACGCCGGAGGGCGACCCGGATCCGGGCCGCCCGGTGCAGTTCGTCGGCAGCACCCAGGTGCTGACCACCGCGGGCCCGCTACCGCTCTCCTTCGAGATCGAGGCGAACACGCTGAGCGAGGCGGCCGAGGGTTTCGGCGAAGCCGCGAAGCAGGCATTCGAGCGGACCATGGAAGAACTCAAGGAATACCAGCGCCAGCAGGCCTCGCAGATCGTCGTGCCCAAGGGCGGCATGGACCCGATGGGCGGCGGAATGGGCGGCATGCCGGGCGGCGGCAAGATCCAGATGCCCTGATCGCCGCAGGCATGGCCCGTTCATTCAGAATCCGGTTCCTGGCTGCATTCCTCCTCGCCTGCATGGCCTGCGGCAGCGCTGGCGCGGCGGACGGACCCGTCTGGCGTGAAGTGGACCCGGACCGCCTGGCGTTCGTGGAAACCTCGGCCGGCGATTTTGCGATCGAGCTGAACCCGCTGTTCGCACCGGCGACCGTCCGCCAGTTCGTGCGACTGGTCCGGGCGGGGTTTTACGACGGCCTCGGCTTCTACCGCGTGATCGACGGCTTCGTCGCCCAGGGTGGCGACGGCAGCGACCTGGGCGAATTCAGCGAAGTTCCGCTGGTCAAGGCCGAATTCGAGATCGACTGGCCACAGGACCAGGAATGGACCCCGGTGCAGGAGCCCGACCTGTTCGCGGCGGAAACCGGCTTGCTGGATGGTTTCGCCGTTGGACGCGACAAGGACGCCGGCAAGGCCTGGCTCACCCATTGCCCCGGGATCGTGGCCATGGCGCGCAACGACGGTGCCGACACGAGCCGTACCGACCTGTATATCGTGATCGGCCAGGCGCCGCGCTACCTGGACCGCAACATGAACGTGTTCGGCCGCGTGATCCACGGCATGGACGCGGTGCAGCGAATCCGGCGCGGTCCGGCCGACGAGAACGGCATCATCCAGGACGACGCGGCCATGACCCGAATACGTTCCATCAAGATGGCCGGCGACATCCCGGAATCCGAGCGCCTTCGCGCCCTGGTGCCGGACACGGGCGACAAGTCGTTTCGCAAGCTGCTCGAGGACCGCCGGAACCGGAAGGAGGATTTCTTCCACCACAAGCCGCCGCGCGTACTGGACGTCTGCCAGGTACCCGTCGGCGGGCGCCTGATTCGCTGAGATCCCAGGCAGGACCTCCCGCGCGCCATGCCGTAAAATCGGTTCATGACGCCAGCCCGGCCCATCGCCAACTGCCTGCTTCGGGCATTACTCCCGTTCGCTCTGCTCGCCGTTGCGGCCTGCACCTCGCCGGCGCCCGCCGAGCAGGCGCCCAGCGACACCCCCACCCTGGTACTGGTCTCGTTCGATGGCTTCCGCTGGGACTATGCCACCCTGACCGCAACGCCCAACCTCGACCGCCTGGCGCGGCGGGGGCTCCGGGCCGAAGCATTGATACCCGTGTTTCCCACGCTGACTTTTCCCAACCATTTTTCGATCGCCACCGGCGTGTGGCCGTGGCGCCACGGGATCGTCGCCAACCGTTTCCCGAACGACGAAGGTGATTCCTGGTACAGCCTCAGCGACCGCGCCTCGGTCGAGGACGGGCGCTGGTACCAGGCCGAACCGATCTGGGTTACGGCCGAGAAAGCCGGCTTGCGAACGGCCGCCTACTACTTCGTCGGCACCGAGGCCGACATCCAGGGCATTCGCCCCGGCGACTGGCGGAGTTTCGACAAAGAGGTGCCCGGTCGGGCCCGCGTCGGCCAGGTGCTGGACTGGTTGCAACGGCCGGCCGACCGCCGCCCCCACCTGGTGACGCTGTATTTCGAGCACGTGGACGACAACAGCCACTGGTACGGCCCCGGTTCCCCCGAGTCCCTGCGCGCGATCCGCCAGGTGGACGCCTGGCTCGGCCGCCTGCTGGACGGCATCGAGACCCTGCCCCAGTCGGACGACGTCTACGTGCTGGTGCTATCCGACCACGGCCAGGGCACGTACGCGTCGCGCGATGCCCTCGTGCTCGATCGACGCGTGGACCTCGACGGCGCCGCGGTCGTGAACGGTGGCGCCTACGCCTTCGTGCACCTGGACGGCGACCGGGCGCGCGCGGCCGCGATGCGGGACAGCATCAACCGCGACTGGGATTGCGGCCGGGCCTACTTGCCGGAAGACCTGCCCGCTGCCTGGAACGCCGGGAACAGCCCCCGTTACCCCGAACTGGTCGTGCAGCCCGACCCCGGTTGCGGCGTGATCACGCGGGCGAGCGATAGCCACCGACTGCTGCCCGGCGACCACGGCTGGGCGCCGGACCACCCCGACATGTGGGGTATCTTTTACGCCGCCGGTCCGCGCCTCCCTGCCGGCACGGTCACCGGCCCGGTGCGGGTGGTCGACGTCCATCCGCTGATGCTGGCTATCCTCGGGCTGGAGGCGCCGGGCGCGACCGACGGTGATCCGGAGGCGCTGGCGTCACGCCTGCTGCCTGAATCGGAGTAGAATCGGCCACGCGTCCAGCCAAACAAACGCACAGGAAGAACGCGACATGAGAATTCTGGCAGCCGACATCGGTGGAACCAACTCCCGTTTCTCGCAGGTGGAAATCGACAGCCTGGCGGCGATCTCGATGACGGAGCCGTTGATCTTTCCGACCTGGTCCGAGCACATCGAATCCTTCGACCAGTTGCTGAACCACTACTCGGAGCACCGGCCGGCCGGCAGCCCGGACGTCGAGGATTTCGACGCGCTGTCCATCGCGATCGCCGGCGCGGTCGCCGGCCAGCGGGCCACGCTGCCCAACATCCCCTGGGACATCGACCTGAGCACGTCGCGCCGCGTGAAAACGGCGTTCCTGCTGAACGATTTCTTCGCCCAGGCGCACGGTTTCATGGACCCGGGCGTGTTCGACCGCATGGCGCTGGTCCGGGCCGGCTCGGCGCCGTCGCCGGGCAATATCGTCATCGTCGGCGCGGGCACGGGCCTGGGCCACGCCACGCTGAAGCCCTTCGAGGGCCGTCGTATCGTGATTCCCTCCGAGGCCGGGCACGCCAGTTTCGCCTTCCGGGGCGAGAGAGAGCGGGAAATCGAAGCCAAGATGCTGGCCCGCACCGGGAAGAACTGGCTGAGCGGCGACGACGTGGTCAGCGGTTCGGGCGCGGCGCGGCTGCACGAGGCGCTGACCGGGCACACCGTAAGCCCCGCCGAGGCGCTGAGAAAAGAAGAGCTGGAGTCCGATACCTGCAGGTACTTTTCACGTTTCTATGCCCGCGTGTGCCGCAACTTCTGCCTGACCATGTACCCCGTGGAGAGCCTGATCATCAGCGGCGGCGTGGCGGCCAAGAACCCGCACCTGCTGGAATCCGATTCCTTCCGTAACGAGTTCGACGACGGGCGTTCCTACCGCCACATCCTGGAGCGCATCCCGGTGTACCTGAACCGGGACGAGTACATCGGCATCAAGGGCGCGGCGATCCACGCCTGGCAACAACTCACGGCTGCATCGAACGGATAAACGCGTCGGCCTCGTCGATTGCGCTCTGCATGTTGGCGATCAGCTGCGCCGTGTCGCGCTCGATGCTCGCCAACTCGCCCTTCAGGGCGCCGATCGCGCGCGCATTGAGGTTGTGCTTCAGGTAGAGCACCTGGTCCTGGAACGCTTCCAGCACTGGATCCATCGACTGCTCGGCCCGTCTCATCGCCGTCATCATCTGCGTGAAGCGCGTGCGCGTGTCGCGCAGCATCTTCTCGCTGTTGCGGCGCATCTCGACGCTGCTGAACTCGCCGAGCTCCGCCTGCCACTCGTCGAACAGGTCCTCGGACACCGACTCCACCTCGTCGATCCGGCCGCGCACGTTATCGGCTTCCGCCACGCTGTCTTCGTACTCCGAGTTCAGCCGGTCGTAAAGCTCTTCGAGGTCGCCGCCGTCGAACTGGACGGTCGCCCGGAACTGGTCCAGGGCCGAGGCGAACTGTTCACTGGCGTCGTCCTGGGCGTCACGGGCTTCTTCCACCCGATCGACCAGGATGTCGCGCTTTTCGTAGCCGATTTTTTCCATCGCCGAGTAGTAAGCGCTGGAACAGGCGAACAGGAACAACGGCAATACGGCGGTAAGCGCCAGGCGCTTCGCATGGAACATGGTGAACCCTCCTTCAGGTGCCCCCGAACTGTAACGCGGCGAGCCGGGCATACAAAGCGCTCTCTTCGATCAGGCGCTCGTGCGGCCCCACCGCCTCGACCCGCCCGTGGTCCATCACCAGGATGCGGTCGACCATTTTCACGGTCGCCAGGCGGTGCGCGATCACCAGCGTGGTCCGGTTCTTCATCAGCCCTTCCAGCGCCGCCTGCACCAGGCGCTCGCTCTCCGCGTCCAGCGAAGAGGTCGCCTCGTCCAGCAGCAGGATCGGCGGGTCTTTCAGGATGGCGCGGGCGATCGCGATGCGCTGGCGTTGCCCGCCCGAAAGGCGCGTGCCCCGTTCACCGAGGAAGGTGTCGTAGCCGTCGGGCAATCGTTCGATGAATCCGTCGGCCGCGGCCAGGCGGGCGGCCTCGAAGACTTCCTCGTCGCTGGCCTCCGGGCGGCCGTAGCGGATGTTCTCCAGCGCGCTCTCGCCGAACAACACGGTTTCCTGGGGCACGAGGCCGATCGACCGGCGCAGTTCCAGCGGGTCCAGGCGCGCGATGTCGACGCCGTCGATCCGGATCTGGCCGGCGGACAGGTCGTAAAAGCGCAACAGTAATTGGAAACTGGTGCTCTTGCCGGCGCCCGAAGGGCCGACGATGGCCACCGTCTCGCCCGGATCGACGGCCAGCTCGAATGCATCCAGCGCACGTTCGCCGGGCCGGCTCGGATAACTGAAACTGACCCGGTCGAACTCGATCCGGCCCGCGACCGGTCTAGGCAGCACGTCCGGCGACGCCGGCGCACTGATCCGCGGTTCCGCCCGCAACAGTTCAACCAGCCGCTCCATCGCGCCGGCGGCTCGCTGGATCTCGCCCCAGAGGCTGCTCAGCGCGGTGACGGACGAGCCGACGAAGAAGGCGTACATCAGGAACTGCCCCAGCTCACCCCCGGTCATGCGGCCGGCCGACACCGATTGGGCGCCGGCCCACAGGAACAGGGTCAGCATGCCGAATACCAGCACGAAGGCCACGGCCACCAGCACGGCGTTCATGCGGATTCGGCGAACAGCCGTGCGAAAACTCGCGGTTACGGCCTCGGCGTAACGCCGGGTCTGCTGGGCTTCCAGCGTGAACGACTGGACGGTCTGCATCGCGTTCAGGGTTTCCCCGGCCAGGCCGCTGGTGTCCGCCACACGGTCCTGGGATTGCCGGGAAAGGCTGCGAATCATGCGTCCGACCACGATTACCGGCAGTACGACGAGCACGATACCCACCAGCGTGTAGGCCGCCATGCGCGGACTGGTCCAGATCAGCATCGCCAGGCCACCCAGCAGGCTGAGGGTGGAACGCAGCGCGATCGACAGGCCGGAACCCGCGATGCTCTGCACCAGCGTGGTATCGGTGGTCAGCCGCGACAGCACCTCGCCGGTCCGCGTGACCTCGAAGAAGGCCGGGTCCATGCGGATGACCCGCGCGTACACGGCGTTGCGGATGTCCGCGACCACCCGCTCGCCCAGCCAGGTGACCAGGTAGTAACGCAACGACGCGAACAGGCTGAAGACAACCGACACGGCCAGGAACCACAGGAAATAGGGGCGCATGACCTCGAGGCCCTGCTCGGAGAACCCGCTGTCGATCATGTAACGCAGGGCCACCGGCATCGCCAGCATCGAAACCGACGCCACCAGCAGCGCGGACAAAGCCAGCACCAGCGTGCCCGTGTAGGGTGTTATGAACGGCCACAGCGCGCGTAAGGGCTGCAGCGAGCTGCCTTTCGGACGATCACTGCTGGCGGCGTCGTTCATGCTGAACCCTCCGGCGCGCCACCCGCGGCCGCGGCATGGGTTTCACGCCAGTCGCGCGGGTCGACGCGGTAGTAATCCCTCAACACGCCGAACAGCTCCTGGTGGCGCTTCGCCATCGCGTCCGGCTGCTCGAAGAATGTCTCCGTCGCCACCGCGAAGAATTCCGCCGGGTTGGTCGCGCCGTAGTGGTCGAGCAGGGTTCGCCCGCCCTTGCGCGCCTTGCGCTGCAGGATGCGGTACTCGCCCGACAGCGCCGCGGCCCAGCTGCGGTAGCTGCTCGCGCCCGCCAGCAGCGGGGCGCCGTCGGTGTTGCCGTCCTCGCTGTCGAGCTGGTGAGAAAACTCGTGCAGCACCACGTTCCGGCCATCCACGAAATTCCGGGCGCCGCGCAATACATCGTCCCAGGCCAGGATGACCTTGCCGTTGCTCCAGGACTCGCCCTGCAGGCCGCGCCTCACTTCGCTGGCCAGGCCCTGGTCGTTGGCCTCGGTGCGGGAGACGACGAAGGCGCTCGGATAGATGACGATGTACTTGAGGCGGGGATAGAGCCCCCCGCCGCGGTTCAATTGCAACATGCAGGCCTGGGCCGCGATCGTCACCCGCATCTCGTCGGTGACGACCAGCCCGCCCGCGCCGCTGAAATGTTTCTGGTGCAGGAAGGCCTTGATATGCTGCCGTAACTGCAGGCGCAACGGCATCGGCAAGGCCCGGTAAACGCCGATATTGCGTTCCAGTATTTCCACCCATTCTTCGGGAAACGGCCGGGCGAGCGCACGCTGCAATCTCAGGCGCGGAATCCACCACGCCAGCGCGATCGCGAGAACGGCAAAAAAGAGAAACAGCCAGGGATCCATGGCCGCCTAGACTACCGCGCCCGGGCACGGTTTCCCAAATTTCCATGAGACTTGACCTGTATCGCGACGCGATCGGCCGAAGGGATTATATTTAGGAGGTGCCGGACATCGTTCGCGGCAGATCATGCCTCGGGCGGTTCCGGAGCGCAAAGTGGAGACACGAGGAGCGAACCATGCCGATCGCCATGACCCTGAAATCCTACCTGGACGATCACGAAGTCAGCTACGACACGGTCGAGCATCCGCACACCGAATCGGCCGTCGATTCCGCCAAGTCAGCCCACGTGCCACCGCACCAGATGGCCAAGGCCGTCGTGCTGGAGGACGCCGCAGGCTTCATAGTGGCCGTGTTGCCCTCGAGCAACCGGCTCAACCTGGGCTGGGTGAACGAAGAACTGGAACGCGACCTGAAGCTCGCCACCGAAGACGAACTGAAAGCCCTGTTCCGCGACTGCGAAACCGGCGCCATTCCGGCGCTCAGCGCGGCCTACGGCTTGAAGGTCATCTGGGACGACCAGCTGAAGCATGCGGCCGACATCTACATCGAGGCCGGCGACCACGAACACCTGATCCACCTGTCGGGCGAAGACTTCCGGCAACTCATGGCGCGGTTGCCTCACAGCGTGATCAGCGCAGGCAAGGAGTATTCGCGCTGGGTTTACGGCTGAAGCACTGAACGCAGCCAGCTGACGATCTGGCCCGCCGGCATCGCACCGGACCGGCGGGCAATCTCCTGCCCACCCCGGAACAACACCATCGTCGGGATGCTGCGAATGCCGAACCGCGCCCCGCTCATCTGCTGATCTTCCGTGTTCAGCTTGGCGAAGCGCACCCCGGGTTCCATCGCCCCGGCCGCTTCCTCGAAGGCCGGCGCCATGGCGAGGCAGGGCCCGCACCAGGGCGCCCAGAAATCCACCAGCACCGGGATGTCGTTACGCGCCACGTGCCTGTCGAAGGTGGCGTCGGAGAGTTCGGCCGGGTGTCCGTTGAACAGGGCTTCCTTGCATTTGCCGCAAATGGGCCCGTCACCCAGTCGTTCGGACGGCACCGTGTTCACGGCCGCGCAGGCGGGACAGACGATACGGATTTGTGTCATGTAAGTCATTTCCTGAGCCCGGTTTCAGTCGAGTGCCTGCCGGAACTCCGACAGCCTGGCCTTCACCCGGGCCGCGTTCGCGCTGCCCATGCGCAGCAGGATCTTCTGGCCCGCGCTCAGTTCCTCCAGTTCTTCGTCCGCGAACAGGTAAACCGCCTCCGGTTTGATCAGGCGATACGGCTCCGCGACGTCGGGCGTGGCCAGTAACTCGTCGATCACGTCGACCAGGCGCCCGGTGAAGTCTCCGTCGGCGTAACCGAGGTCGCGCCAGGCCTGGTCGAACAGCGGTTGGTTACGCTCGTACATCGCGGCGAACTGTGCCGCGTCCACGGCTTCCAGCATTTCCACGTAGGGCTGGTAACGGGCGGCATTGGCCGGATCAGAGAGGAACTGCGGAACCGGGTCACCCGCCTCGTCGAGGATTTCCTCCGGCGGGTTCGGGTCCGGCACGGCCAGGAAGTCGTCTTCCGGCGCGCTCATCACCCGGATGTTGCCCGGCACCTGGCGGCTGCCCAGCGCGTCCACGGTGGCCACCGCGCGCGCCACCAGTTCCTCCTGCGCGAAAAACCGGATCGCGCCTGCCTCGCCGACGGCCTGCGCCAGTTGGTCACCGGCGTAGGGGTCGCTTTCTGCCAGCGGAGGCAGGGGCAGGACTTCGAGATCGGGGATTTCGGCTTGCCGCCGTTCCGGCAGCGGGGGCGGCTCCGGCTCGGCTTCGGGCGCCGTGACGAAGGCCGGCTCGGTGGTTTCCACCGGGCTTACTGCGACCGGCGCATCGCGTTCACCAGCGTCGAACAGGTAAAAAGCGATAACGCCGAGCACCAGCAGTACGATGCATGCGATTACGATCAGACCCTTTTTCATGATGCCTCCCGTGGCACGGGTGGGATCCGCGCCGGTTCATACCCCGCAGCAGTTGGGACCGTCGTTTTCAAGCAGGGTTCAGCCGACTACAATGCCCTATGGACGCGTGCCTGAGCCCATGATTCGACTACCCTACATCGAGCCCGTCTTCCGGCCGCCTTCCGAGGCGCACAGCCTGATCCTGCAGGTGACGAACGGTTGTTCGTGGAACCGCTGCACCTTCTGTGAAATGTACACCCTGCCGCAGAAGAAATTCCACCTCAAACCCCTGGACCGGATCGAGGACGAGGTGGCCGCGGTGGCGCGCAGCGGCGCGCCGGTACGGCGCATATTCCTAGCGGACGGCGACGCGATGACACTCTCCAGCCGGCGCCTGCAGGACATCATGGAAGTGATCCGGCGGCACCTGCCCGGCATCCAGCGCGTCTCCTCCTATTGCCTGCCGCGCAACCTGAAGAACAAGTCGGTCGAAGAACTGCAAGTGTTGCGTGAACTGGGCCTGGACCTGTTCTACGTCGGCTGTGAATCCGGCGACGATTTCGTGCTGGAGCGGGTGCAGAAAGGCGAGACCTTCGAGTCCTCGCTGGCCGCCCTGCGCAAGATCAAGGCGGCGGGCGCGCGCAGTTCGGTGATGATCCTCAACGGCATGGGCGGCCTGAAGTACAGCGAGCAACACGCGAAGAACTCGGCGCTGCTGATGAACGAGGCCCAGCCCGAGTACCTGGCGACCCTGGTGGTCAGCTTCCCGCAGGGCATGGAAAAATACCAGGCCGGGTTCGAAGGCGAATTCGAACCGCTCGACCAGCCCGGCCTGTTCCGCGAAATGCTCTGGTTGCTGGATACCCTGGAACTGGAACGAACGATTTTCCGCAGCGACCACGCATCCAACTACCTGGTGCTCAAGGGCACGCTGAACCGCGACAAGGAACGCCTGCTCGACATCGTCCGCCAGGCCCTCGAACGCCCCGGCTCGGTGCCGCTGCGGCCGGAGTGGGCGCGCGGGCTTTAAGCTTCCCGTACGCCCCCAAGTAACCGTAACGACATAAACATTTATTGATGCAGCGTAAATACTCAATTCACTTGCTTGACCCAGATCAACCGGGCTTTCTCACGAACACCTAAAACTAAAAGAGAAACATAACGTTAGCCATAAAGCGAGAAGAGTCATGAGAAAGCTCCTTGTAGCGTTCTTTCTCGTGCTGGCCTTTGCAAGGATCGCGTCAGGCGCAGACACAGTCCCTACCGACATCGAGATGCCGGGCACCCAGCCCCTCGAGATCAGCTCACTGGAAAGTCCTAACAAGTGCGACAATTGCCACGGCGGCTACAACGCCGCCGTTGAGCCGGCGCACAATTGGCGTGGCAGCATGATGGCCAACGCCGGTCGGGACCCCATCTTCTGGGCAACGCTGGCTATCGCCGAGCAGGATTTCGACGGTTCCGGCGATCTCTGCCTGTGCTGCCACAGCACCGGCGGCTGGCTGTCCGGCCGCTCGACGCCGACCGACGGCTCGGGCCTTCAGGCCGGGGATTCCGATGGCGTCGAGTGTGATTACTGCCACAAGCTGACGAATCCCAACGATCTCGAACACGTCGGTGTCATGAACGAACCGTTCCTGGCCAACGATGGCGAGCCCGCGCCTAGGACGCAGGGCTGGTATGGATCCGGCATGTCGTCGATGTGGGGCGGTAACGACAAGCTAGGCCCGTACAATGACGCCGATGCGCGCCACCAGTTCATTCAATCCGACTTCCACCGCAGCCCGGACTTCTGCGGCACCTGCCACGACGTTTCCAACCCGGCCGTCGGTAACCTGGCGCACAACCACGGCACGCTGGCCAACGCGCCTGGCGTGACTGCCAACAGCGAAGCGGGCGGCGCGGTCGACGGCAAGGCTGCGTTTAACAATCCACCCTACGCCTACGGCATCGTCGAACGAACCTTCAGCGAGCACATGTCGAGCCCGATTTCCTCCATCCAAGTCAACGATTTCCACACCTCGGGCTTACCGGAGGGCGGTGCGTTCGAAGGCATATACCTGGCGACCACCAACGGCGGTATCAGTGCCGATTACGAAAATCCATACCGGGTCCGAACCTACACCTGCCAGACCTGCCACATGCGCGCGGTCACGGGCACCGGCGCCAACAAGCGCGGGGTACCGTTGCGCCACGACCTGCCCCTGCACGACATGACTGGCGGCAACTACTGGATGGCGGCGGCTATAGAGTATCTCGACGGCCAGGGCAAGCTTCGGCTGGGCGGTGGCCTGACTGCCGACCAGAGGTCAGCCATGCAGGACGCGGCGGCAAGGGCACGCGAACAACTGCAACTCGCCGCCACGCTGGAATTGGAAGGCAACACGCTGGAGATCGTCAACCACACCGGCCACAAGCTGATCACCGGTTACCCCGAGGGACGGCGCATGTGGCTGAACGTCAAGTGGTACGACGCCGAAGGCGGTCTGCTGCGGGAAGACGGCGCCTACGGGCCGCTGGACGGTCAAGACGGCCGGCCGCTGGCCAAGGGCATCAACGGCGTCGTTCCCGAGAGCATCCTGGACCTCGAAGACGATGAACTCTACATTTTTGAGGCCCACATGGGCATGACCCGGGATTGGGCTTCACAGATAGTCACGGCTGCAAACCGCGGCCTGCCGCTGACCTACGACAGGCTAGGCAACGAGGCCGTTTACACGCTCGGTGACCTCGCCGCGGGAAATGCCGGGACTGAGCTGGAAACCTTCCATTTCGTCCTCAACAACACGGTGACCAAGGACAACCGCATCCCTCCCTTCGAGATGAGTTACGACGAGGCGCGACGCCGCAACGCGCTGCCGGTGCCGGCCGACCAGTATGACGGAGCACCGGGCGGAACGTTCGATAACTACGCGGAAATCGGCCTCAATCCGCCAGCTGGTGCAGCCTCGGCAACGATCGACCTGGTCTACCAGCCCACCAGCTGGGAGTACATCCAGTTCCTGTACCTCGCGAACACGCCTGGAAACGGGTTCCTGGACAACGAAGGCGCGAACATGCTCGAAGCCTGGGCGGAGACGGGCATGGCTGCGCCCGCGGTCATGGCCAGCACCACCTGGGGCGGCACGCCGCCCGGCCCTGCCTGCGAACTCGCGGCGCCGTTGCTGGAATCAGCGACGGCGACGACGAACAGTGTCAGCCTGTCCTGGGCGCCGGTGGAGGGAGCAGCGACCTACCTGCTTTACTACGACCAGTCCGGCAAGTCGCAGTACCTGGACACCGTGGGCTGCGACGGGCCCGGGCCCTGCACATACACGGATTCCGGCCTGAATAGCGGCCAGTCCTACTGCTACAAGGTTACGGCCATGGAGGGCGAGTGCGAATCCGCGTTCAGCAACATCAGCTGTGCAAGCACCCAGCCCGGTGGCCAGACCTCGAGCGCCGGTGTTTCGACGATTACGACGGGCTCGGTGGTCAAGAGCGGCAAGGGCAAGAACGCCACGGAGCAGTTCGTGGTGTCGGACAGCTTCAACGCCGGGGACACCGTGGTTATCCGGCTGCTGGTCGACGACGAGGCCGGATCACCGGTCGCGGACGCGACCGTGCAGCTGAACATCAGCGGCCCGGAAAGCGTGGGCCTGGTTTCCTCGGGCAGTGGACCTGATGGTATCGCCGAAGCCAGCTGGGCGACCGATGCGCCGAACCGGAAAGGTAATGGCGGAACGGCAACCGGAACCTACACGATCGCGGTTACCGGCATCGAATCCCCCGGCCACGACTGGGACGGCGTCACGACAACGACCACCATCACGTTGAACTGAAGTCGGCGCGGCTGGCGGAAACCCGTCAGTCGCGTCAATCCCTGACCGGCCGGTCGCTTTCCGGCATCACGTAGGTGCCGCCCACGGTATTGTGTTCCGGGCCGTAGCGGTACACGCGGCGCTTGGTGCCGTCCAGGTTCCATTCCCAGTCGTTTTCCCGCCGGGTGACATCGTAAGTTTCGGAGCGGTTGTAGTAGTAGGGATAGTAAGCACCCCAGGGACCGTGGTGGCCGTAGGTGTAGGGATAGCGCCAGTAGGCGTAGCCGCGGTGGTAGCCCGGGTAGTACCAGCCGGTGCCGTAAACCATCGTCGAGCCGTTGTAGTAACGGCTGTAGTAACCGCTGGTGCTCACGTAGGCCATGCGGCCGCTGCTGTCGTCGAACGCCTCGAGGCGAACGAAGGTGACGTTGAAGGCCGGGTCCGTGGCCGGGATGGAGTAAATCTCTTCCGGGATTTCGCGCGCGGCCCGCCAGCGGCCCCGCGGCCCGGTCGAGGAGAACCAGGCGCCCTCGTGGCAGAGGTAGTAGAAGTTGTTGTGGCGAATGACCTGGTACGGCGTGTTCTCACCGCGTTGCAGCGCCGTCCCCTCGATGGCCACGAACGAAGGCTCACCGAACCACGGCACCACCAGGTCCGCGCCGGCGTCGGCTGCGATCTCCCGGCGCTGCGGCTTCGCCGCTTCCTCGGCCGCCAGGCGCGCCGCCTCGGTGCCCGGCACGGATTCGAGCACGCGGGCCCGCGGGTGACCCTCGGGAATCTCGGCGAAGGCGCGCGGCAGCGAGTTGACCGGGTACCACTTCCGGTCCACATCCTTGGTGGTGAACCAGCGCCCGGCCGCCCGGTAGTAGAAGCGGCCGTCCAGCCTGAACAGGTCGCTCCCGGTGTTGCGCACGTACTCCAGCCCGCCGCCACCGACGGCTTCGAACTGCATTTCGCCCTCCACGACGATCAGCTCGGTCGGCTCGTAGCTGATGACGATCCGGGCCGGCCGCTCGGCCGGTGCGACCGGCGGCATCGCCGCGGCTACCTGCGGCCAATCCGAGCTGACCTGCAAAGTCAGGAAATCGCGCGGCAGCTCGGTGGTGGTCCGCCAGTCTCCGCTGGACAGCATGTTGCCCTCGAGCCAGGCCCCCTGGTCCAGGACGTACCAGCGGTCGCTATTCTGGTCGTGGAACACGTCCCAGTCGGTGTTGACGACGAATTCGATCGTGGTGGCCGGGATGCCGGCGAGGACCGGCGGCCCGTCAATCAGCATCAGTCGCGCCGGCTGCGTGGACACCACGATGCGCGGCGGGTGGCTGTTCAATTGTTCCACCGTTCTCGGAACGCTGGCCGCGGCCCACTGGCTGAAGGAAAGGCAGAAGGCCAGGAAAATCTGGGGAATCAATCGTTGCATGGCACTCGGTCGAATCGGACGGGATCGGGTTCCGGGGACCGTCATGATAATGACCGCCAGTGCCGTTGAACAGCGGGAAAGTACAAAAATCGGGGCGGAGCAATAGCTGCAGCGCCGATCCCTGGCGCCCTGGTGGGTTGGAGAAATTCCGTTACGCCAACCGTGTCAGGCGGCTACGCGGAGCTTCCCGAGATCGCTGGTATTCAGCGATCTGACAGCCTGTTTCAGGCAGGC
>Ga0180435_10002417_pt1 | contig 19073 bp, 12 predicted proteins | sample SS_ome_3_FD_132467 | JGI IMG/M metagenome (GOLD analysis project Ga0180435, IMG submission 132467) | Hypersaline lake sediment archaeal communities from the Salton Sea, California, USA - SS_3_S_1 metaG | ecosystem: Environmental > Aquatic > Non-marine Saline and Alkaline > Hypersaline >...
CAGCAAGCGGGCGCGGTCCAGCCGCTCGCCTTTCCCGTCCTCGGTGAAGATGGGGAAGGTGAAGGCGCACGTCGAGAGCGCGTTGCCGATGCAGATCAGGAACTCACGCTCGAGCATCGTCGCCACCACACGCTCGAAGAGTGCGTCGATCTCAGCGTCAGACATCCCGGGCGTCAGAACGCCCTCGATCTTGTAGATCTGGCCTGCGTAGTGCCCGAAGTACCTGGAGAATGGCATCAAGAACGTCCACAGCGCGTTCCCGTGTCCAGGGTTGCCTAGGGTGCCTGCACCCGAGGTGAAGACGAAGTCGCGGAGTTCAGGATAGCGTTGTGCCAGGGCTTGTGGGCCATCGCCGACCGCGCGCAGCGCCGGGCCCGGCTCAGCCGACGACAATGCGTCGACGGCCTGGGAGACACGATCCACCGACCCGAACCACGGACCGTCGCGCAGCACAGACGGCACGTCCTCAATTGGGATGAGACCTCGTTCCAGTCCCTCGAATAGCGCGGCGAGGGAGATGCCGGCGTCGATCACATCGATGCCTAGCTGCTCAATGCGTACAACCACCCGCTGATCAACCTCGTCAATGAGTGCCAGCTTCTGACGAAGGCCACCTCCCTCGGGCTGTAGGTCCAGCATCGCGAAGAACGCGTAGGTCGGCTCGAAGTCATCGAGGTAACGGTCGCGGCCCGCCGGCGCGTAGTCCACGTCGACCCAGTGCCAGTGACGGCAGTTGACGTGGCACCATTGACAGCCCATCTGTCCCACCCTGCTCTCGCGGAGCACGCGTCGCGCACCGAGATCGGCAAGATCGTAGCCGACGCGGCTCGCGTTCCTCGCCGGAAGCGTGGGGGTAGCGCCGCTACCGGTGGCGTAGAGCTTGGTGACCGTCCCGCCGTCTCGCCGCCCCAGGCGGTCGCAGTAGGCGTCCAGCCTGGGCGCGATCTCGCGCCGGCGGAAGTCCAGGAACGCCCGGTGCGCCTCAGAGCCTCCTAGCCACTCAGACGCGTCCATCGGCTCGCCCTTGAGCACCAGCGCCCGCACGAACCGAGCAAAGACCGCGCCGGCACCTCCGCGCCCAGCGTGGTAGACCCCGTCTACAGCGAGGTTGGCCGTCCGGAAGCCATGGCGGATGGCCGATCCGGTCGTGACCACGCTGCCACGCATCGGCTCGCCCGTCGCAACCTCTTCGGGGCTCAACTCCCTTTCGAGCAGCCGGTAGAAGGCCGCCCGCTGCCCTTCCGGCAGCTCACCGGCATCCCGCCATTCCACGCTCAGCGACGGCGCCCGGCCTGACACCACGAGGTAGGTCTCCGCCCCTCGTCCCTGCTCCCCTGTCTCTGGTCCCTGTCCCTCAAGCACAATCGCGTCCAGCCCCAGGTTGAGCAACTCGGCAAAGAGGCGCCCGCCCACGAAGCTGTAGTGAGGCAGACCCGTCAGAGGAGAGACATAGCCCACCGTCGCCTTGTTGCCTGGCAAGAAGGCCAGCGGCCCGCGCGCGATCACCATCCGCGAGGCGTCCTCCCGCAACAGCGTCTGGCAGAGGGCCTCGCCCCACAGCAGCGTGACGTCCTCACCCGGGGTCAGCGGGATGTCAGCAGGTCGCAGCGTGCGCAATGTGGCACGCCTGGTCGCCGCATCCACCACCAGGAGGCGCCGGGCCGTCAGCGCGCCTGCACTCAATGATCACCTCCCTCGAGCCCTGCGCTGAAGCGGCGGCGTTGACCATGCCTTGGCCGGTATGCTGGATCCGCGCCCAGGTAGCCGCCGGCCTCGGTGGGCGTGTGGACGCGGATCGCGGCCTCGCCGCCCATAGGGCATTGCTCCTCGCAGATGCCACAGCCGATGCACAGCTCCTTGATCACCACGGGCCGCTGAATGGTGATAACCTGAGCGCGTGCATCCATCACCTGTTCGGTCTCCAGCCAGATGGCCTTGTGCTGCACCGGGCACACCTCCTCACATACGATGCACGGCACGTTATGCGCCCAGGGCAGACAGCGGCTGCGATCCACCCGCGCCAGTCCGATGGGCGTCGTCTGCTTCTTCCCCAGCTCCAGCCTTGGGATCGCGCCAGTCGGACAGACGTCGCCGCAAGCTGTGCAGCTGTAGGCGCAGGAGCCCAGCCGTGGCACCAGTCGCGGCGTGAGCACGTTTTGCACGCCAGCCTCGAAGAGACAGGGCTGCAGGCCCTGCGTAGGACAGACCCGCACGCACTCGCCGCATCGCACGCAGAGCGACTCGAAGTCGGGCGAGAACGCTCCGGGTGGGCGGACGAGGTGCGCCGGTTGCCGGGCCGTGATCGGCTCGACCCCGAACAGCGCCACGCCCGCTGCCGCGGCGCCTGCGGAGGCCAAAATGGCGCGCCGCTCCGGGTCGTATGAACGGGGTTCCGCGAACCGCCAACGAGAGCCCTGCCAGCGGAAAGCCACGCCCTCGCGGGAGCAGTCGGCCACGCAATCGTAGCAGACCAGGCATTCCGCAGGGTCGCTGCGGTAGCCGTTCGCCGGGTCGATCGTGCCCGTCGGGCAGTCCCCGCTGCAGAGCGCGCAGCTAGCGCAGCGACCACCCACCTCACGCCGGACCAGGCTCAGCTTCGACAGCAGCGCCAGCAGGCCGCCCAACGGGCAGAAAAAGCGGCACCAGGCGCGCTCGGCCCACCAGTTGAGCGCAACCAGCACCGCAAAGAAGAGGAACGCGGGGATCGCCTGGTAGAAGACCGATACTGTGTCCTTGAAGAGCGGATAGACGACACCCATATGCACAACGTCGAGCGCGTCCCACAGAGCCGGCTCTCGGTAGAGCGCGCCCTCGATGCCGTAGACCGCCACTTTGAGCGCGGGCCAGACTGACAGCGTCATCGTCCGCGTCGCGACCGTCATCGGGTCGAGGAAGAGCAGCGTTTGGTTGCCCAGCACCGCAGCGACGAGGAGAACAAGCAGAGTGAGGTACTTGGCCACGCGCCACTTCTCGGAGGGCACGTTGGCCCGCCGGTTGCGTCGCTTGGGGCGAATCCAGCTCAGGACGGTGCCCAGCGGACAGAACCAGCCGCACCAGACCCGCCCGAAGACCAAGGTCAACACCAGCGTGATCCCGGCGAGGCCGAACCCCGCCACCCACGCACGTCCGGCGATCGTCGTGGTCAACGCTATCAGTGGGTCCAGGTGGTAGAACAGATCCGCCAGCTCGCGCTGTGGACGCAGGAAAGTCGCGAAGATGAAGATGTAGAGGAACGCGGCTAGCGCCAGGATCTGCGACACTTGGCGCAGCCGTCGCCACAGGACCGGTCGTCGTCTCATAGGATCTCACTCCGTGCGGCGGGTTTGCGGCATTATAGCAGGTGGCGGAGAGCGGTGTAGCTTCCTTGACATCCTCAGAACCCCGTCCTAACATGGATCTGCAGCACCCCGACATCCCAGTATCACTCAGACTTAGGAGGATCTCCGATGCGCAAGACTCTTCGAACCCTGGCTCTAGGCCTCGTTGCTGTCGTTCTGTTGGCCGGCTGCGGCGGTGCCCAGCTTGGCACCGAGAACAATCCCATCACCTGGGCCTTCGTGCCCTCCGGCGATACCGGGACAGTTACTACGGGCGCCGAGGAGCTCGCGGCCCTGCTGGAGGACGAGACCGGTCTAGTCTTCGACATCCTGGTGACCACGGAGAACGCCAGCGCCATCGAGGCGATGTGCAGCGATCCGCCCGAGGCCCAGATGTCATCGCTCAACACCTTCTCCTACGTGTTGGCCAACGAGCGCTGCGGCGCCGAGACCGAGCTGGTGGCGGTCCGGTTTGGCAGCGCATCCTACAATGGGCAGCTGATCGCCAGGGCGGACAGCGGCATCACCGGCTGGGGCGACCTCGCCGGCAAGACCTTCTGCCGAGCCGATCCTCTTTCCACCAGCAGCTGGATCATCCCCTCACTCTCGATGCGCGCTGCCGGCGTGGATCCCGACACTGGGCTCGCCGAGATCGTCGATGCCGGGAGCCATGACGCCGTGGTCGCCGCTGTCTACAACGGTGACTGCGACGCCGGCGCTACGTACGTCGATGCCCGGAGCACCCTCGAGGAGGAGAAGGCAGACGTCATGGACGTCCTCGCAGTCCTCGAACTCACCGCCGACATCCCCAACGACGGCGTCCAGTTCATCAAGGGCATGGACGCTGAGATGAAGCAGACCATCGTCGACGCTCTGCTGGCCATCGCTGAGACCGAGGAAGGTCAGGAGGCTCTCGACACAGCCTACAGCTGGAACGCGCTCGAGGCCCTCGGCGACGACTTCTACGATCCCTTCCGGCAGGTCCTACAGGCCTCGGGGATGAACATCTCCGACCTCCAGTAGCCCGCCGAAACCGTCAGGATCACGCAACAGGGGGGGGGACGGTGTCCCCCCCCTTTGTCGCACTTAGGGGAGGCGCACATCCATGCTTGAGGTCAAGAACCTGACCAAGGTCTACGACGACGGCACCGTTGCCCTGCGGGACGTCAGCTTCACCGTCGAAGACGGCGAGTTCCTCATCATCATTGGGCTCAGCGGATCCGGCAAGTCCACGCTGCTACGCTGTATCAATCGCCTGGTCGAGCCCACTGACGGCCAGATCCTGTGGGACGGCGCCGACGTCACGGCAGCAGAGGCCACCGATCTGCGCAAGATACGCCGTCAGATCGGGATGATCTTCCAGCAGTTCAACCTGGTGAAGCGGTCCAACGTGGTCACCAATGTGCTGACCGGGCGGCTGGGCTACTCGAACCAGTGGCACAGCCTCCTCCAGCGCTTCTCGCCGGACGACAAGGCCATGGCGATGGCTGCACTGAGGCGGGTCGGCATCGAGGATCAGGCGCTGAAACGCGCCGACGAGCTCAGCGGGGGACAGCAGCAGCGCGTGGGCATCGCTCGTGCGCTGGTCCAGGAACCCAAGATGATCCTCGCGGACGAACCCGTCGCCAGCCTCGACCCCGTGCTCGCGCACTCAATCCTCGAGCACTTGGAGGACCTCAACCAGAACGAGTCCATCACGATCCTCTGCAGCCTCCATTACCTCGACCTGGTCCAACGCTATGCGACGCGCGTCATCGGCCTGCGGCAGGGCGAGATCGTCTACCGTGGTACCCAGGCCGAGATCCAGGCGATGACCGACGAGGAGTTCAAGGACATCTATGGGGAGGAGGCTGTGCGGGTTGGCGGCGGCCTCGAGGGATCTCTGGGAGGTGCTGCATGAGTGCGGACACCAGAACGCCCACCGGTGGGAATCCGCCCACCTTCGAAGAGGGTCCCAGCTTCGTCTCCGCGCCCATCGCGGCGCTGGTATCGCTCGTCGCACCCGGCGTGGGCCAGATCCTGGCGCGCCAGTGGCGTCGGGGGCTCCTCATCCTGGGCTCGTCGCTCAGCATCATCGGGCTGCTGATCTGGCGCATCGGTCTGATCGCCACCCGGCAGGAGACCTGGGGTGAGAAAGTCACGAGGGCCCTACAGCGTCAGCCCGGCTTCACCATCCTGATGTTCGCCGGCATCCTCGTCCTCTGGGCGTGGAACGTCTGGGACGCCTACAAGCAGACGACTTCGGCGAAACGAGGCGGGGCTACCATCTTCGCTCTTGTCCTGGTCCTCTTCTTCGTGCTCGGCTGGCAGATCAGCGAGATCGACCTCTACAAGGCAGTGACCGAGCTCGATGACACGTGGCCGCTGCTCAGCAGGGTGCTCTGGCCCTGGGAAGCCGCCGTCACCCGACGGACCGACACGGTCTCCGCCAAGGCTCTGATCCGGGTCCCCTGCGAGGGCGACTCTCCTGCCCCGCCGGCGGAGGTACCGGGGCAGCCCTACGTCTCGGTTGAGCCCGCGTGCGGCGATCTCTCAGACCTCGATGAGGAGAACCAGATCGTGCCCGGCACCGAGGTCGTGTTCACCGGCCGGGGGTTTATGCCCAATACGGAGACTCAGATCTGGTGGAGCGACCCGGTCAGCAACCAGTTCCAGATCCGTCAAGCAGGCGAGTATCTGGCAGTGATGACCGACAGGGACGGCGCTTTCGAACTCGACGTCATCATGCCCTACAGGTTGACCCCGCCCAGCGCGGTCGGCGTGCAGGAGCACGAGATCGAAGCCAGACAGGTCTCGGATGTCGGGCCGCTGATTCCCAGCGACCCGCTCAAGCTCTCGATCGAGCGCATGGTCGAGACCATTATGATGGGGATGATGGCGACGGCCTTTGGCATCGTGCTCGCGGTCCCCGTCAGCTTCCTGGCGGCCCGCAACCTGATGTCCGGATCATGGTACACGATGGCGCTCTACTACGTAACGCGCACCATCCTCAACATCGTGCGCTCCATCGAGCCGCTGATCTGGGTGATCATCTCGGCCCAGTGGGTGGGCCTTGGGCCGTTCGCAGGCATCATCGCGCTGACCATCCACACGATCGCGGCGCTGGGCAAACTCTACTCCGAGGCCATCGAGGGCATCGATCCCGGCCCTATCGAGGCGGTGCAGGCCACCGGCGCCACGCGGCTGCAGACCATCATGTTTGGCGTCGTGCCCCAGATGATCCCGCCCTTCGTCTCCTTCTCCATCTACCGCTGGGACATCAACGTGCGTATGTCGACGATCATCGGTCTTGTCGGCGGCGGCGGCATCGGCTTCATCCTGATCCAGTACATCCGCTTGCTTAACTTCCGGGCAGCGGGTATCGCCGTCTGGTTCATCGCCATCACGGTGGCGATCCTGGACTACGTCAGCGCCGAGATCCGCGAGAAGTATACATAGGCTGCCAGAGGGCCGGGGCAAGCATCCCGGTCTGCGCTTGGCCAGACAACCGGTGGCGCCGACGACAAGTTCGTCGGCGCCACCTTCTCCTTGTTGCTCAAGCTGCCCCCGGGCAGCCGCCGCCATCAGCGCGATCGGCTGCCGGATAGCCCCCTTACCAGAGCTGCAACCAGTTCGTCCCGGTTACGATCCCACACGCCAGGATGATGAACAGGATCAGCAGGATCACGCCACAGCCCATCCCCGTGCACGATGCCCCGCGCCCGAAGCCAAAACGATCCTGCAGCCAGTCAAAGACGGCGTCCAGTATCGCCAGCTTGAACATCCCCACCAGGCACCCTTGTCGACGTTCCATCTTTCCTCCCTATGACTCCGTATGATGTGCTTCAACAAGGGTTACGCAGTTCGCCGTGCTCAGGTTGCGCCTCCGACGCTCCCTCGCTAAGTGACCGCCACCAGCTCCGGATCGGCTTCCTCGGTCTCGCCCTCGGCGTCCGGCTTGGCGGCGCGCACCTTCAGCTTCCCTGATACGGTCGACATCTTCAGGCGCAGGCCCTCGCCGTCCCACGCATCGTTCACCATCCGCTTGCCGTCAGCCTTGAACCCCGGCGCATCGACTTTGCCCGAGAGCGCCGTGAACTTGATCGAGGCCGGAGCGCCCGGTGGCAGGATCACGGTCATCTTGCCGGAGACGCAGTCCAGCTTCACGGTTCCCGTCCCGAGGGCCTCGCCCACGTCTGCCAGCGCGCTGAGATCCACCGTCGCCGTTCCGCTTGCGAGGTTCACCGATAGCTTCTCCAGTGACTGGAAGTGACCGCCGATCGCGATCTCTACATTGCCACTGGCGCTACTGACCTTGAGGTGCCTGAGCGCGGGAAAATCGCCGTTCAGCTCGACATCGGCTGTGCCGCTCGCGGACGCTAGGTCGATCATCTCCAGCTGCCCGTACACACCGTCCATGGTCAGCTGGCTGCGGCCACTCGCCGTCTTCACTGACACACCGGTGAGCTCCGGTTGGTCACCGACCAGGTCCAGTGTAGCCGGGCCACTTCCGGTCGCCATGTCCACCGACGATAGGGTCATCCCGGCACCAGTCACGCTGACGCTGCCAGACCCCACCTTGGTCTCCAGTCGAACGGGCACAGAGTCCCCCAGTGCGATATCCCACTCATACTTTGGGTTCCCCAGATTCGCGCCCTCGCGGATCGGCGGCTTGACCACCAACGTGCCCTCGCCGTCCTCGACGGAGTAGGCCACGATCGGCTTCCAGGCCTCGGACGCGTAGGCCAGCTCGCCCTCCATCAGGGTTTCGGCGCCGCCCTTGATATCGAGCTCGCCGCTTCCCATCATCACCACGGCCTTGACCGCCTTCGCGCCTTCCAGGTCCACAGATACCGTATCAGTTATCTTCACCATCCTGCACCTCCGCCTTGAGTGTCTATCAGTCAACATACATAATATTAAGTCACAAATTGATAATTGTCAAGTACCAGTAAGTGATTCTCACAGATCTCTAGTGAAGACTGATGCTGGCTGCTGGAGAAGCTACACAAAATGAGACCGGGAAACCCCTGTGGGGTTCCCCGGTCTCTGCAGGTTCAGCTACCGACAGTGTACCCTACCCCGCCCCCATCGCAGTGCCGGACTCGGCGCATGCCACCTTACGCTCCGCGCGCGCGCGCGACTCGTTGACCGAGGTTAGAACGGCAAGCCCGATAAGCAGGAAGACGCCGATCGAGAGAATGGCCGTTCGCTGCCCGGCCTGCTCCGCTGCGATCTCGGAGAGGCCGCGCACGTTCTCGTACCACTGCGCCACGCGGTAGGCCACCCCACCGTAGACGGCTGGGCCGATGAACGACGATGTTCGGCCGGCGACGGCGAAGAAACCATAGAACTCGGCGGCCTGACCCGGCGGGCTCAACACCCCCACCATCGTACGGCTCACCGACTGCATCCCCGCCATCGCGAAGCCCGCCAACGCGCCCACGAAGAAGAAGAAGGTCGACGTCTGCGTGAAGTACATCATGACGATGGCGATGACCATCAATCCGATGGAGAGCATCAACGCCCGTTTGCCGTCCATGCGGTCGACCAGGTGGCCGAAGGCGTAGGCGCCCACGACGTTGGTGACCTGCACAACGATGACGAAGATGATCAGCTGTGTCTGGTCCATGCCGAAGAGCACGGCGCCGATGATCGATGCGAAGTTCATCGCCATCATCACACCGTCGTTGTAGATGAGGAACGCCACCACGAACTTGATGAACTCTCGGTAGTTGCCGGCCTTGAGGATCGTGCCCCAGGTCTGCTTGAACCCCAGTGTCAGCACGTTCTCGCCTTCGGGCAACGGCTTGGCCTCGGACTTCTCCTTGAAGCCGATGAAGAGAGGCAGTGTGGAGAGCGCGAAGTAGACAGCCGTGATCACCAGCGAGAGCCGCACCATCATGGGTCCCTCGAAGATGATGATCAGGGGCAGGATGATGCCCAGGCAGATCACGCCGCCGGCAGAGCCGATGGCCCACCCGATGCCGGAAACGCGTCCAATATCATCCTCGTCGGCGATCTCAGGCAGAAGTGAGTTGTAGAAGACTTGAGCGCCGCGGTAGCCGATCTCGGCGAGGATAAAGAAGAGCATTCCCTTCACGACATCGCCGTCCTGCACAAAGAAGAGGAGCGCCGTGAAGACACAAGCGCCCGTCGTAAAGGCCAACAGTACCTTCTTCTTTGACCCGGAGAAGTCGGCGATCGCCCCCAGCACGGGCGAGATCACGGCAACGACCAGCATCGCCACACCCACGGCTATACCCCAGAGACGGGAGCCCTCGGCCCCACCCACCACACTGCCTTTGAAGTAGGCGGAGTAGACCGCCAGCAACACCACCGCAGCGTAGGCCGAGTTCCCAAAGTCGTAGAGATACCAGGCCCATCGCTGACGCCGCAACTGCCGCGCGGCTGCGCTCAACGTCGTCATAATACCGCTCCTATCGGATGAATGAGAGAATCGAGGAATGCCGGAATGATGAATCTTGACTGGAAAAGGGGATTGGTTGATTGGTGATCGGGATCTGGCCTACGCACCTCCAATCGTCTGTCTCAACTGTGATAAGGGATCGACGAACAGCACGTTCGCGCTCTCCGTCTCTCACGCGCCGCAGGGATCGACTGCCCCGACACCAAGCAGATACCAACTCGATGCTCGGCTGCTACGTCCCTTCAGGCTTCTCGTCCCACTCAAAGACCTCGGTGCCGGCCGCAGCGGCGCGTACCTCGGGGTCGTCGGAGTAGTGCCCGTGCCGCTCCGGGGGGATGAGGTCGCGTATCCGGCGCATAATGTCGTGACCGATCTCATCCAGCAGCTGGCGGCGCTTCCTCCCCCTACCCGGCGCCTCGATAGGACCGAACGGCTCGCCGATGCGAACGGTGGCCGTCGCACGCTTGCCCTTGGCCAGCAAGGGGAAGACATCGGTGAACCCGTCCAGGCCGATAGGCAATATCCTGGCGCCGCTGCGCGCGGCCATGAAGGCCGCGCCGCCGCGCGGCGGGCGCAGGATTGGGTGGGCGCTCGACCCTTCCGGGAAGATGGCCAGCATGCCGCGCTGGCCGAAGACAGCGTCGGCGGCCCGGAACGCGATCTGCGAGCCGGTGCCCCTGAAGACAGGGTAGTAGCCATATGCCTTGCGCAGCCAACTGACCCCCTCAGGCGCGTTGGGTGTGCGGAAGCCCCCCACGAACTCGATGGGGTGCGGCGCCGCGACCGTCAGCACCGCGACAGGGTCCAGGAAGCTGAAGTGGTTGGCCACCACCAACAGCGGGCCCTCGTCGGGAAAGTTCTCACGGCCAATCACTCGGAAGTCGCACAACATGTGGAATACTGCGTTCGTGATGCCCTGCACAGCGCGACGACTGAGACGCATCCGGGGGTATTTGTAGACAGGCTCGTTTGGCATGACCGGATTGTAGGCGGACGCTGCGGCACGTCAAGCGGTCGCGGCACGCGGGTCCATTTCGGAATGGGAGCGAATCGCTCCGCAGAAGGTCCCAAGGAAGCACGGGGATCATCCGTTGCCCATCCCAAAATGGACCTTGGCAGTTCTGGCCCGGACTCAGCCCTCAGGCAAGGCGGTCTGGTGGCCAGAACTGCATCGCCCCCGAGATTGCTGTGGCAACCGTCTGGCCTATGCCCCGAGTGTGAGATGCCCCCCGGCACGCTCCACGGCCGCAGCGATTTCGTAACGCGGTTGATTCATACCATGTTTTGACTTTAAGATGGTACTTGTGCTACAATATGGTAAGAGCGACAACGTGTCGCTCCAACCTCCCATGGCGGGAGTCCATCGCAGGATCGACATGACCAGCGACCGACCGGATTGGCGGGAAGCGATTGGCCGGCCATCAGCTGTGCTCGAGGCTGATGGGACTGCAGCCGCGCCGGTGACAGAGGAGGCGCTGGTCGAGAGCTCCGCCGTCCAAGACCTGGAGCAGGCGAACGCCGCGGTCGAGAGGCTGAGGAGATTCATCCCCCCCATCGTCGCCGACGGGCTCCTCCACGACCGCGAACGGCTCACGGGAGAGCGCCGCGAGGTCACCGTACTCTTCGTCGATGCTGTCGAGTTCACCCGACTCTCCGTCTCTCTGGATGCAGAGTCCGTCTTCAACCTCATCAACGACCTGCTCTCACGGCTCGTCACCTGCGTGCATCGCTATGGCGGACTGGTGGATAAGTTCACGGGCGACGGCCTGATGGCCATCTTCGGCGCACCAATCGCCCACGAAAACGATGCCGAGCTCGCGGTCCGAGCCGCGATGGATATGCAGCAGGCCGCCGTTGGCTTCTCCGAGATGGCCCGCGCACAGTTGGGCGCGCCGGTCCAGATACGCATCGGCCTCAACTGCGGCCCGGTGGTCGCTGGGGTACTGGGCACGCCGGAACAGTCGGCCTATACCGTGATCGGCGAGTCCGTCAACCTGGCGGCTCGCCTGGAAGCCATCGCGGAACCGGGGACGATCCTGGTCAGCAGCAGCGTGCACGCGCGCACCGCCCCCTTCTTCGACTATGATCGGCCAAGGGCGGTCATCGTCAAGGGCGTGGATGAGCCCGTCGAGGTCTTCCAGGCGATCAGCTACACGGAGTCGCCGACGGCGTCGCGCGGCGTGCCCGGCATGGTGGGGCCCTACCTGGGACGCGATACCCAACTCGCCCAGCTCCGCGGGTTCTCCGACGGATTCCTGACCGGCACCACCGGACGCCTCATCACGGTCACGGGCGAGGCTGGGATGGGGAAGTCCCGCCTGATCGCCGAGTGGCTGTCGGAGATCGAGGACGGCCAGGGGGTGACCATCTGGCGGGGGCGTGGCCTCCCCTACGCCGAGGGCACCGGGTATGGCATCTTTCGATCGCTCCTGCAGGATGCCGTCGACAGCTATGCCAACCCGGATAGGTGGATGGACCGGGTCAGCACCGCTTTCCAGCCCCTTATCCGACACCTGGTCGGCCTGCCGCTGCCCGAGGGCGAGGAGGCCGTCTGGGAGCACCTGGGACCGGAGCGAACCAGCCAGCTGACAGCCCTGGCCATCCGCGACTGGCTGGTCAACGAGGCAGCCCAGCAGCCCCTGCTGCTGATCCTCGATGACTTCCACTGGGCCGACGACCTCTCGCGCCAGGTCCTACAGTCCCTATTGGGCCTTATCGCGGACACTCGCGTCCTCATCTGCATCGTGCTGCGCCCACACGCCAGCGCCCAACTGGACTGCACCCATCTCGACACGGAGCTCTGTCACCACATCGTGGTCCAACCGCTGTGGCACGAAGAGAGCCGCACGCTGCTGGGCAGCTTCGTCGATCTCGACGGGTTCCCCGAGCCGGTGGTCGATACCATCCTCGAAAGGGCAGAGGGCAACCCCTTCTTCATCGAGGAGTTCGTGCGGATGTTGATCGAGCAGGAGGCGCTCCAGCTCCACGACGGCCGATGGCGCGCGGTCTCCCAGCCCGAGTTGGCGTCCCTGGCCTTCCCCACCTCGCTGCGGGGTCTGATGCTGGCGCGCGTCGACCGCTTGCCGGAGAATATGCGCTACCTGCTCCAGTTGGCGGCCGTGATCGGGCTGCAGTTCGACGCCGCGCTGCTTCAAGCCGTGCACGCGCGACTGCGTCGCTCGGAGAACATCGGCCCGCTCCTGGACCGCCTTAGTGACTCCGATCTCCTTCAGCCGCGATCGGTAGCAGGCGACAGGACCTACGCCTTCAGGCACATCGTCACCCAGGAGACGGTCTACCAATCCATCCTGCGCAGTGACCGCCCAAAGCTCCACCTTGCCGTGGCCGAGGCCATCGAACAGCTCCACAGGTTCGACCTCGAGGCCCACGTAGAGGCGCTAGTGCTCCACTATGATCGCGCGCGCCATCGCAACAAGGCGCTTCAGTACAGCCTGATGGCCGGCAAGGCAGCACAGGATCGATTCGCCAACCGCGAAGCGATCGGCCATTTCAGCCGCGCGCTTCAGCTCTCCCAGCACCTGGGCCAGACGGACATGGCGCGCTGGAGCGCCGCGGTCGGCCTGGGGGATGTCCAGCAGCACGTGGGCGAGTATGAGGACGCGGCGGCCTTCTACGAGGCCACGCTCAATGACAACATCCAGGCCTCCCCGCGGGCGCGCGCCGACGTGATGATGAAGCTCGGCCGCGTGTGGGACAAGCTGGGCAACCTGGAGAAAGCGGAACAGTGGCTACGGGCGGCGGCTGACGAGATTATGCAGGCGGACGACCGCACGGCAGCCGCCGAGGCGGAAATCTACGGGGCGCTGGGATGGGCCACGCTGCGCAACGGCGAGCTTCCTGCTGCGCAGGCTCTGCTCGAGCGCGCCGTCGCGCTGGTGGAGGAGACCGATCACTACAGCGTCTACTCGTCGGTGCTCAACCGGCTGGGCGCCGTCTACTTCAGCCAGGGTGAGTGGAGCAAGGCGGCCGAGGTTGTGCAGCAGTCGCTGGACATCCGCGAGCGGCTGGGCGACCTCCTTGGTGTCGCCCGCTCCTCCAACAACCTGGGTATCCTCCAGCGCGACAGCGGCGATTGGGCCGGCGCCCTGCAGACGTACCAGCGGTGCCTCGACGCGATGCGCACGATCGGCGACGTGGAGGGCGAGGCCATCGCCCACACCAACATGGGCAATGTCTACATCGACACCGGCGAGTGGGACCGGGCCGAGAGGAACCTACAGCACAGCTTTGAGATCGCCCAGCGGATCGCCAATCCGTATGAGAAGGCGCAGGCCAACATGAACCTGGGAAGGCTCTACCTGCGCAAGGGCGAGTACGAGCGCGCGCGCCGCTACCTTGACACGGCCCTCACGCTCTATGCGCAAGTGGGCGCCAGCGCCAACCCCAATGTGATCGATGCCTATTGGCTGCAGGGCACGCTGCACCTCGAACAGGGGCAGATTCAGGAGGCGCTGGAATGGCGATCGAAGAGCTACACCCTCCTCAGCGAGACCTCAGGTGAGGAGGACGGTGAGTCTCCCGAGTGGGGGCGCTACCACCAGCTGTCGGGGCGCGCCGTGCTGACGCGCGGTCAGGTCGACCAGGCACTGGAGCACCTGACGAGAGCGAAGGCCATCTTTGAGTCCAACAAGTCGCACGCTGAGGCCGGGCGAACGTCGTACTGGCTGGCCCAGGCACTGATGCGAGCGGACGACCTGCCCGGCGCCATCGAGGAGCTGCGCAAAGCCCGCGACATCTTCCGGGAGCTCGGGGCTACGGACGACCTGGTCCGCGTCACCCAATTCCTGACGGGCCTGGAGAAGGCGACCCGCTAGCGGCGCGACGCCAGTCAATAGCGAACGGCCCGAAGCCTTTCCGCAGGCTTTGGGCCGTTCGCCCTAGGGAGGTGATGGGCAGCTGACGTCACGGAGGGCGCACAAGCTGATCTCGTGCGCCCTCCTCCCCCCAACTGCGACGCCCAGCGGCCTCGCGTGCCCTCAATCGTCCGATGTCAGTCGATCGCATCCACCCAGATATTGATCCCCACCGGCGAGAGGCCTGTCGGCACGTTGGTCAGGTTCGCAAACGCATCCGCCCACTCCAGCGTTCCAACACCGTCCGCCCAGCTATCGAAGGAGCCGGTCCAGGTCTGGTAGCCTCCGGCCCAGCCGGTGTAGCCACCGTCCCAGTCTTCGTAGCCGCCTGCCAGATTCGGGTGGCTGTCCGCCCAGCTGTCGAAGCTATCCGCCCAGGAATCGAAGCTGTCCGCCCAACTGTCGAAGCTTCCAAGCCAGGTCCCGCACAGCACCGGACGTCCGTCGCCGACGTACCCATCAGCCCAGGAGTCGAAGCTGGCCACTTCACTGGTGAGGTCGGCCACTTCGCCCTCGAAGGTATCGACCCAGTCCACATAGTCGGCCCAAGAGTCGAAGCTGTCGGCCCAGCTATCGAAGCTATCCGCCCAGCTGTCGAAGCTATCGGCCCAGGAATCGAAACTGTCGGCCCAACTGTCGAAACTGGCGGGATCGACGCCGCAGATCGTGGCCCAACCGAGGAAGCCGTCGGCCCAGGAGTCGAAGCTATCGGCCCAGCTGTCGAAGCTGCTCGACCAGGCCAGGTACCCGCCTTCCCAGGTACTGAAGGCGCCGGTCCAGAGGAGCAGACCGTCAGATGGCGTGGCGATGCCGGTCGACCAGCCCACAAAGCCATCGGCCCAGCTATCGAAGCTGTCGGCCCATTCACTGCAGTTCGCACTGCCATCAGCCCAGGAGTCAAAGCTATCCGCCCAGCTGTCGAAGCTGGTCGCCTCACTCTCGAAGGTATCGACCCACGCCAGGTAGTCCGCCCAGCTGTCGAAGCTGTCAGCCCACGAGTCAAAGCTATCGGCCCACGAATCGAAGCTGTCGCCCCAGGGCGCCGTCAATCCGGGATCGGCCACACAGGTGTCGGCCCAGCTGTCGAAGCTGTCAGCCCAACTATCGAAGCTGTCTGCCCAGCTGTCGAAGCTGTCGGCCCAGGAGTCGAAGCTGTCCGCCCAGCTATCGAAGCTGTCTGCCCAGCTGTCGAAGCTCCCCGACCAGTTGTCGGTATCGGACCAGTCAGCGTAGCCGTCGGCCCAGCTGTCGAAACTGCCGTTCCAGGTAGTGTATCCCTCGACCAGGCCATCGAAGCCACCACCGATGATGGTGAACTCGCCCGTCTCATCGTCGAAAGTCGTCCAGCCCTGGTAGTGGACGTCGCCGGCCAGATCGGCCGAGATATCCATGCCCTGGTTGGCTGCGCCCTCGAAGTCACCGAGCACGGCGTGCTCTGCCCAGACCCTGCCCGCGCCCTGCTCCCACACGCTGTACGCGGAAGAACCGTCCTCCGCGCTGAGCTGGGGACGTGCCGTCTGCGTCAGCCGGTACTTGACCTCATCGGGCGTCAGATCGGGGTTCTCATCCAGGATCAGCGCCGCGATGCCCGAGACCACAGCCGTCGACATCGATGTGCCGGACATCTCGAAGTACCGCCCGTTGACCCTGCGCTCCGGGTACTCGTCGCGTAGGTAGGTGTTGGGGCGCATCAGGGAGACAACGTGTGCGCCGGGCGCGATCACGTCTGGCTTGACAAAGGCGTCCAGGGTCGGACCCGCCGCCGAGAAATCGGGGATGTAGTCATCGCCCAGATCCTGCGGCGTGCGGTGGTCGGTGAACGCGCCAACGGTGATGATGTAGGGCGTGTTGCCGGGTACCCCAACGCTCATGGGCTCCGGCCCAGTGTTCCCGGCGCTGGCGACCACGACGATGCCGGCCTCCCAGGCAGCCATCACAGCCAGGTTGTAGGGATCGGCCCAATAGGGTGCCACCGGCACGGAATACATGGAGATGTTGAGGACGCGGATGCCGTACTCGTCTTTGTGCTCGACAACCCACTGGAGGCCTTGGAGGACGTCCGAGTAGGTGCCTGCACCTTCCTCACCCAGGACCCGGACCGCGACCAGGTTGACGCCCGGCGCGACGCCGCGGTAGCCGCTGTCGGGTTGCTCGTAGGTACCGTTGCCCACGATGCCGGCCACGTGACTGCCGTGCCCGTTGGGGTCACGGGTAGAGCGCAGGAGACGCGGGTGCGTGTACTCACGGTCCCCGATCGCATCGTAGTAGGCCAGGAAGCGGTCGTTGCCCTGCTCGCCCCACGTGCGACGGAGCTCAGACAGAGTGGGATCGGCGCCGGTGTCCAGAATGGCGACGGTCACGGACTGGCCCAGGTTGCCGGTCGCCCACACATCCTCGACACCGATGGAGTCCGTGAAGTGTACGAGGTCGCTTCCGCCGCGGCCGCCGGACTTGGCCTGATGCTCAGAGACCTCGACCTGGCGGTCCCGGGTCACAAGAGTGACGCCAGGCTGGGCCTTGAGCTGAACGAACCGATCCCCGGGCACATCGGCCACGACAGCCTCGATGATCCCGATGTCCGCGTCCACGGTACCATCCACGGTCTCAACCGCGGCGGCGGCCTCCTCAAGGGTCGTCGCGCGCACGATCACGCGCACCTGCGGGGCCGCCGGTCTGTGTGTTGCCACAGGCTTCGCCATCGTCATCGCGACCATTGCCGCGACCATCAGTGAGAGGGGCAGATGCCTCTGTCGCTTCGTCTTCATTGGGAGCCTCCTCAGCACGCTGTCGACCGAGTTGGGGGTGATCGATGGATAACTAACCATATTCTATCCTTTCTAAGGATATCAAGGTTAGAGAGGTCTAACAATAGTACTTAGGTACCATGAGAGGGGTGACATTCCTCACATGCCACGCGCGCGGCGCACACATTAGTGTGCGCCGCGCGCGTGATACACTACGACTGTGCCTACTCGACGAAGATCTCCACCCGCTCCCCGTCGTCGGGGTCTTGATAGTCCAGAATGTGACCCACCTCGCCCCGATCGAGCATCCCCTCTAGGTCTGTCGTATCCAGCCCCGCAACCCCCGCGATAGAGCCGCCGGCGCGTAGCCCGGCGCGCACCAGGCCGACAGGCAGGGTCAGATTGACGCGGACCGCCTGGCTGGCCATGTCCGTAACACGAATGCGGACCCACCTGGGCCGGTGACCGGGGTGGCGGGATGTCTGCTCCTGCGCTCGCAGCGCGTCCAGCAGCCGCCCTGCTTCCTCAGCATTGATCGTGCCCTGGGACAGCATCTCGAGGATCTTGCGCCGCTCCTCCACTTGCTTGCGGGTAGGCTTGGCCGATACGGTTTTTCGGCGGGCCTGCGTCCTGGCTCGGGTGGCGCTCTCTCTGGCACGCGACACGGCGTCCGCCCGAGCCTCCTGAGCGCGCGTCCGCAGCTCCTCCAGTCGCTCCTGAAGCCGCTCACGTCGCTCGGCCAGGAGCTCCAGCTTGAGGTCGAGGTGCTCCTGACGTGACAGGAGGCGCTCACGTCGCGCTTCCAGCCGTTCACGGACCCCCGGAGCGACTTCGTCCTGGGCGTCAAGGGCATCGACTTCTGCATCGACCTGGGCCAACTCCTCGGCAATGGTCGCCTGTCCCTCACGGAGCGCGGTGTCGTCACCGATCTCTGTGAGCCGCTCGGCCAACTGGGCCATCTTCCGCTCGAGCTTGGCCTTCACCCTCGCGTCAATGTTATCGAAGCTCATCGTAGCCTCCTTGGTGGCTTGCTGGTGGATTCTGTCACGTCTTGCTCGGACAACTCACCGGCTAAGCCGCCGCAGAGCTTCCTCGACCGATAGATCCCCCTCTGCGAGCCCGTCGAGAATGGACTGCGTCTGGATTTCCTGGGCATCCCGCTCGCCCACCTCATAGCCCATAGCACGGATCACCTCGTGGAGGCGGTTGCGCACGGTGGGATAGGAAAGGCTCAGCTCCTCCTGGATCCGATTGAGCTTGCCCTCGGATCGCACAAAGAGCTCGACGAAGTCCCACTGCTCTCGCGTGAGCTGCGAGAGCCTCTGGGGTAGGAACATCCCTTGGATGGACGTCCCACACTGGCCGCAGACCAGCTTCTCGACATACAACTCCCCGCTACAGACGGGGCATTTGCCTGGCATAGGGTACATTGGGCACCTCCAAAGGGCCGCTATCGTATGATCTGCTCCCATTCTAGCGCCCAATGTTGTTTATGTCAAGTGCATTCTTGATAATCTTGAGGTGACTATCAATAATCTGACTGGCAGACCCATGCCAGACACAAAGAAGCCCGGAGACAATGTCTCCGGGCTTCTCTCTCTGTCATAGCAAAGAGCTTCTTGGCAATGACCTACTCTCCCAGGGGGCTACCCCCCAAGTACCATCAGCGCTGACGAGCTTAACTGCCGGGTTCGAGATGGGTCCGGGTGTGTCCTCGTCGCTCAGATCA
>Ga0180435_10002418_pt1 | contig 19068 bp, 15 predicted proteins | sample SS_ome_3_FD_132467 | JGI IMG/M metagenome (GOLD analysis project Ga0180435, IMG submission 132467) | Hypersaline lake sediment archaeal communities from the Salton Sea, California, USA - SS_3_S_1 metaG | ecosystem: Environmental > Aquatic > Non-marine Saline and Alkaline > Hypersaline >...
AACGAACCGGACTCTGTACGTCCTGCCGCGTGGACGAGTTCTTCTCGCACCGCGCCGAGGACGGGCACACCGGACGCTTCGGTATAGTGATCGGATGGCAAGATGAGTGAGACAGCCGCTTCCCTGGAAGAGAATCTGGCACGCGTACGAGGTCGGATTGCTGAGGCGGCCCTCCGCGCCGGGCGCGCGCCCGAGGAGGTCACGCTGGTCGCCGTCACGAAGACGCACTCGGCAGACGTGGTCCTGGCAGCCTACGAGGCAGGCGCGCGCCACTTCGGTGAGAATCGTCCGCGTGAGGGCATTAGCAAGATCACGGCCCTCGAGCCTTATCTAGACGAAGCGCCTCCCACGTGGCACATGATCGGCCACATTCAGAGTCGGAAGGCGAGGCACGTGGTGGCACACTACGACATGGTCCACTCCATCGACCGGTTGAAGATCGCCCATCGCCTCAGTCGATATGCAGAGGAGGCAGAGACTGAGCTTCCCGTCCTTCTGGAGTGTAATATCTCGGGCGAAGGTTCGAAGTACGGCTTCCCCCTGGAGGGATGGGAGGATGAGACGCGTCAGCAGGCCTTCTTCTCCGCTGTGGTGGAGGTCCTGGAGCTTCCAGGCCTGCGGGTGGGAGGTTTGATGACGATGCCCCCCTACGTCGACGATCCCGAGGAAGTGCGCCCCATCTTCGTCAGCCTCCGCCACCTACGCGACGCCCTCCGCGAGCACTTTCCTTCAGAAGATTGGCACCATCTGTCGATGGGCATGACGAATGATTTCGAGGTGGCTGTCGAGGAAGGTGCCACCATGGTCCGCGTCGGCCGTGCCATCTTTGGCCCAAGGGGCTGACCTGGCCCCGATATCTCTGGAGACAGCCCACGCATGGTTAGAACCCTTTTTCGCGTCATAGATATCGCTTTCACGCTCTATTCCTTCGCCATCATCGCCCGTTCGTTGCTCCCGTGGTTCCGAGTCGATCCTTACAATCCCGTGGCGCAGTTCCTGATCCAGATCACGGAGCCGCTGCTGGCCCCGATCCGCCGGAGCATTCCGATGATTGGCGGGCTAGATTTCTCTCCGATGGTGGCCCTGCTCATTCTGTGGTTCATTGAGCAGCTCCTCTATACGCTGCTCCGGTCCTTCGCTCTCTAGTCGCATCCTGCCTTCTGGCGTCGAATAGGCGCACCAGGCCCGGCCTGGCACCCTGGGGTGCGGGCCGGGTGTGCGTTGTGTGGCCACCGGGACTGGCGAGCACTCATTGTCTTTGGGGGGGAGGAGCTGGTTACGGAGGCAGAACGCCACTCAAATTGCGATCCGGCGAGGAACGACTGGTACGTTAGTACTATTGACCGTCGGGGGTCGAAGCTATAGAATGTTCTTAGCCTATGGGACGGCTATCCCGTCCCCCGAGACCTGGTAAAGGTGATCGGTGGTTACCCTCCTTTCGCTATCATGGCCTCCCCTCGGGAGGCCATGATGCTTTCTAGGACTCCCTCAAGACGAGCAGGCGTCGACAGGTGTCACACTGTATCATCTCGCCCTCTCTGAGCCGCCACACCATGCTGGGGGCGACGGTGACGCCGCAGGCTGAGCAGCCGTCACCCCGAATCTGGGCCACAGCTTGCCCACCCTTGAGTTCACGGATCCGCTCGTAGGTATCCAGCGTCCTGGGATCGATGCGCGACACAACCTGCCCCCGTTTCTGTTCAAGGGTCTTCAGGCGCTGGTGAAGCACGTCCCGTTCCGCCTTCAGGTCCTCATGCTGTGCCGCCCTACGGGCCTCCAGATCCCGAAGGTGGGCCCTGGCCGTATCGAGGGCATCCTCCGCCTCCTCACGGTTGATCATCGCGTCGAGGAGGGTTTCCTCCATGCTCTGGCGGCGCCGCTTCAACGAGCTTATCTCTGCCTGGAGGTCAGCGAGCTCCTTGGGGTTCTGTACTTTCCCGCCGTAGAGACGCTTCTCGGAGCGGGATGTCTTCTCGGAGAGGCTCTCGATCTCAAGCTCAAGATCGCGCTGCTTGGTCTGCCACTTGCGCCCTCTTTTCTCGGCCGTCTCAACGTTCTTCCTCGCCGCACGCAGCGCCTTGTCGTCCTCCAGAACAGCCTGTATCTCGGCCAGTCGCCGCCGTTTCTCGTCCCGCTCGCTGTCCAGCTGCTGTAGGCGATAGAGGTCCTCTCCAGTGTCCATCCCTGTCTCCTTGTCATCCTCTGCGATTCAATAGACGCTGCGTCCTCGGGGGTTGCACCGCGCCTCCCGGGACGGCGTTCCGTGGAACGTCCCGCTCTGCTCGCTCTCTTGGGTTCAGTCCGCGCCCTCGGCCCCCTGTTGCCGCCGCGGACGGCCTTCACACGGCCAGCTCACTGCGGCATCTCGGCTGGCATCCCCAGCGCGGATGTCGCAGGCTGCGCCCGATCTACTCCGCCTCCTCCGAGACGGTACCAGCGGGGTCTGGCAAGGGGTGCTCCTCCTCGTACCGGGAGGCCGTACCCGCTGCTCGGCGAACCAACAGAACCGCGGCCGCCGCCACTGCACAGAGCAAGGCAAAGAGCTGCGCGGCAGCGATCGGCCCGATCATCCAGGCGTCGGGGCGGAGGTACTCGAGGAAGAACCGCCCGACGGGATACCCGATCAGGTACGCAAGGAGGATCTCCCCCTCCCTCAGCCGATGCCTGAACTTGTGCGCCGCGACAGCGAGCCCTACGAAGAGCAGCAGGCACCAGACCGACTCATAGAGGAACGTAGGATGGAAGAGGGTCTCAGGGGGATACCGTTCAAGGTCGTCGTAGGGAACGATACGGTGTGCGGGATCGATCACCAGCCCCCAAGGGAGCTCCGTCGGAGGCCCGTAGAGCTCCTGATTGACGAAGTTGCCCCAGCGCCCCACGGCCTGCCCCAGCGCGAGGCCGGGCGCTCCGTAGTCCAGCCATCTCAGGGGCCGAATGCCCGCACGCCAAGCGTAGACAAAGACACCCAGGAGGCCGCCCACGACCGCGCCATAGATGCCAAGGCCACCCTCCCAGATGTAGAGAGCTTCCACGGGATGATCACGGTAGTACGCCCAGCCGACCATGCCTCCCTCGGGGCTGGAAAGGACATGATAGAGTCGAGCCCCCACAAGGCCGAAGATGATGGCCCACGTCAAGGCGTTCCAGACGTGATCCGGGTTGTCCCCGTGGCGGCGGGCACTGGCGGTCGCGTACAGGGCACCCAGGACGACGCCGCTAACGATCAATACGCCGTACCAGTGAATGCCCCAATTCTCGGTGAAGCGGATCAGCAGTGGGTCGACTGGTGGTTTCATGGGGTCTCCCTTCAGGTCAGATGAGCCGGATTATACCACCGGCCAACTCGGTGTGGCAAACAGCGATGGTCACTCCCCTCCGCAAGGGCAGCATCCGCTCGGTCACACGAACACGTGCGGGAAGGTCGTCGACCAGACGTTCTCGGCCCAGGTCTTGATCCTGGGGTCCGACGCCCGTGTGAGACCACGGGATCAAGGGACCAGAGCCCGGCGTCCACGGACCGAGAGCCGGCGCTCGTGCCCTCCAGCCCCCAATGATTCGGACGGGCCTCAATCGCTCGATCCAAAGATGGCGGCGAGGGCTCGGCTCAACCAGAAGACGCTCCATGCGCCCACCAGCAAGCCCACCATGACCAGCTTCTGTTGATCGAGTACCGGTACTACACGCGTCTCGCCTTCGCTCACCTCGATGAAACCAACAGGCGAACTGGTCATACCCCCTCCCCCGCCGCCCCCGGCAGGCAAGCTCTTCTCGGGGACCTCGGCGCGGTTGTCCTCCCACGGGGGGACCTGGCCTGTGCCGACCCCGAACCCGTATCCGATCTTGGCAACGGGAATCACGGACTTTCCCTCTACCATCACAGGTTCGCCGAAGCACGCGTTGACACTGGCGTCGTTCCGCATGGCATCGAATGTATCCAACAACCTCTTGATCTCTTGCTCCATCGTCAGCCCTCCCCTCGTGATCTCATAATCGTAGTCAATCCAAGCATGCCCACCGCAACCCATGCGGCAGCGTAGAACGTACCATCCACTCCCCAACGACTATGCACCACCCCCATAAGCATAGGCCCCAGCGTCTGCCCAAGACGAAGGGCCACCCCGTTGACCGCCATGAAGGCTCCCCTATGCTCCAGGGGCGCCCGACTCGCAAGGAGCGTCTGGAGGCTGGGAATGCTCAACCCCTGCCCAATACCCAGGAGCACGACTGGAACGAAGAGCACCGCTAAGCTCGGTGAGAGGGGCATCGTGACCAGAGAGAACGCATAGCAGACACAGGCCAACTGTAGAAGCATCTTCTCGCCGAGCCAGCCTGCCAGCGTGCCAAGCTGGGATGACGTCACGGCGGTCGCCAATGACATCGCGGACATGCTCAAGCCGATCTCCCAAGACGAAGCCTGGAAGCTCCGCTCCATCAAGAACGGAAGATAGGCCAGGTAGGCTCCGTAGATGATGAAGAAAGCCAGCAGCGTGAGCACGAACAAGATGATGGCTCTGACGTGCTTGACGCTCTCCCAGGCCTGGGAAACATACGCCCCAAGCTTCTGCTCCCTGTCCGGCTCCGGGTTTTCCAGGGCAACCAGGACGATGCAGGCCAGCGGGATCGCCAGGATGGCAAGGACGAAGGGATACTGCCATCCCAGCGCGGTCAGCGCCCCCCCGATGGCCGGGTAGAAGGCGGTGCCCACACTCAAGACGCTGGCGTTGTAGCCCATAGCGGCAGCCCGTTCCTGACCGCAGTAGAGATCACCAATGAGTGTGAGGTAGAGGACGCTCAGAGCGGAAGCACCCACACCCTGTGCGAACCGGAGAATGAGAAGCACAACGAAGCTCTGGGTCAGTGCGCAGGCGGATCCAGCGAGGCCAAAAATGATCAAGGCTGGAACAAGGATCGGTTCTCGGCCCCATCGGTCGACCAGCAGGCCTACAAGAGGCGCCAGGAAGACACCCGGCAGCGTGAAGACGGTGATCAGATTCGCCACCGCTTGCGAAGAGAGGTGAAACGCGCGCCCGATCTCCGGGAAGGCTGGCGTGATGCTCGAGACACCGAGCACGGCCATCAAGGTAATCCCAAAGATGATCAGGAGGTTCGGGTCACGATGGAGCGGCGTGGTCCTCTCTTGTGAGACACTAGGGGACATCGAATCCTCGGGCATCGGGATGATTCGTGTATGGTTACGTGCCGTGATAGAAGACCCGGTAGATGAAGCCCTGAGCGTCGTCCGAGATCAGTAGGCTCCCGTCTGGGGCCGTCATCACATCGACGGGACGGCCCCAGCTAGATCCATTCTGCCGGAGCCAACCTACGGCGAAGTCCACTACCGTTCCAGTCTCGGTGCCTTGCACTGGGACGCGCACCACCTTGTACCCGGTCGGTGTGGTTCTGTTCCACGACCCGTGGAAAGCTACGAACAGGTCTCCTTGGTAGTCCGGCGGGAATTGCTTCCCCGCATAGAAGGTCAGCCCCAGCGGAGCGGAGTGAGCCTGCATCTCCACTGCAGGATCCGTGACGCCCTCGCAGGCCCCCTGGTTGCCGTAATCGGGATCGACGATCCGTCCTGCGTGGCATCGGGGCCAGCCTGCGTCGTCTCCCTCCTCTACTAGATAGATCGTCTCCGGCGGTTGATTGTCCCCCATCCAGTCCCTGCCGTTGTTTGAGGCCCACAGCTGTGACGTCCCAGGGCGGAAAGTGATGCCGACAGCGTTCCGCAGCCCCTCGGCGAAAACCACAGCCTCAGTCCCATCAGGACGATAACGCATCACGGTGGCCCGGCGCTCGTCTTCCTCGACGCATACATTGCACGACGAGCCGACGGAGACGTAGAGGAACCTCCAGTCAGGGCTGAAGAGGACCGTCCTCGTATTGTGTCCGCCAGAGGGCAAGCCCCCAATGACCACGTCCCGCTCCTCAAACTGTCCGTCCCGATCCCGATCGCGCAACCGGAGGATACGCTGGGTCTCACCCACGTAGAGCGAACCATCTTGGTAGAAGTCGATGCTGCTGGGCCCATTGAGACCCTCGGCCGCGACCTCTACAGCATCCGCCACGCCATCCCCGTCCCGATCGGGCAGGCGCACAATCCGTCCAGCTCCTCGCTCGGCGACGTAGATGTGTCCATCCGGACCCACCGACATCATCCGCGGCCCGCGCAGACCGTCGGCAAAGACCGAGATACCGAAACCGGGCGGCAGCCTGATCTCATCTTCTGGCGGGATCACGCGTGTCGCCAGGAGACCAGACGCCTCATCATCCTCCGGCGGCGCCTGGGGCGTGGCCGACGTATCCGGCGGGATCGCCGGAAGAGGGAGGGCAGAAGGCGCCGGCGGATGTGAGACTTCGCGGTGAAAGAGTCCCATAACCCGGCAGCCGGTAAGAAGGCTGGCGGTGAGCAAGGCGAGTATCGCAAGTCTTCTTGTGGCTCTTTTCAAGGCTCCCCCAGATCCCTCGGCCTGGCATCGGCACGACCAGGACGTGATGTCCTTGAAGTTCCGCCAGGCATCGGGTGTGCATAAATCCCATCGTTTGCCTGACCCGAGCAGCACGCCTATTATAGGCACGAAAGAGGGCCGAGGCAATGTCCCGGCACAGGACGACGATTGTTGGGCGTTCTCGTGCACGGCACGATGGAACAGGCCCTGTTCGCACGGCGTGTACGGAAAAATCCCGGAGAATGCGTCGTGAGCGACAGCGTAGTGATCACCCGCGAGATCGTCCTCTCCCAATTCGCCGTGGCGTGTGGATCGGCGGGTGTGAGCGCAATCCGGAGCGCGGTGCATAAGCGCCACCTCTGACAGCGTACCTGGGCCCGGCTGGCGACAGCCCAGAACGCCACCGGTCTGTGATGCCGATCAACAGGAGAGCCCCGCCTCGGGAGCCTCTTGGCGGCAGACGTGGGTATCAGGCGACATCTCCCGTTCTCCCAAGTAGAGGGGCTTCTCAGTGCAGGCGGCCATGTGGGCGATGGGCCGGTGAAGGCTAGAGGGATGGGCGAGAGCCTCAGGACTGCGAGTGTGGGTAGGACGCGTCGAATCAAACTGGTTCTAACGGGGCTCCTACGCGGCTCCTACGGAGATCTAATTCTGTTGTGATAAATAGTTGTCTGAAGGTAGCTGGGAAGGAGCCGTGGCGCCGGGCCGACAGGGTGACTGGGGATGCGAATAGGTGTGCTGAGGCCCCCTTCGGGCCCTGTGGAACCCTGAAGGGAGCCTGTGCGTCTTAGTTATGGGAGCGTAAGCTGGCTTAGGCAGCGGGGATTGGAAAGGTAGGCTTGTTGTCATGGGTAAGAAGCTGATCATCGGCGTCTTAGCGATTCTGGTCGTGGTGATGCTCGTCTCAGGGAGCTGTCTGGCGGGCGTTCTGCTTGGCCCTCAGGTGAGGAAGCTTGCGTCAAACGGGGAAGAGGCGGAGGTCGCGCCTTCCCTCCTCGGCCCGGGCGATGAGGCAGCGGCGACTCCCTTTGAGGAAGAGGACCGCCCCTTGCCGACCCCCATCCCCGCCGACATCCTGGAGGAGGCAGACGTGGAAGAGCGCCTCGTAGCCAACATCTATGAGCGGGTCGCCCCCTCCGTGGTTCACATCCGGGTTGTCAGGCGCGTCTCGGGCGCGGAAAGGCCCCGGTTCGAGATCCCGGGCTGGCCGGGACTGCCTGAGGGTCCTGACGACTTCTACCAGCGCGGTGAAGGGTCCGGTTTTGTGTGGGACAGAGATGGTCACGTCATCACGAACTACCACGTCGTGCAGCACGCCGAGGAGGTTGAGGTTACGTTCTTCGACGGTTCCACGGTATCAGCGGAAATCGTGGGGACGGACCCAGACTCCGACCTGGCCGTCCTCCGAGTCGACCGATCGGCAGATCGACTCTTCCCGGTGACACTGGCGGATTCGGACGAGGTCTTTGTTGGGCAGCGCGCCATTGCCATTGGCAACCCATTTGGCCAGGAGTGGACCTTGACGACCGGTGTGGTGAGCGCCCTGGGCCGTACGTTGCCGTCTGGCACCAGCAGCTTCAGCATACCGGCGATGATTCAGACCGACGCCGCTATCAATCCGGGGAACTCCGGGGGGCCGCTGCTCGACCGAGATGGAAGAGTCGTTGGGGTGAACACCATGATCCTTTCGCGGGACCAGGTCTCAGCGGGGGTCGGCTTCGCCATTCCGGGTCGCATCGTCGAGCAAGTGGTACCAGTGCTGATTGAGGAGGGCAGCTACACCTACGCCTGGCTCGGCATCGTGGGGCAGGACCTGGAACGCGAGACCGCATTGGCGATGGATCTTCCGGCGGACCAGCGCGGAGCACTCGTGGTTGAGGTCGTCGACGAGAGCCCCGCGGAGGATGCTGGGCTTGAGGGATCGGATCGGCGCATCAGCCAGAACGGGGTCGAGCTTCAGGTTGGAGGTGACATCATTGTGGCTATCGAGGGGCAACCCGTGCGAACGATGGATGACCTGATCGTCTATCTGGTCGAGGAGACTCAGCCCGGGGATCGGGTTACGGTGGATATCCTGCGCGGTGCTCGCGAGATGGCCGTGGAGGTGACGCTGGGCCGTCGTCCGGAGGATCCGTGAGACGGAGCGAAGGCGAGCCCTCCGACAGCGAGTTGACATAATCGGCGAAAGCCATTATAGTGTGCCTAATCTACCGAAAACTGAGGAGCTCTGCCACCCAGGTAGAGCTCTTCTAATGTCTCTCATATACGTTTCCTATGGGACTCCAATGGGCCTATGACATACTCAGTGCATAGTAGAAGTGAAGTAGAAGTCAAGTCACTGAGTCGGGCGGGTTGGAGGAGAAAGCACTTGGCCAGATGCGGCCATCAAGTTCCAAATAGGCGGAGCGCGAATAAGGTCACAGGGTAACGATACCGATCAGCAGGCTGAGTTATTGCATTAAGGCCCGACTTCTTGAGAAGCCGGGTTTCTTGTCCCTTGGGGTTTCCCAGGCTTTGCCATTACCATCGTCCTGAATGAGTCGTCGCAAACGCCAAGGATGAGATTCGGTTCACAGATGATTCGTCAGGTGTGGTCGCAGCTAGGGAATCATCGGACCTGAAACCGTTGGGGTGGGTCGGAGATAGAAGGACATTCGCGGTTGGGTCGGTGATTCGGATGCGAGGTTAGACACACCGTACGAATCAAGGAGGACTCTAGTGTTAGAGAGATACGATATTGAGGAACAGTTCGAAGACATCGGATGGCTCCTGGACGAAGCGGAGGAAGAAGGCTACCTCACGCTAGATCAGATCATGGAGGCCTTCCCTGAGGCTGAGGAGGACCTCTCCGAGTTGGAGGGCTTTTTCACGTATCTGCACGAGCAAGGTATTCAGGTCGTCGAGAACGAATCAGAGGCCCTGGAGCCCGATTTGGAGGGCGACGTTGTAGAGGAAGGCAGGGACGAACCAGCGCCATCTGATCTAAGCGAGATCTCCATCGACAATGCCGTCAGCCTCTATTTCAAGGAGATGGGCCGCGAGCCACTCTTGACTCGAGAGGAGGAGGTCCAGCTCGCGAAACGGATGGAGCGTGGGCAAGAGGCGCAGAAGGCGCTCGAGAAGAACGGTCACGATCCGGAGAGGCGAGAGGAGCTTGAGCTCCATATCACTGACGGCAAGGAGGCGCGCAGCCACTTGATTCGGGCCAACACCCGGTTGGTGGTCAGTATCGCCAAGCGGTACCGCGGGCGCGGGCTGTCCTTCCTCGACCTCATTCAGGCGGGCAATATCGGGTTGATCAAAGCTGCCGATAAGTTTGACTATGAGCGCGGGACCAAGTTCGGCACCTACGCCACCTGGTGGATTCGACAGTCGGTCGCGAGGACGTTGAAGCAGCAGGGGCGGAATATCCGTATCCCGGTTCACACAAACGACCGGATCCGGAAGCTGTATCAGGTAGCCTCGCGGCTCGAGCAGGACCTGGGCCGCAGACCCACCCCCGAGGAGATTGCCGAGGAAGTGGATCTGGAGCCGGAGCGGGTTCGCTGGCTAATGGGCGTCTCTCAGCGCCCGCTGTCCCTTGAGAAGCCAATCGACGAGGATGGGGAGAGCGAATTCGGGGATTTCCTTGAGGACGAGGACACACCCTCTCCAGCGCAGCGGACGGAGATGCATCTGCTGCACGAGGATCTTCAGGATGCCCTGAGCACGCTGACGCCGCGCGAGGTACGTGTGTTAAGGATGCGGTTCGGCCTGGGCGGCGCGGACACGTACACGCTCAGGGAGGTTGGCGAGAAGCTGGGCGTCACGCGGGAACGGATCCGGCAGATCGAGGGGAAGGCACTCAAGAAGCTTCGCCATCCCCGCTACCGACGCAAGCTGCGGCCCTATTTGAGCTAGGACGACGACGCTGCAGCGGCAGCGGCTTCCACCAAGATGACCTGCGTAGACCGGCATCCTGGAACAGCCTTATTGGCTATGTCGGCACAACAGCGTTAGATAATGGACTCAGAGACCCGATGTCTTTGTTGGAGGGGCAGAACCGCCTCCTCCGGCAAGGCCTCGGGTCTCAGTCTTGTGTTTCTTCGCAGGTCCGGATGACCCCCGGCCCGGCCCCGTGTGTCCTGGATTCCGCCCACGGTGATGGGTTTGATCAGTTCGGCGGGCAACTCGGCGGGTCCGCGCCTGGCTGCGCCGACGGATGAAGTTGAAACTATGCCTGATCGTGCTAGAATCCCGGGCATGCTGAGCAAGATACGGCAAGACGGAATGTCTTCATCGTAGCTCGTCTTCTCAACCCGCGGTGATGGACGGTCCCCACGTGGGACAGGCTTTGCCACCGACCCGAAGGTGCCGGCCTTCCGTTCACCGCTGGAACTGCAAAGGAGGTTATGCATGATTGACGTCAAGAATGTGACCAAGTCGTACGGGCCGATCGAGGCGTTGCGGGGCGTGAGCTTCGACATCGCCCCAGGGGAGATCGTCGGGCTGCTCGGCCCCAACGGCGCGGGTAAGACAACGACCATCAAGATTCTCACCGGGAGCCTGCAGCCCGACGATGGCACCGTGGTGGTCAATGACCGGGACGTCCTCGAGCACACGCGCGAGGTTCAAGCGCAGATCGGCTACTTGCCCGAGACTGCTCCGCTCTACCCGGAGCTGACGGTCCAGGGCTACCTCAAGATGATGGCCGAGCTGCGCGGCATCCCCGAGGAGGATCGGCGTGCTCGCCTATCGGAGGCCGTCTATGCAACGGGACTGGATGAGCATCTCAGGCGTCCCATCGGTGAGCTGAGCAAGGGCTTCCGCCAACGCGTGGGACTCGCCCAAGCCATCGTCCACAAGCCCCGGCTCCTCATTCTGGACGAGCCGACCATCGGCCTGGATCCGACCCAGATGGTCGAGGTGCGGCGTCTGATTCGCCGCCTGGCCGAGCGGAGCACGGTCCTCTTGTCGACCCATATCCTTTCGGAGGTCGAGGCGCTGTGCGACCGCGTCATCATCCTTATCAGCGGCTGCATCAGGGCTGACGCGGAGCTCTCGGAGCTGGCCTCCACGTCGGACGCCATCCTGGTCCTGACTGAGGACGTGCCCGGCGTGGCGGCGACACTCTCCGCTCTCCCCGAAGCACAAGATGTCGAGAGGATGCAGGGGCAAGTGGACGGCGGACAGACTGGATTCCCGGCGTATCGCGTCCTGGGCAAGGACGGGGCGGCCGATCTCTGCCCGGCCATGTTCGACGTGGCACGCGAGCAGGGCTGGCCTGTGCGCGAACTCCGGCAGGATGTGCGAACCCTGGAGTCCGTCTTCAACGAGTTGGCTACGACGTCATAGCATTCAGTTTCGATTTCGGAGGTGTTGCGACTGTGAAAAGAGTGCTCTCAATCACACGTAAGGAATTGGAGGGATACTTCGGCTCGCCGATGGCCCTCATATTCGTGGGCGTCTTTCTGGCGGTCACTCTCTTCTCTTTCTTCTGGGTCGATACGTTTTTCGCCCGCGGGATAGCCGATGTGCGCCCGCTCTTCCGCTGGGTGCCCGTGCTGATGATCTTCCTCGTCGCCGCCTTGACTATGAGGCAGTGGAGCGAGGAGGAGAGATCGGGCACGCTGGAGGTGCTCCTATCGCTGCCCGTCTCACCGATCCAGCTCGTGCTCGGCAAGTTTCTGGCCGTGATGGCGCTGGTAGGCGTGGCCCTGGGATTGACCATCTTCCTGCCGATCACGGTCGAGATGATGGGCAACCTGGACTGGGGACCCGTCGCCGGGGGATATCTGGCAGCCCTTCTGCTAGCTGCCGCCTACACAGCGATTGGGCTCTTTGTATCCTCCCGCACGGACAATCAGATCGTGGCGCTGATCCTGGCCGCCCTCCTCTGCGGTCTCTTCTACCTTATTGGGACCCGGGGCGTCACAGAGTTCTTCGGCGACGCCGTCGCCGAAGTGTTACGCGCCATCGGCTCGGGCAGCCGCTTCGAGAGCATCGAGCGCGGCGTCGTCGACCTGCGGGATCTCCTCTACTATGTCTCTTTGACCGGTATCTTCCTGACCCTCAACAGCGTCTCGCTGCACGCCAAGCGCTGGAGCACCGGAGAAAGGACGCGGCCCTACCGCTTCGCCGTGAGAATCACGGCGATTCTGGTCGTCGTGAACCTGGTGCTGGTGAACGTATGGGCCTTCCCGCTCCAGGCTCAGGCGCTGCGGCTCGACCTCACGGAGAGCCGGCAGTACACCCTATCGCAGACCACGCGGGATCTGCTGGCGACCCTCCAGGAGCCGCTGCTGGTGCGCGGTTACTTCAGCGAGAAGACACACCCGCTGCTGGCCCCACTGGTTCCGGAGATCCGCGACATGCTGCGCGAGTATGACGTGGCCGCAGGGGACAAGATGGAGCTGGAGATCATCGATCCAGCAGAGTATCCAGAACTGGAGGCCGAGGCGAACCAGACGTACGGGATCACACCCAGCCCCTTCCAGATCTCGGGCCGGTACGAGCAGTCGGTGATCAATTCCTACTTTGACGTCTTGATCCGTTACGGTGACCAGCACGTTGTGCTCGGCTTCCAGGATCTGATCGAGGTACAGTCGGGCGGGGGCGGCCTCGATGTCCAACTCCGGAACCTCGAATATGACCTCACCAGCGCGATCAAGAAAGTCGTCTACGGGTTCCAGAGCGTAGAGGCTGTACTCGCAGCGCTGGAGGAACCCGCGGAGCTAAGCGTCTACGTGACGCCCGACACGATGCCGGAGCAGCTTTCGGGCATTCCCGAGACGATCGAGCGTGTCGCCGGGACGATCGCCGATGAATCCGACGGCAAATTCACGTACGCGGTGATGAACCCGGATGCGCCCGACAGCGCCGTTACGCGGGAGGAGCTCTTCCAGCAGTATGACATCCGCCCCTTCGCCACCTCGCTGTTCTCCAATGAATCGTACTACCTCCACATGGTGATGCGGGTTGGAGAGGAGGAGCAGGTGATCTATCCTTCGGGGGAGATGACGGAGGCTGACATTCGTTCCTCGATCGAGAACACGTTGAAGCGGATGTCGCCTGGCTTCCTACAGGTCGTGGGCCTCTGGACGCCGTCCACGGAGCCGCAACAAAATATGATGGGCCAGATGCAGCAGCCTATCTCCAGCTGGCAGCAGATTCGCGAGTCTCTCGCGCAGGAGTATGAGGTGCGCAGCGTCGACCTGAGCGGGGGACAGATCCCATCCGACGTCGATGTCCTCGTCCTCATCGGTCCCCAGGGCCTGGCAGAGAAGGAACGCTTCGCCATCGACCAGTACCTGATGCGCGGCGGGGCGGTCATCGTCGGTGCGGGCAACTACGGGATCCAGGTAGATCCTATGCAGGGAGGTCTGGGACTCAGGCCGCTGGAGGGCACGCTGCGTGAAATGCTCGACCACTATGGTATCACGGTTGACCAGTCTCTCGTGATGGATCCGCAGAACGAGCCTTTCCCTGTGCAGACAACCCGAAATGTGGGCGGGGCCCAGGTACGCGAGATCCAGGCGCTCGATTACCCATTCTTCGTCGACGTGCGGCAGGATGGTATGGCGTCGGACAGCCCTATCGTCTCCAACCTGCCGGCGGTGACATTAAACTGGGCGTCGCCCGTGATCGTGGATGAGGACCAGAATGTCGATCGCGAGGTGACGGAGCTCTTGCAGTCCAGTCCAGCATCCTGGACGCGCACGGAGACAACCATACAACCCGATTTCGAGACTCACCCACAGCTGGGATTCCCCGTCAGCGGGGAGCGCGAGCGGCATACACTCGCCGTCTCAGTGCAGGGCTCCTTTGATAGCTTCTTCGAGGACAGACCCTCGCCGTTCGAGCAGGAGACTCCAGCGGAAGAAGGCGAACGGGCGGAGCAGCCGGGAACGCCGACGCCAGAGCCGCCGCCCTCTTCACTGGGAACGATCGAGAGCTCACCGAACACGTCGCGGCTGGTTGTAATCGGCAGCGTGGAGTTCGTCGACGACATCGTCTTCGAACTCTCATCCAGCCTGACACAGGACCGGTATCTCAACAGCCTGCAGTTCCTCCAGAATTGCATCGCCTGGTCCGCAGAGGATCTGGACCTGTTGAGCATCCGGACGAGGGGCACGCAGACGCGTGTGCTTGCGCCACTCAGCGAGGGAGAGCAGTCTTTCTGGGAAGGTGCCAACTACGTTGCCGCGCTGCTTTCCCTAGTCGTCATCGGGTTCGTGTGGAGCTCCCGCCGTCGCAACGTGGAGGCCATGGAGCTGCTGCCTCGTGACGAGGTGGCCGGTTCCGCCGCGTTTTCGACCACCAGGGATGCGTAGGAGGTGACCGAATGATCAAGAACCATCACAAGATCCTTGCGACCGTGTTGGTCGCGCAGATTGCCTTGAGCGTTGTCGTCTTCTGGCCGAGACCCACGACGGCCGGTCAGCAGGAACCGCTCTTTCCGGACCTCGCGAAGGAGGACGTAACCTCTCTCACGATCGAGGACGACCAAGGCAATCGTATCGCGCTCCAGAAAGTGACGGGCGAGTGGGTCATGCCCGATGCCGGCGAGTATCCAGCCCAGTCGGAGGAGGTGGAAGCCCTCCTAGAGAAGCTGACAGCGCTAACTACAGGCCAGCTGGTGACGAGGAGCGACACGAGTCACAAGCGCCTCCGGGTGGCTGCCAATGACTTCGCACGTCGGATCGAATTCGAGTCCAGCGGCGGGACCGAGACGCTCTACATTGGATCCTCGCCGCAGTACGGATCGGTCCACTTCCGGCTGGAGGGAGAGAGCGAGGCGTACCTGACCAGCCAGCTCACCACCTGGGATGTGAACGCATCAACGAGCACCTGGATCGACACGAGCTACCACAGCGTGCAGCAGGATGATGTCGCGCGGTTCACGTTGGAGAATGCCAACGGGACATTCGTCTTCGAGCGCGACGACGACGGGTGGGCCATGGTGGAACCGGAGATGGCGGAGGGAGAGGTCCTCAACAAGACCCAGGTGGAAGCCGTCCTCCGACGCGCAGCCGCCGTGACGATCAAGAGCCCGCTTGGCGTGGAGGAGAAGGCCGCCTACGGCCTGGATGACCCCACGGCAGAGGTGATCATGGAGACCGGTGACGGGACCGTGACCCTGACGCTCGGCTCCAAGGACGAGGATGACGGGAGTTACGTGGTCAAATCCTCAGAATCAGCGTACTACGTACACGTCAGCATAAACAGCGTCACAGCGCTGGTCCAGAACGACCGCGACGCATTTGTCGATGAACCTACGCCGGAGGCCGAGAGCGACAGCTGATCGTGCTCGGCCGGCTGGCCTGACGGGTCAAGAGCCGGGGCAGCCTCTGAGGGCTCGCCCCGGCTCTTTTCGTTAGCGGCGCGGTTCGTGCGGTGCCAAGGACGAAGATGTCGGGTCCACCGTTGCTATAGGCCAAGCTGATCCGATCGATCCTTCATAGCCTCCAGCACAATGCCCACGAAGGTCTCTAACGGCAGATCGAGCTTCTCCTCACAAAGACGGATGCGGTCCCTGTCCGCCCCTGAGGCAAAGGAACTGGAATCAAACTTCTTCATCACCGAGTCCACGGAGACCCCGGCGAGCTTCGTCGGGTGGACGAGGGCAACGGCGACGATCAGCCCGGTAAGGTCATCGCACGCCACCAAGGACCACTCCATATCCGTCTCCGGCACGACGTTCAGGCGCTCGTAGTTATGCGCCTCGATCGCCCGGATGATCTCCTCATCCACGCCCCGCTGCCTCAGCTTCTCGGCGATTACGGCAGCGTGTCGCTCAGGGTCGTCTCGCGTCTCCTCATAGTCGGCGTCGTGCAGAAGCCCGACGATTTCCCACTTGTCGCGATCCCCATTGAAATGACCGGCAAGACCCCTCATGGCCGCCGCCACGGCGTAGTGGTGCTTGCGTAGGTTTTCGTTCGCGATGTTGGCCTTCAGAATCCCGAGAGCCTCTTCTCTTGACAGCATCAAGCAACCTCCATATGCGCTTGTCGGCCGCCCCTGCAGCGACCTCTGCCCGTTGAGTCGTTATGCAGACCAGTATGGAGTATAGCACGCCGTCCCGGGGAGATCAACATGCGTCAACGAGGGTGTGTCCATCTCTCGAGACCATCATGCCGCCCTGGGTTGGGCCCGCGTCGACCATGGCGGGCTCGGTCAACGCCGGTTCACCAGGACCACGCCCACGATGAGGATGGCAGCTCCCAGAAGGAGAGGCACGGTGATGGGCTCTCCCAGGAGCCACTGGCTGAACGAAACGCCAAACATCGGCACCAGATAGATGAAACCCGCCACACGGCTCGCATCACGATGCTCCAGAACGGCGAACCAGACAAAGAATGCAAAGACAGTACAGGGCCACCCGAGGAAAAGCACGGCACCCCAGAACGAGAACGGGAGAGTGGGTAGATGAGCCAGAAGAGAGGGCCGTATGAAGACGAGCGAGAAGAGGCCTGCAAACATCATCGAGACGCCCGTGACGAGGAAGGGCGGATGACGGGCGACCACAGACTTGCCCGCCACCGTGTAGATGGCCCACATGGACGGAGCCAGCATGGTGATGAACACGTACCTGGCCGTGGCAGAGGTTAGCTGCTCCCCGCTGCCCCAGCGAATAATGACGAACAGGCCGGTAAAAGCAATCACGAGACCCACGACGCGCGCCCACTGAAACGTCTCGCCCAGGAAGATCAGAGAGAGCGCGTAGATGAAAGCGGGATTCAATGCAATGATCAAGCTGGCGATCCCGGCCGGAACCTCCGTCTGTCCCCACGCGAGAAAGGTGCTGTATAGGATCGCGCCCGTCAACCCGAGGAAGCCCAACCGCCAGCCCTCCTCTCGGATCAGATCTCGAACCTCGTCCCACCGCGTAGGCAGCAGGATGACCGCGAAGGTGAGAGCGACCAGCACGAAGCGGAACGCTACCAGCTCCAGGGGTGAGACGTGTGCGACAATGTGTTTGATGGCGATGAAGGAGTTCCCCCAGAAAAGGGTCACGAGGACAAGAAGGACGATCCACAGCGCCTTCCCCTTTGCTAGACGTTCGGACAATGATGACATTCAGCATCCTTCCTGGTATCAACCAGTCTACGGGAACTGCCGTCACGCGGACAGCTCGGACGTAGGCACTTGAGTTGGGCGGGTTTTCGCAGCACGTTTTACGCCTGCACAACGTCGTGCCTGAGAGCGTGTTATTCTACTAGGCAGGCGCCCTTTGTCCAGCCAGGTCGCCCCGATCGAGAAGGAATGGACAAGCGAGGGAAAGCGACGTAGAATGGAGGTGTACCTACTCATTCTGTTGTGCGAGCGATAACGCGGCCTCGGCGAACCAAACCGTTGGGCACGTGCCGGGAACGGTGCCGGGCTCAACACGATCTTCCGCACCTCCGTCAGGTTAGGGATGCCAGCTCTTTGCCCATCCTTGGGCGACCCAGTCCGGGCACTGGCCACCGAGTCCTATCTTCAGGCATCATTAGAGAGGAGTTCAACCATGATCACGGTAGAGCGAGTTGACACGACGTCGCGACAGGAAGTGCAGCGCTTCGTGGACGTCCCCTTCAGGCTGTACGCCAACTGCCCGCAATGGGTTCCCCCCCTACGCGCAGATATCCGGACGATGTTGGACCGGGAGAAACACCCCTTCTACGAACACTCCGACGCCGACTTCTTCATAGCCAAACAGGACGGTGAAGATGTAGGCCGGATCGGAGCCCTCGAGAATCGCCGCTTCAATGCATACCACGACAGCCACCAGGCCCAGTTTTACCTCTTCGAGTGTGCCAATGACCACGAAGTCGCGCGGGCCCTTTTCGATCGGGCCTTTGAATGGTCCCGGGCCAGGGGCCTGGACGAGGTCGTGGGCCCCAAGGGTTTCAGTCCCTTCGACGGATACGGGATCCAGGTAGAAGGGTTCGAGCATCGTCAGATGATGATGATGATGAACTACAACTATGCCTTCTATCCTGATCTCGTGGAGGACCTCGGCTTCCAGAAAGAGGTCGACTTCATCTCCACATACATCAAACTAGCGGACTTTGAGGTGCCTGAGCGCATCCATCGAGTCGCTGAGAGAGTCAAGAAGCGTCGCAATCTCACCGTTCACAGCTTCAAGTCCAAGCTAGAGCTGAGACGCTGGAAGGGCCGGATTGGCGCGGCCTACAACCGCACGTTTGTCGACAACTGGGAGTACTATCCTCTGACGGAGAACGAGATTGATTTCACGTTCAGCGACCTGGTGTTGGCAGCGAATCCCAAGTTGATCAAGGTCGTCCTCCGCGAGGGCGACATCGTGGGCTTCATCCTGGGCTTCCCGGACGTGTCGCGCGGTCTGCAGCGAGCCAATGGCAGCCTCCTCCCCCTTGGCCTGCTCCACATACTATTGGATATGCGGCGCACCAACTGGATCTCCTTGAACGGGGTCGGGATCGTTCCAGAGTTCCAGGGCCTGGGGGGCAACGCCCTACTCTATTCAGAGATGGCGAAGACAGTCAAGGGTGACTTGGGCTTCGTCCACGCAGAGCTAACCCAGGTGGCGGAATCGGCCGTCCAGATGCGCCGGGATCTGATCAACCTGGGAGCGAAGCCCTACAAGAATCACCGGGTCTACGTACGCAAGATCTAGGTC
>Ga0180435_10002420_pt1 | contig 19058 bp, 26 predicted proteins | sample SS_ome_3_FD_132467 | JGI IMG/M metagenome (GOLD analysis project Ga0180435, IMG submission 132467) | Hypersaline lake sediment archaeal communities from the Salton Sea, California, USA - SS_3_S_1 metaG | ecosystem: Environmental > Aquatic > Non-marine Saline and Alkaline > Hypersaline >...
CCGATTTCCACAGCCTGGACGACTACGACCCGCCCGTCGTTTCCGAGGTCTTCGATCGCGACGGCCGCCTGATCGGTGAGTTCTACACCGAGAAGCGCCGCCTCGTCCCGATCGACGAGATCCCCCGCCACGTACAGCTCGCCTTCGTCGCTGCCGAGGATGGTGCCTTCTTCGAACACGAAGGCATCGACCTCGTCGCGATCGCCCGTGCCGCGATCAACAACCTCCTCGCGCGCCGGATCACCGGAGGTGCGTCCACGATCACCCAGCAGATGGTGAAGAGTCTGCTGCTCACGCCCGAGCGGACCTACACGCGGAAGATGAAGGAGATCATCCTTTCGTGGCAGATCGAGCAGAACTTCACGAAGGACGAGATCCTCTACCTCTATCTCAACCAGATCTACTTCGGCGGCGGCGCCTGGGGCGTCGGCCAGGCCTCGCGCACCTACTTCGGCAAGGACGCCCAGAGCCTGACGGTCTCGGAGGCCGCGATGCTCGCGGGGCTGGTCCAGCGTCCGAGCGCGTACGATCCGCGCCGGAACTTCGACGCCGCAGACAATCGGCGTCGCTACGTGCTCGGCCGGATGCTGGGCGACGGGCACATCACCCAGGAGATCTACGACCGCGAGATCGACGTCCCGCCGGTCATCGAGCGCCACGCGGATCTCGAGAATTTCGGCGTCGCGGGACACTTCACCGAAGAAGTCCGCCGTCTCCTCTTCGAGCAGCTCGAAGGCGACCGGGTCCTGAACGACGGCCTCCGGATCGAGACGACCCTCGACGTCGACCTCCAGCGCGCGGCGAGCAAGGCCGTCCGCGAGGGCCTGATCGCCCACGATCGCCGACGCGGCTATCGCGGCCCCCTCCGGCAGGTCGACCTCGGGGTCGAAGGCGCGCTCGCGGCCGAGTTCGAGAAGATCGCCGAGGAGAACGACGCGGAGTACACGCAGACCGAGGTCCTGCCCGCCGTCTCCGCGGATCCCCCGGCCGCGGTGCCGGAGGAAGCGCCCGTCGACCCGACCGAGGCCGTGGCGGCGTCGGACGAGGGCGAGGGCGAAGCGACCGCGGCGGAGCTCGAGCCGCAGATCGCGTACGCGATGGAGGAAGGCGCGAAGCTCGTCGGGGTCGTCGTCGAGGTCGATCCCGAGGCCCAGGCCGCGCGAATCGACCTCGGGCGCGGACTCGTCGGGGTCGCCAGTCTCGACGACGTCGACTGGGCGAAGACGCCCGACCCGAAGCGGCGGCCGCGCGCGGTCAAGGAGATCGCTTCGGTCTTCTCCGTCGGCGACGTCGCGCGCTTCGTGCGGATCCCGGGCGAAGCCGCCGAGCTGCCCTCCCTCGCCGCGGAGACGAAGGAAGGCGAAGCCACGGCTTCGATCGACGGCCCGCCCCCGGCGCCGCTCGACGTCGCGCGCCTCGACCTCTGGCAGGATCCGATCGTCGAGGGCGCGCTGCTCTCGATCGACAACGAGACCGGCGACGTGATCGCCATGGTCGGCGGCTACGACTTCGAACGCAGCGAGTTCAACCGCGCGGTCCAGGCCCAGCGCCAGCCCGGCTCGGCCTTCAAGCCCTTCATCTACGGGGCCGCGCTGACCCGCGGCTACACGCCGGTCTCGACCCTGATCGACCGCCCCGTCGTCTACACGGACCCGGTCTCCGGCTTCGTCTGGGCCCCACGCAACTACGGCCGGAAGTTCTACGGGCCGATGACCATGCGCGACGCGCTCAAGAAGTCGGTGAACAACGCGACGGTCCACCTCTTCCGTGATCTCGGCGTGCGCTACGTGATCGACTACGCGCGCCGCTTCGGAATCCAGGCCCCGCTCTCGTCCGACCTCTCCCTCGCCCTCGGTTCGAGCAGCATGACGCTCCTGGAGCTGACCCGGGCCTACGCGGTCTATCCCCGCGGCGGCACCCGTGTGATTCCGCGCTTCATCCGGAGCGTGACGGACGCGGAGGGCCATACGCTGCTCGGGGACGTGCCCCTCGGCGACATCCCTTCGCCGGTGCTGAAGCCCCTCGCCGGCCCCGACGGCGAGCCCGAGACCGAGAGCTATCCGGACTCCGAGATCATGCCGACGATGCAGGTGATCTCGCCGGCCGACGCCTACCTGATGTCGGACCTCCTCCACGCGGTCGTCCTCGAGGGCACGGGCCGGCGGCTCCTCTCCCTCGGCCGGACCGTCGCGGGCAAGACGGGCACGACCAACGACTTCACGGACGCCTGGTTCATGGGCTTCTCCCCGGAGCTCACGACCGGGGTGTGGGTCGGTCACGACGACAACCAGGTGCTCGGTTGGGGCGAGAGCGGGGGCAAGACCGCGCTCCCGATCTGGGGCGACTTCATGAAGGTCGCGCTCGCGCCCTATCCCCAGCGCGACTTCCAGGTCCCGCCGCACATCGAGTTCCAGCGCATCGACCGAAGCTCCGGCCTCCTCGCCGACGCCAACACGACCGACGCCTACTTCCAGCCCTTCCTCGAAGGCACGGCCCCCGAGCGCAGCTTCACCGAGCAGACGACGACCCGGAAGACCCGCCGCGCCGCCCGCGACGACATCTTCTGAGTCCCGGAGCGTTCCCGGCGAACCCACGCGCGCTTCTCGCCGGACCGGATGGCGTCTCGCGTCCGTTCGCTCGTTGACATCGAGCGGTGCTCCCGCGAAGCTCCGCCCCTATGGGGGGAGACGCGAACATCGCTTCGCGCCGCGGCCCGGGTACGCCCGCACGCCGCGACGAACGGCGCGCTGAGGCCAGCGAAGCGCCGAACGATCGTGCACGCGTGCTCGACCGGCGGACCGACTCGCGTCGGGCGACGAAGCGCCGCCGTGAAGCCGAGGACGCGCTGCTCGACGCGATCCTCTCGACCTCGGAGCCCCGCCGCGAGACGATCGGCAGCGAAGGCCAGCACCTCCTCATGAAGTCGCTCGCCCGGCTCGAACGTCAGGAGGACATCGAGGGCGCCGTCGCCTGGTCGCTCGATGCCGAGGGCCGACCGACGGTCCTGGGGGCGCTGCCGGCGCGGATGGCGACCCGGATCGAAGCGAACCCCACCTCCTACCGCGCGCTCGCCAGGCTCGACCGCGTCCAGCGACTGACCGATCCGAACCTCGACGCCGAGCTCGAGTCCCTGGCGACCCGGGGCGCGAGCGCCGCCGCTCCCGTCGCGGGTCTCGGCGAGACCCCGGCCGCGCTTCTGCTCGTCTATCCGACGAAGGCGGGACGTCCGCTTCGCCCGCGAACGATCGCCGTGCTCGGCGAGGTCGCTGCAAAGCTCGGCAAGACCCTCTCGACGAGCCTCGCCCTCGATCGGATGACGCGCCTCGACGAGGCCGTCCGCCGACTCGACCGGCTGGCCGCGCTCGGCGGCCTCGTCTCCGAGATCGTGCACGAGATCCGCAATCCGCTGGTCTCGGTGAAGACCTTCCTCCAGCTCCTACCCGACCGGCTCGACGATCCCGAGTTCCACCGGGATTTCCGGGGCGTCGTCGAGGACGAGGTCGGCCGGCTCGAGCGGATGCTCGAAGACCTCCTGCGCCACGCGCGCCCGACGCCGTCCGGAGCGCCCTTCGAGCGCGACGCGCGGATCGCGAACGCGATCGAGACGACGCTCCAGCTGCTCACCTATCGCAGCCGCGAGAAGGGCATCGTCCTCGAGACCGACATCCGCGAAGAGCTGCCTGCCCTCGCCCTTCCGGAGGACGCGCTTCGTCAGCTCGTGATGAACCTCGTGCTGAACGCGACGGAGGTCACCCCGAGCGGCGGGAAGATCCGCGTCGAGGCGGACTGGAGCGCGATCTCGCCGAACCACGTCTCGATCTTCGTCCAGGACGAAGGGCCCGGCCTCGACCCGGCCGTCGCGGCGCGCGTCTTCGAGCCCTTCTGGACGACGCGAAGCGACGGCAACGGGGGACTCGGCCTCGCGATCTGCAAACGGATCATCGAAGACGCCGGCGGGTCGATCGAGCTCGAGGAGACCCGTGGGTCCGGGGCCCGCTTCCGGATCGAGCTGCCGATCGCGAGCTAGGCCCCGCGATCGCGCGCCCGAGCGGCGCGCGGCGTCGTCTCAGTCCGTCAGCCAGTCCCGGCAGGCGCGGCCGACCTCGGCGAGCCCCGCCATGAAGAAGTGGTCGACGCCCTCGAGCTCGATCAGGGTCGCGTTCTCGAGCGGCGCCAGCTTCGCGCGCAGCTCGTCGAGCGGGACGTACTCGTCGCGGTCGCCCGCGATCGCCAGGATCGGATGTCCCCAGGCCGCGAGGGCCGGGGCATCGAGCATCGCCGGCGGCGGCGCGATCAGGATCGCCCGACGCGTGCGCGCCGACTCGGCGACGACCCGCGAGGCCGCCAGCGAGCCCCAGGAGTAGCCGGCCGCGAGCAGCGGCCCGTCGCCGGTCTCCTCTTCTCCCGCGGCTTCGAGAAAGCGAAGCGCCGCGCGATAGTCCTCGTCGGCATCGTCCGTCTCGCCCGAAGGCGCCCCCGCGCTCGCCCCCACGCCCCGCCAGTTGAAGCGGAGCGAGCCCCAGCCGCAGTCACTCGCGGCCAGGGCGACCTCGGTCGCGACCGGCGAGTCCATGCTCCCGCCCATCAGCGGATGGGGCGGCGCCATGACCGCGCCTCCGCGCGCGCCTTCTTCCCCGCGCGCCGGCAGCCAGAGTCCTTCGAGGCTCGCGCCGGCGGGCCACGCGTCGGAGTCGGGCAGGGAGATCGTCGCGGGGCGTTCGAAGGGGCGCGGAGACATGCGGCGGAGCCTACCCTGCTCGTCGCCCGCATGCTGGAGGAGCGATGAGCGAGAAGAACGAGGGGAAGACCGACGGCATCCCGGTCACGCGCGCGAAGGCGATCGACGTGACGACGGAGATCGTCGACCTGCCGAACGGCCGCCGCGTCGAGTTCGACTTCGTGCGTCATCCGGGCGCCGCGGCGGTCGTGCCCTTCCTGGACGACGGCCGGGTGCTGCTGATCCGGCAGTTCCGCTTCGCCACCGGGGGCGAGATCATGGAGGTCCCGGCCGGCAAGCTCGATCCCGGCGAGGCGCCCGAGGTCTGCGCCGCCCGGGAGCTCGAGGAGGAGACCGGCTACCGCGCGGGGCGGCTCGAGCGACTCGGCTCGATCTGGACGACGCCAGGCTTCTGCGACGAGATCATCCATCTCTACGCGGCCTTCGACCTGACCCCCGCGGAGCAGCGACTCGAGCCCGACGAGATCATCGAGCTCGTCCCGACCCCCCTCGACGAGGCCCTCGATGCGCTCTCCGGACCGGTCGTCGACGGCAAGACGGCGACCGCCCTCCTGCTGGCCTCGCGGATGAACCGTCCCTGAGTCGAACGAGTTCCCGCCGGCTACGCCGGGCGAGGCCGCTTTGACACCCGCGGGGCACTCTCGTGCCCCTGCGTTCCGATTCGCGGGGCGGATTCGTTGACCCCCTAGTCAACGATCCTTACTGTCTCGGGGCTAAGCGGGCTCGCGCGCCCGTCCCGCCGGCACCCATCCAGAGGTCACGGAATCTCAATCCGAAGGAAGCCGCTCCAACCCGATCGATCGGCTGGAGGCAACCTTCGAGGATTCCGAAGAAGAAGTCGAAGACAACAGAGCTTTTCGGCCCCGCCCCACCCCGCTTCGACCGGTGTGGCAGGTCGTCAGGGTCGCCGCCCGAGTCGCGCCGACCCGCTGGAGTTTCGAATCGGTGTACGGACGTGGCGGCGCGCAGATGAGCTTCGGTCCCCCGCAGACCCCGGAGATCATCAAGAACCTGATGATCGCGAACCTGGTCGTGTTCATCGTCCAGATCGCCGGCCCCCGCTTCTTCGGGATCGACGTCACGTCGCTCGGGACCGTCGTGCCCGGCGCCGTCTGGCAGGAGTTCGAGCTCTGGCGGATCTTCACCTACATGTGGCTCCACAGTACGGGGTCCATCCTTCACATCGCGTTCAACATGTTCTCGCTGTGGATGTTCGGCTCGGCGGTCGCTCTGCTCTGGGGTGACGAACGTTTCCTCAAGTACTACCTGCTTTGCGGAACCGGCGCGGGCTTCCTGATCGCGACGATCCCCTCGCTGCTCGCGATCCTCGGCATCGGCAGCCCCGCCACGACCGTCTGGGGCCATACCCTCGGCGCCTCCGGTGCAGTCATGGGCGTGCTCCTCGCCTACTCCTTCACGTGGCCCGACCGCACGATCATGCTGATCTTCCCGCCGATCCCGATCAAGGCGATCTGGCTGATCCCGCTGCTCTTCCTGATCGAGTTCATGTCGAGCGCGAACAGCAACGTCAGCCACACGGGCCACCTCGCCGGCGTGCTCGTCGGCTGGATCTACCTCGTGAACGAGGGCCGGACACCCGGCGCGCCGACGCCCCAGTCGCTCCTGCTGAAGTTCCGGCGCTGGCGGATGCGGCAGAAGATCCGCGCCGTCCATCGCGAGGACCAGCGGGATCGCCGAGGCGGAAACGACGACGACGGTCCGCGGCGGTTCCACTGATGCGACGGCGTCCCGACGAGAACGACGAGAAGACGACGCAGGAAGGACCGGGCTTCGGCGGCCTGCTCCGGACGATCTTCTCCCGGATTCCCTGGGCCGAGCAGCTCAGCGAAGAGGAGGTCCTCGTCGTCCCCGCGCCCTCCGGTCGGACGCTCAGCGTCCGCAACGCGAACGGCAAGACGTACGTCCGCGGCGAGGACCGCGACGATGTCGAGATCCGCATCACCAAGAGCGTCCGCGCAGACTGCGAGGACGTCGCGGCGAAGCTCCTCGAGTCGATCAAGCTCCAGAACTCGGACGCCTCCGACGTGCTCGAGATCGAGGTCCAGATCCCGCGCAAGTGCGCACGGCACGGCCTGGCCCACCTCGAGCTCCGCGTCCCCCGCGAAACCCGGGTCGCCCTCAGCTCGACCAACGGCAAGATCTGCCTCGAGAACCTCGACCGCCCGATCCGCGCCCGCTCGAGCAACGGCTCCGTCTCGATCGTCGAGGTGAACGGCGACATCGACGTCACGACCGCCAACGCTAAGGTCGCCTGCAAGTACAGCAGCGGCCACCTCCGGGCGCGGTCGAGCAACGGCAAGATCGAGATCGTCGACCACGACGGCTCGGTCGACGCGTCGACCTCGAACGGCGTGATCAAGGCCTCCCTCGAAGCCCTCGGCGACGCCGGCGTCTCCCTCACGACGAGCAACGGCCGGATCGCCCTCGATCTCCCGGCCTACCCGGACGCCGACGTCGATATCCACGTCGAGAACGGCCACATCCGCAACGACCTCGACTTCGAATCCGAGCGCGGGAACGACGATACGGGGCGAGTCCGAGGACGTGTCGGCAAGGGCGGCACCCCGATCCGGCTGCGGACCTCGAACGGGACCGTCTCGATCCGCTAGCCCCGCCGCCCGGCGCGCCGCGATTCCGCGTGCGGGCTAGAACGAGTACCGCGTCGGCGCGGCCTCACCGCTCGTCGCCGCCTCGAGCCAGTCGTGGCGTCCTCCGCAGGTCGCGTCGACGAAGGGATCGTTCCCGTCGCGAGCCGGCGTCTTCAGGAATCCGGCCTCGCGCCCGAACCGCCCTCCTCCGTCCGACGCGTGCGGACCGTCCCAGGCGAAGTCGATCAGGCGGAGCGGAAACCCGCACTGCGCGTGGAGCGAGCTCCGCAGACGCCGATAGGTCCGGTCGATCTCGTCGTCGAGCGCAACCGGGCAGAGGAGCGGTGACCCGTCACAGGAGCGGGTCTCGCCACAGCGGCCGACCTCGTGGGAGAGAGCGTGCAGCTGGCGCACCAGCCCGTCGCAGTACGTCTCGTACTTCGTGACCAGCATGGGCCCCGGCCCCGCTTCGCCCGGGACCATCGAGCTCTCGAGGGCGGACACGAAGGAAGCCGCGCCCGAGAGCAGGAGGAAGGTGATCAGCCCTGCCAGCGGCAGGAACACGAGCAGGCGGAGACGCATTCGGATCCTCCCCGGAGACGGCGCGGCGCGGGTCCGCCACGACTTCCCTCTCCTGGATCCAACCTAACAGGATCCCTCCGACAGCCGGAACCAAATCGGTTCGCCGCGCGAACTGAGTCGGCGTCGAAAAGCGACCCAGCGCGTCGCCGCGGGGATCGCGCGCGAAAACGACATCTGGCGCGTCGTCAGGGACCGCCGGGCCTCGGGCGAGCGTGCCTCGAACGCCTAGTGCCCGTCCTCGATCATCTCGACCCGGAGCCCGTCCGGATCCTCGAGGAAGAACATCCGAACCGGTTCGTCGAGCTCCGAGAAGGCGTAGATCTCGGTCGGGTTCCGCCCCTCCGACGTCGCGCGGGCATGGGCGGCGTCGAGGTCGGGGACGCGGAAGGACAGGCCGGAGAGACCGAGCGGCTTCTCGAAGGGGGCGAGGGGCGCGCGGATCCGCTTCTCGTCGAGGGTCTCGATCGTGTGGATCCGGACCCCCCCGACGCGGATGAAGGTGTCGCGGATCCGGACGCCTTCGCGGCCGAAGATGGCGTCGAGTGCCGGGGACGCCATCTCTTCGTCCTGCTCGAGCTCGCCGCCGAGCCCGGCGCACCAGAAGTCGATCGTGGCGTCGGTGTCGCCGCAGTGCAGGATCAGGTGACTCGTCTCGATGCTCGCCTTCGCTTCGGTCATGGGCGCCTCCTCTCGCGTGCGGGCCGTGGACTAACGGATGGACTCGACGTTCGCTTCCCAGTTCCGGCCGTCGAAGGGGATCGCCTTCCAACGCGGATCGTCCTCGCCCTGCCATTCGTCGAGGCAGCGCACGTTGACGTCGATCCCCTCCGGATGGGAGCGGGGGTGGCTGAAGGGATGGATCCCGCAGGTCCGGCAGAAGCGGTGCTTCGCGGTCCCCGTATTGAAGCGATAGGTCTCGAGGGCGTCCTCTCCCTGGACGATCTCGAAGGCGTCGGATTCGACGATCAGCCCGCGCATCCCCTTCGCGTGGCAGATCGAACAATTGCAGACGAAGTGTTCCCGCCGCTCGGCGCGCACCCGGAATCGGAAGGCGCCGCAATGACATCCGCCGTCGAGCCACTCCGCCATCCGATCACTCCCCGAGCTCGCCCTGGCGCTTCTCCTGACGCCAGACGAAGCCCGCGGCGATCAGGACCGGCACGGCGAGCGCCAGACAGAGGATGCCCAGTCCGGGCCCGAACGCCCCGGGCGGGAGCAGCCGGGTCGCCCCGATCTCGAGCGCCGCGAAGAACACGAAGTAGCCGACCACGGCGAGGGGCCGGTTCCAGCCCCGGAACCGGAGCACGAAGAGCGCCGTCAGGAGCGTCGCGAAGGCGATCGGGTTCAGGATCGACGCCATCAGTCGACCGCCCGCAGGATCGGCACCGGACAGGGCCCACCGACGAGGAGGAGCGCCTCCTCGTAGGCGCCCCCGATGTCGACCCGCGTCACGTCGGCGAGCGGGACCGCCGTGACCTCGTCGTCCCAGTCCGCGTCCGGATCGAGCGCGATCAGCTTCACCGACTCGGCGTCGACGCTGCGGACGCGACCGATCTTGCAGATCCCGGGCTCCGTCTGCTCGGTGTGCAGGGTCACCAGCTCCTCGAGCCGCCCCGCACTCCGGATCGCCGCGGCCATCGTCTCGAGCTCGATCGCCGGTGCGCCGTCGACCGATTCGTCGCGCATTCGGAGCGCCGACTCCACGAATCCGGCATGGGCGTGCGGAAGCTCGACGTCGCTCACGTCCTCGATCCGCAGGACCGAGAATCCGTTGAATCGCATCGCATCCGAGATCTGGAGCAGGACGAAGAGCGAAGCCCCGACGGCCACCACGTAGCCGAGCTCGCCCCCCTCCTCGAAGTCCTCACGGTCGATCGCGACGACCAGAGACTCCCGGAGCGCCTCTTCTAGCGCCTCACGCATCCGTTAGCTCTCCTTCGTCCGGCGTGGACAACTCGGTTTCCTCGGCCTCTTCGTCCCGGCGCTCCTGTCGACGAATTGCGTGATTCGTCAGCCGGTCGCCGACCCGCGCCTCGATCGGGAGCAGGAGCGGCGCGACCAGCGCCGCGAGCAGGACCGCCGCGATCACCACGAAGTCGTCCACCGTCACCCCGGCGAGCATCGAGGCCCCGAGCACGACGAGGAACGTGAGCGCGATCGGCAGGTGGTAGAGCCACCGCGACCAGACGAACTTCCACCCAGCCATGCACGTGCCGCATCGCTCCTTCGCCCCGAGATAGAGGCGAAGCCGCGCGAGCGTCGTGATCGTCTCTCCCCCGCAGACGGGACAGAGGGAACGCTCCGGATGGCCGACCATGAACGAGCTCCTCCTGCGGACTCCGCGATCATCGTCCGGCGCGCCGGCGCCCGCCACCCTGCGAGCGAGATCCGCGCCGCCGTCGCGCGCGCCCGGCGGTCGGACTCTACGATCTAGCGGAGGAACTCGACGAAGAAGCGAACGGGACCCCGCATCTCGACCTGATGATCGACCTCGGGCTCGATGATCCCATCGCGGCCGGGGGCGAGCTCGTGCTCCTCCGTTTCCGGCTCGAGGATCCGGTAGCGCATCCGGCCCTCGAGCACGTGGATCCGCCCCCAGACGCCGGCCTTCGTGTCGTGCCGACGCAGGAGCGCAGGCGGAACCGTCGCCTCGTCGAACTCGGGCGTTCGCTTGTAAGGCTGGACATCGACCGGCAGCGCTTTCATCTCAACCGATCCTCACCCGATCGCCGGAAGCCGACTCAAGACGCCCCGGAGACGGCGTCGAGGAACCACTTCGCGTGGCGCCAATCCGGGTCGTCCTCGATCCGGTAGTCGAGCGATCGCGGATGGCTTCCCGCCTCGACGATCGTCTTCAGGACCTCGTTCGCCCGCTCCGGATCGTAGAGCCGGTAGAGGAGCTGACGGGTTCCGTTCCAGGTCATGCGCGCGAGGAAGAGCGCGTTGGGGAGCTCGGGAGGCGCCTTCAGCTTCTCGTCGAGCGCGTCCCCGAACGGATCGACGACCTCCCGCTCGGACGCCGAAGGCATCCCGCCCTCGTCGACGTCGCCGAGGCTCACGATGATCGACAGGTGCCAGCGAAAGATCTCGCGGGGCGCGAAGTCGACCAACGCGGCGTTCACGGTCGCGACGGCCGGCTTCGCCTCGAGCGCGTACTCGATCAGCGTATACCGCTCCTTGGGAAGGACGACCTGCACTTCGTTCGACATCACACCCTCTACGCCTGCCTGCGCCTGCGCCGATCCGGGGCGCCGCCCCCCTCGCTCGCCCGAGCGTCGGCTCCGGGAAGCGGAAGTCTACGCCAGAGGCGTCCCGGGAGCCGCGCGGCGATCCCCGACCGGAAGGGCGCTCAGGTCTGGCGCATCAGGATCCGCCAGAAGATGAACACGCCCATCCCGAGATGGGACCCGAAGGCGCAGATCAGTGGCCAGGCGGCCCCCCCCACCGAAGATCGTGATCGCATAGAGGACGAGCGCGACCGCCATCTGGATCCACACGATCGCGACGACCACGGCCGAGAAGCCTGCGATCGCGATCGACAGCTCGATCAGGCTGGGCAGGATGTCCGCGGGCGTCATCGGTCGGCCCCCGGAGGCCGAGGCGCTTCCTCCCGTCCCGCCAACCATGTCCCGGATTCAGGGGCGCGCCCTCGGGCGCGACTCGGTGCGTCCGCGACGCATTTCAGCTCGAGCGTATCCAGCAGCACCACGGCCACGACTTCACCGTCGGCGTAGATCAGGCCGCCAGGCTCGGGTCGCGGATCGCCGTATTCGAAGAATTCGACGAAGAGCTGGGGAGCGTGTTCGACCGAAAGCGCACAGTCCTCCACCAGATCGACCGGCACACCGGCCACGGTCAATCGCGACCACGTCTCACCGAACGCGACGCTCAGGTTCGGCGGCGGCGGCCGGGTGCAGCCGAGCAGGAGCGCAGCGAAGAAGACGATCACGCGAGACATCCGAGCCCTGCCGTGGAGAGAATCGGTCGTCGAGCAGCCCCGCTCGCCGACGCGCATGCGACCCGAAACGGTCGATGGGAGCAGGCTAACACGTCGCCGCCGTCTCGCCGTGGCCGCGGCGGACCCCGACGGCCTGTTGGGCGGCGCGCCCCTAGTTTCGCTGTGTGAGGATTCGAGTGAACAACCACAGGCCGAACGGCAGCTGAACGGAAAGCCCGGAAACGAGCAGCCCCATGCTGCCGCCCTGCGCGAGCGCGCCGACCATCAGTGCAGCGGCGGTGCGCTCCGCCTAATCGAACTCGACCCACGAGGTCGACTCGTCCAGAAGCGACGGAGCCGAGGTCCTGAGAAGCTGACTCCGGGAAACCTCGAGCGCGCGCTCTGGCGAGATGCCGCCATCCGGGAGGACACAGTGTACATCCAGGGCTTCGCGCTCCTCTTCGGCGGAGAAGGAGGCGGAGACGACAGGGAGATGCGAAACCGACGCCTCGGGGAGCGAGATCGAGTCCAGGCCCGTCAGATAGGGCGAGGAGGGAACCCGTTCCGCCGGCACCCTGGTCGGTCCGCCGCCGGGGCCAGCCGGAATCGATCGAGCGGCGACGACCGCGATTCCGAGGATCGCGAGCGAGGACAACGACAGTGCGACGAGGGTGCGAGTGAGCAAGAGCGACGCCGTGTGGTCGATCAGTCGAGTCCCTGCAGACTTCGCCGGCGTCGACGCGATCGAGCGATGGAGAGTCTACGTCAGACGGCGCGAGTCGCTGCATTGGCCCCGAAGGGGTGTGGCTCGAGCGACGAAGCCCGTCCAGGTCCCTGCCAACGGCTCGTCAGGTGCCGCGGCGGGTCGTGCGGCGGGTCTACTCGCCCGCCGCGAGAATCCACACGCCGACGCCGACGAATCCCAGTCCGGCGACCCAGCGAATGACGTTCGGACTGACGTAGTCCGAGATCGCGTGACCCGCAACGACGCCGAGCGCCGAGGAGAGAACGAGCGCGGCAGCGGAGGCCGCGAACACCGTCGCACGAGGATTCTCCGCGTCCGACGCATAGAGCATCGTGGCGAGCTGGGTCTTGTCACCGAGCTCGGCGATGAAGACGGTCGTGAACACCGTTGCAAACAATCCCGCGTTCATGGGCGCCTCGGCACGACGCGACAGATCTGCCGCGGAACGGATCAGCCGATCGCCTGCAGACTTCGCCGGCGCAGGCTGATCGAGGTCCGACCAGGGTAGCCGAGCAGCACGATCGGACCTCGACGCGACAGATCGGGAGATCACGTTCTCCGTCAGCCCGTCCGATCGTCTGTCGGTTCAGGAACTCGTCATCCGACCGAACACCTAACGCGCAGCTCGCTCTCGCCAGGCTCGGATCATCTCCATCGGGTCGCCCGGTTGGCCGGGATAGCGAAGGGCGTCCGCCGGAATCGGGGACCAGGGCAGCGCACTCGCCACCCAGATGTGAGCCACCGGATGGACCCAGCTCGGATCGTCGAGCGTGCCAGCCCGGACACTCACGATCTCCGGCGTCGTTCTCCGTTCGGACCAGAGGCGCGTCTCACACTCCCCACAGACCAGAAAGTTCCACACGCGCCCGTCCTCGAACGAGATCGTTCGGCGCTCGACAGCGCCCCGCCCCACGTCGATCGTGGCCACCGGCGTGGTCAGGCAGAGAGCGAATCCAGATCCGCTCGCCGTCTGGCAATCCGTACAGTGGCAGGCGTAGGCGATCAGCGGATCCTCGCGGATCTCGTAGCGAGTCGCGCCACACAGACAGCCGCCGGCTTGAGGAAACGTCACCGCCACCTGGTCGACCCCACAGCGGATCAGCCTGGCATCTACAGAGAGCACCGACGTCCCGGTCCAGGCGAGATCGAGTGGATCACCAGGGTAGCAGGAGCGAGCTACCCGGCGGAGCCGGGAGGAAGTCGGACCTCCGTACCCGGCTCGATCGACACCCTGTCCCGTTCACGGGCAGGCTCCACGGCGTCGAGGCCCTACAACCGATCGAGGATCTTCCAGAAGGTGACGAGATCCTCGCCGTCGTGCGGGCCGCACGCTTCGTCTTCGTACGCTTCGGATCTCGTCGTCCGCGGGAACAAGAGCCCCTTCTTCCATCGGAAGGTGAGCGTTTCCCGCGTCGTACAGCTGCCGAATCGCTCCGACCGGTAGTAGCTGAGGAGCGTGTCGAGAGCTCGGAGATCTTCTTCGGACAGGGGGATCTCGCCCTGGAGGTCGTCGTCGGGAAACCATCCCGGGGTGTCGACTCTCAACCGAGGTCGTTCGCCGCCGTGGATCTTCAGGACTCGCGCGAACGAGTGGAAGCAGCCCTCGGACTGGTACTCGACTTCGATCCACTCGTCGTCGGCCAGCGCAGAGAAGGCGGGCTCCGGGTTCTCGCGGAACTTTCCGCGGAGCGATTCGACTCGCCGAGCCTCCTCGAGAACCAGCGGCTCGACCTCGCCGACGACCTCGACGGTCTCGACGTCCCACATCGGCTCGCCGGCGCCGTCCGCGAATGCGGACGCTGCGGCAAGGCTGGTCGCGAGGATTCCGGTCGGGATCGCGGCTCGCATGGCTGCCCTCGAACGAATCGGCCCATCCCCTTCGGACTTCGCTGGCTTGGCCTGATCGAAGCACTTCGATCGTAGCCCAGAGGCACGATCGCGTTGCACGCGAAGCGTCAGGAGGCTGCGGAGCGTCGTTCCGAACTCGACCAACTCTCCGTCAGGTGCAGCCCCTTGTTATACGGCGGAGCGACCGACCGCCTCGGAGCCTCTAGTTCGCGCGCGTGAGAAGGCGGACGAAGAGCCAAAGAGAATGCAAGAGCTGCACTGAGAACGTCGCAGCAAGTAGGCCGAACGACGTTGGATTCCACGTGATGAACGCGTACATCGGCACACTAGCGGTTGCGAGTCCAGCCGAGACCGGCAACACCCACTTCTCAGACCGGGCGTTGCCACTGCTCGCAGCTCGGAAGAGTGGGGGTCACGTCAGGAGGAGTGCCATGAAGATGGCGAGAAAGCTGCTTTGAATGATCGCGCGTACCCGAACGCTGTCAGCTGGCGAGAACCGCCCCTCGCGTCGCGCAAAGATGAGAAAGATTGCGAGGAACCCAGCGAAGCCGATGCCGAGTTCAGCGATCAACGAGAGCTGTTCCTGCGCCTCCAACTGGTTGATTCCTCGCCGCCCAACGGATCAGCCCATAACCTGCAGACTTCGCCGGCGCGGGTTGATCGAGGTACAGCGATCGTAGCCCAGCGGAACGAGCGGCCTTGGACGCGAAGCGTCAGGAGGCCGCGGAGCCCACTCCCAACTCGACAAACTATCTGTCAGGTTCAGGGGCTTGTTATACGGCGCCTTGGCAGAGCCTACGCAGACTTGCGGAGTGAACGAACGGAAACCAAATCGGTCTCGGCGATTCCACGTACATCGTCGGCAGATAGCGAGACGAGCGCTTCCGTTCGCCCGGCCGCGGTCACGAATTCGACTTCGAGCCCGTCGGCTCCATAGACGTGCACGACGGCGCCGAGATCACCTCGGCGAAGACCCAAGTCGGGCATGTCGCGTTTCAGCACGACCGTATCGAGTTCCTTGAAGGCCATCGGCTACTCCTGGGGGTAGGCAGTCACGAACCTTGGATTCTCGTCGTCGGGAGGCACGATCCAAACGGTCAGGATCGCCACAGGCTCACCGTCCCTATTCAGAATCTCGCCGGCGACTGCAAACTTCCGTCCAAAAGGCGACGGGACTTCCTCCGCGTTGCCTCCCTCCGCAACACGGAGAAGGGCGTCAGCCAGGGATTCCCAGTTCTCGGTAGTGTACCCGAGGGACCGAAAGAACCGCGACTTGAAGCGCCCAACCGGATGGCTTGGCGAGAGGAGGTAGTCCCGGAGCTTCTCAGGAGCGATTTCAGCGCGGTTCGAGTTCGGGAGCTTCATGGATTGTGGGCGTTCTCGCGAAGCGAGGAAGTCCGGGTGCCGCATAACGGATCAGCCCATAACCTGCAGACTTCGCCGGCGCGGGCTGATCGAGGTACGGCGATCGTAGCCCAGCGGCACGAGCGGCCTTGGGCGCGAAGCGCCAGGAGGCCGCGGAGCCCCGTTCCCAACTCGGCAAACTGTCTGTCAGGTTCAGGGGCTTGTTATACGGCGGGCCTGAGGCAACACGAGCAGACTCGCGTCTGCATTCCGCTCAAACGACGCAATCGCCTCGAACCCGCTTCGAAGGACAGGTTCGACCCGGTCGGTCGTGCAGTTTCCGACTTGGAGCCGGATCACCTTCGGCGGCGCGCCTGCGAGCAGCGACAACTGGACGAAGTCACTGTCTTTCGACACGATCGCGAAACCATTGGAGAGAGCGAAGTCCCAAACCTCGCGATCCGAGGCCTCGGAGAGTCCCGCATCCCGGACGTGCTGCGACTCTGGAAAGTGGTCCGATATTCGATCGACGAGCTTCGGCGACAGATTCTGGTCGAAGAGAAGCTTCACTCGCTTCCGGCCGCCGCGACCTTCCGATCCCAGTCCGCGGCGAACGCGAGACAAGCGCGAATATCCTCAACCGTAAGATCCGGGAAATCCTCGAGAATTTGTGCCTCGGACATCCCACCGGCGAGGTACTCGAGGACATCGTAGACCGTCATCCGGAGACCACGGATACACGGCTTGCCACCTCGTTTCGCGGGGTCGATCGTGATTCGCTCGCGGTAATCCATACGAGAGAGTCTAGCAGGAAGCGTTTCGAGGAGCGGACAAGCTTCGCCGGTCGGGGCCTGCCGCATAACGGATCAGCCGATCACCTGCAGACTTCGCCGGCGCCCTCGGGACGAGCAGATCAAGTTCGTCGCCAGGATACCTCAAGCGACCTTCCCGGCGAAGCCGGGATGAGGTCGTGGAGATCGCTCCCGACTCGTCAAACGCCTTGTCAGGTTCAGGGGCTTGTTATGCGGCGCGTCCTCTCAGGACGCTCGGCGGAGCTTTCCGACTTTCCTCGCGGGGCGAGAAACGGCCAAATCGTAGGCAGCCTGGAGATTGAGCCAGAACTCGGGAGTCGTGTTCAGCGCCTGCGAGAGAAGCCAGGCGGTTTCCGGAGTCACGCCGCGCTTGCCGCGGACGAGCTCGTTCACCCTTTGGACGGAGACGCCCAAGTGCTCCGCGAGAGCGACCTGGGACTGACCCAGCGGCTCCAGAAACTCGTATCGGAGAATCTCCCCCGGATGCGTCGGGATACGCTTCTGCGGCTGCATCACTATCCCCTGTGGTAGTCCACGATCTGAACGTCGTGCGCTTGGTTGTCGACCCAGCGGAACACAACTCGCCATTGCTGGTTCACGCGGATGCTGTGGAAGCCCTTCCAGTCGCCCTTGAGCGCCTCGAGGTGGTTTCCAGGAGGAGAACGCAGATCAAGCAACGCTTGAGCAGCATTCAGCAGATCAAGCTTTCGGAGACACGCCGGGACCAGATCAGACGGAAATCGGCGCGCCTTGCTCGTTCGGCGGCCGTGGTAGAGATCCTCGGTCCCGGAATCCCCGAATGAAGCAATCACCTCCGCATTTTACTGGATACACGGCACCCATGCAACCGGGCCTGCCGTATAACGGATCAGCCCATAACCTGCAGGGATCGCCTTCGAACCCAGGTCGAGCAGATCAAGTTCGTCGCCAGAATACCACGAGCGGCCTTCCCGGCGAAGCCGGGATGAGGCCGCGGAGTTCCGCTCCTGGCTCGACCAACGCCCTGTCAGGTTCAGGGGCTTGTTATGCGGCGCGGCGCGGCGGTCGAGGGATATCAGCTGCGAACCCTTCATTAATGCGGCTGTTGGTGCGGCGGATCGGCAAAACCACCCTTAACAGCTCTAACGATCTCGTCATCTTCGTAGAGAGTCACTGAAACCTGTTGACCGGTATTGGTCGCGAGATGCGGCGCGGCCGCGCCGAGCAGGACGGGAAAGACTCTCCGGAGATCACCGCTTGAGCCGGTACTCGTGATCGTGGTCTTCCAGAGCTCAAGCTCTTGTTGGCTTTCGCGGTAGGCGGCCAAGTCGTAGCCCGTGATCATCGCATAGCGAAAATACGTAGTACGGCTACCGACTTGGGTGGAGTATCCCGTCACGCCGTAGGTTGGCGTGTGGGTCGTGGTCCCGGAGTACGACGTCGTGCCGCCGAAGGTCGTTGCGGTTCCGTACGTCTGAGACGACGAGACGCCGGTCTGTCCCCAAACCGGAAGGGAGTACGTGTACTGCGTGGTCTTCGGATCCCCAATCCCGTAGAACAGCACGACCGCGATCTCCGCATCGTCGAATCCAGTCGCGTGAACGAATCCGCGCGACTGAAGCGCTCGGTTGACGTAGTTGGAATACTCCTGAAACTGCAGATCTGTTGGGTGAACGTTCTCGTTTCCGGGTAGGAGAACGTAGGTTCGCTTCGATGCGGCTTCAGGCGCGGCCAGAGAGTCCACGACGACCGCAAACCCTGGTTGGCGGAGGTTGGCACAGCTGACCAGAGGCCAGAGCGCAATCAGAGAGAGCAATAGCCAGGTGCGCGCCATCTTTTCTCCGGAATCTCGGTTCTAGGCTCGAGTCTAGCGACGTCGAGCGGCGTGCCGCATAACGGATCAGCCCATAACCTGCAGACTTCGCCGGCGTGGACGGATCGAGGTACACCGATCGTAGCCAATCGGCACAAGCGGCCTTGGACGCGAAGCGTCAGGAGGCCGCGGAGTCCCGCTCCCGACTCAGCCAACTGTCTGTCAGGTTCAGGGGCTTGTTATACGGCGGGCCTCAGGGCGCATCCGGATCTCATCCTGGACCGCTTCGAGTTCGCCCAGTCGCAACTCGCCGTCGACGTAGAAGCGCCTGGAGTCGGTCGCGAGGCAGCGAAGCTCGGCAAGAGGGTCAGGGTCCTGCCGACCGCGCTTTGCGCAATCGGCGTTTCGGGCGCGGCGCCATTCGTCGTACTCAGCGCGGAGCTCGGCGGCCTCCGTCTCGGAAACCAGAGCTGATCGTTCTTCCAGCTGCGCGGCGATCACAGTTTCGAGACTCGTGAGAAATTGGCGCATCTCCGACTCAGTCGACGGCACTTCTGGAAGCGGAACGCGCGCGTTTGTCGGTTCTGACGCGAGTACTACGAGTGCGAGGAGGGCGAGCGGGGCACAGCGCATCGTGGCCTGCCGTATAAC
>Ga0180435_10002422_pt1 | contig 19055 bp, 17 predicted proteins | sample SS_ome_3_FD_132467 | JGI IMG/M metagenome (GOLD analysis project Ga0180435, IMG submission 132467) | Hypersaline lake sediment archaeal communities from the Salton Sea, California, USA - SS_3_S_1 metaG | ecosystem: Environmental > Aquatic > Non-marine Saline and Alkaline > Hypersaline >...
GTTGTGGACATATAATCTAACCTATTTTGACTTCTTGCAGCAAGAAGGTATGACAAATGAAAAGGGTATAGAACTCATTTATGATTTTATAGAAGTCTCTAGTACGCATAAAGATGCTCTTGAGCCTTTTCCTATCTCACTTCGTGGTATAAACTGGGTGAAGTTCCTGACTCAGAATGAGATAAAAGATAAAAAGATTGATGATAGTTTGTTGGCACAGTATCATATCTTGCTAGATAATCTTGAGTACCATTTACTAGGCAATCATCTTCTTGAAAATGGATTTTCTCTTCTGTTTGGAGCATACTATTTTCAAGATGAAAAACTCTATAGGAAAGCTAAAGAGATCTTGACAGCAGAACTTGAAGAGCAAGTACTGGATGATGGTGCGCATTTTGAGTTGAGTCCTATGTATCATCAGATCATGCTGTTTAGGGTGTTGGATTGTATCAATCTGGTTGAAAATAATGACTCTCAAGATAAAGAGTTATTAAAACTTTTAAAAGAAAAATCATCTATCATGCTTGGTTGGCTTGTGAAGGTGACATATGAAAATGGTGACATTCCACTTTTGAATGATAGTGCTTATGGCATTGCACCTACTTCAAAAGAATTATTTGATTATGCCAGCCGTTTGAATGTAGAAGTCAAAAAAGTTGAATTAAAAGGATCTGGATATAGGAAAATTGTAAATGACAGATATGAGTGTGTAGTTGATGTTGGTCACATAGGCCCAGACTATATCCCTGGTCATGCGCATGCAGATACTTTTAATTTTGAACTTTACATTGATAACAGACCTTTTATAGTGGATACTGGGCTTTCAACTTATGAAACAAATGCTAGACGTACTGAAGAACGCTCTACTGCTGCACATAACAGTGTTGAAGTCATGGGTACAAGTAGTAGTGAGGTCTGGGGTGGTTTTAGAGTGGCTGATCGTGCTTATGTTACTGGTCTTGAAGAGAATGATGAGAAGATAGTAGCAACGCATGATGGTTATGAGAAAAAGTTTGGTGTTTTACATACGAGAGAATGGAAATTTGAGGAGGACAGCATAGTTATCATCGATAGGTTAAATAAAGAAGTGGATGCAGTGGCAAGATTACACTTTCATCCTGATGTAACAAAGGAAGAGATACTAAAACGAATACTAATTAAACATTCAACATTTAATATTCAAAATTATTTTTATGCTCCAGAATTTAACAAAACTATAGAATCCTTGGTAATGGAAATACCATTTAAAGAAGAACTAAAAGTGGAGATCAAGATATGAAGATATTATTTATAACAGATAACTTTCCACCGGAAGTAAATGCACCTGCCACAAGAACCTATGAACACTGCCAGGAGTGGATCAAAAAGGGTGCTGAAGTGACTATCATCACCTGTGCACCTAACTTTCCGCATGGAAATGTCTATGATGGGTATAAAAATAAACTGTACCAAAAAGAGACTGTAGATAGTATAGAAGTGATACGTGTTTGGAGTTACATCACTTCTAACAGTGGATTTACTAAAAGAGTGCTTGACTATGTGAGTTTCGCTTTTATGGCATTTTGGGTAGGGCTTTTTCAAAAGAATGATGTGATCATTGCTACGTCGCCACAATTTTTTACCACATGGAGTGCCTGGGCATTGTCAAAGTTGAGAAGAAAACCCTGGATCTTCGAGTTGCGTGATCTCTGGCCTGAGTCTATTAAGACCGTGGGTGCGATGAAGCAGGGGAGAGTCATAGATAGACTTGAGAAGATCGAACTTGGACTTTACAAAGATGCAGATAAAGTAGTGGCAGTCACAGATGCGTTTAAAAGCAATCTCATTGATCGTGGTATAGATGCAAATAAGATAGAAGTGGTGACCAACGGCTCCAACATGGCACTTTTTTCTCCAAGAGAAAAAGATGTTGAATTGTTAAAAAGTTTAGGGTTAGAAGATAAATTCATCGTAGGATATATAGGCACTCATGGGATGGCACATAGTTTGGACTTCATAGTGCAATCTCTCAAAAAGATAGAAGATCCTACTATTCATTTTCTTTTTATAGGGGATGGTGCGATGAAAAAAAATGTTGTTGAGTTAGCACAAGAACTTGAGCTGAAAAACATCACTTTTTTAGCACCGGTGAGTAAAGAAGAAGTACCCAAATACCTTTCCATTGTAGATGTCTCTTTGGCACCGCTGAAAAAAGAAGATAATTTTAAAACAGTGATCCCCTCCAAGATCTTTGAAGCTTCAGCGATGCAAAAGCCAACACTTTTGGGAGTTGAGGGACAGGCACAGGAGATCATAGAAAAATATGATGCTGGTCTGTGTTTTGAACCTGAGAATGAGAAAGACTTTATCGAAAAACTTTCAGACTTATGTAATGAAAAAAGATATAAACAACTGCAAGAAGGGTGTGTAAAACTAGCAGAAGATTTTGATAGAAAAAGATTGGCAGAAAATATGCTTCAGATCGTAATGGATGTGATCGATAAAAAAAATGATTAAATTCCATATCGTTCTGGTGATATGGAATCAAAATGTATCTAGAAGTCTTTCTGCATGCTCTTTAATGTAATCTACATTCATACGATCACGATTGGTCAGGTACTTCTCACTCTCTAAGTCCATAAGTGGATCATATCCACTGAAAGGTACGATCGCATTGGATCCGTCTGCTCTGCCAACTGTACTACGCTGTTGGTATCTCCAGCTGTTGTCTCCCTGGAGTTGGGCATATTTTCCATTGGACTTTGATTTTCTGAAGTCAAGCGGAAGTTCGATGGCTAGGCTGATGTATTTGTTGGTTGATTCTGAAAAACTAAATGATTCATCCGGAGAGGTTTGAAGATAGTTTATGGAAACAGCTACATCTTCGAAAAATCTTTTTGCACTAAGGCCAAAGCCGGTATCTTGATACCAGTATTTTCCAGCTTGAGCTTCAAAGTAAAGATCCATTGGAGTGTATTTGTAAGTGTATTTGGCCAGGTAGACCTCTTTTGTCACATCTGAATAGTCTTGATGTTCGAAATACCCCAGTTTGAGTTTTACGGTATGGTTATCGTAGCTGTAGATGAACTGGTCCATCACTCCCAGGTAGTCATACTGGTAGAGACCGGCACTGAGTGTATTTAGACCGTCTGCTATGTCAAGTGTATAGTTCAGCATGGCAGAGTTCAACCCGCCGTCTGAGTAGGATGATTTAAAGATACCAGTATCAGGGTCTAGCTCATCAGAGTATGATACCGGAAGATCGTAGCGTGTACTCAGGTCCAGGCCATCGTAGAGGTTCCAGTAGGCTGTGAACCCCATGAGCAGTTGATAGTCAAATGCTCCATACTCTGTTCCGACAAAGGTTTTAAGCTTTGGAGAGACCACTAAGTGTGTTTTGTATCTTCCGGAGTTTGCATCGGCTATGCGTAGGGTGCCTTTGACAGAGTGATCTTTGCTTTCAGCTAAAGTAGAGACAAAAGTGCTTTTAGTCTCATAGGATGGATCGGTATAGTAAGCATCAGCTTTTTCAAGTGAACCATAGAGAGAGGTGATGACGACATTACTTTTCTTGGGCTGCAGTACAAAGTTGTGGTAGTAGGCAGAGAGTTTTACAGCTTTTCTTAGCACAGAGCCTATAGCATCGAGTTCGTTGTGGATGTAGACGGTGTTTTCATAAGCGATGGTGATGGTTGTTTCATCTGTCAAGACAGTGATATTATTTAACCCGTCTGCAATGAGTTCATCTACCAGTGTTTGGATCATTACACCCTCTTCAGTTAAATTTGTAGAAGATTTCTTGGATGAAGATTTTGTTTTAGTACTCTTTTGCATAGGTGTTGACTCATCTACAGTCACTGGTAGATAGCGCTCTTTTCGCTTTAAAGGAAAGATCGCATTGACCATGAAACTGACTTCACCATCATCAGAAAGATTGGATGCGATGGTGGTGTTGAGACGTACATGCTCTGACCACTCTTGAGGAGTGGTTAGTCTGATACCTGCATGGCTCTCTTCGCCGTCGTATTCAGCAAGTACGGAAGCCCATGGAGCGACCTGCGCTTCAAGCCCGCCAAAAACCCCATCCATTCTTGGTGCACCTTTATTATTGTTTCCGTATCCATACCCCAGTGAAGCACGCAAAAAAGAGAAACTCTTGTCTACGACGATGTAATAGTTTTCATACTTATTCCCACCTTCAGCACCACCTAGTTCCTGTGCTCCTATGGCTATGTTTGGGAGATACTCATGATACTGTGGGATCTGGTACTTGAGGTTGGCAGAGAGATCCCGTGCATAGCCCGGCTGCTCTTTGAACCTTCCCTGTATCTCAAAACCTGGCAGAAGCCCGACACCAAAAACATAATCTTCTGTAGAAGTACGCTCTTTACTGTCATCGTAGCCTGTTAAATGGTTATCGAACTGGTTGTTATAGGAGAATACGATATCACCTTCATTCATCACTTGGGCATTTGGCGTGTTGATGAGACCTGTAAAGCCTTGCATGGAAAGTGCATTTGGCATTTCAGAAGCAAAAGTAAATGAGGTACACAGAGAGATGAGCAGTGGAAGGGCAGGGTTTAGGCGCATAAAATAACCTTATAGTTGAGATGTAGTTGATAATGGTTAGTGAAATAAAGTAAAATATCCGGCGTAGAAAGATCTAAGTCCGGATATAAAATGTTACAAGGGTTAGAATAGTCAGAGACTATTAACTTCCACCCTCACTACCAGTTGGTACCGGTGGCGGAGTGATCGTACCATCGAGTATATCTCCCAAACTGTCATCGAGATTTGCCTGAGCGTCTTCAACTGGTACGTAAACCATAGAAGGATAAGTCGCTTGTAAGTCAGCTACGGCTGCACCGGTAAGTGCAACAACTTGATCTGCGGAGATATTTTCTATAGAAGCATCTTGGGTAAGAAATGAATCTATTGTATCAGCTGCTTCTTCTGGAACAGTAATACCGTTGCTCGGATCACCATCTGAGTCTAAAGACTGTAAAAGTACAGCGATCTTAAGTACTTCTTCATTATCTGTTGCAGTACGCGCAACCCCAACGATATCTGTGATAAAGAAGATCCCGTCTCCTGTTACTCCTGAAGAACCTAGTGTAAGTCCACCGATGCTGAATGTAGCCGTTGAACCTCCTGGACATGTTCCAAAAGTACCGTCTGCAGCTGTCACACCTGTCACACCACCACACTCAAAAGAGACGCCTGCTACTTCACTGTCAACCAGTTTACCATTATAGTCTGCCGCAGGTGTACTTGAACTACCGCCTCCGCATCCAGTGAACATCAATGCAGCTGCCGAAATCATACTAAGGACTAATCCCATTTTCTTATTCATAGTTTATTTCCCCATTTTTAAATTTTTATAACATATTATAGTCTGAATATGTCATATTTGTGTCATATTTTCTATGATTTTAATCATCTTAGATATTTATATCATAAATGTTACTAAAGGCATAGATTTTAATTGTATAAATAAACATCAAATTTTTATTATAGCTTATAGGTAAGAAATGTTATAATTTTTGTAAAATTGTATATAAACAAGGAAATATTTTGAAGAACATAGCATTATTTATAGGGTCGATCGTGTTGATGAGCAGTTTAGGATTTGCCGGAGGTGGCTTTAAAGATGTCGAACCGGTAGTTGAACCGGTGATCCCTATAGAAGAGGAAGATAAAAGCGGTCTCTATGCGGGGCTTGCATTTGCGTACAATCAAACCTATTCTGGTGAAAATAGCTGGTTCTCAAAAGTAAGAACACAGGATCAGATAGGAAAAGTGGTTGGAAACCTGGGTTATGATTTTAATGAGTATCTGGCAGTTGAAGGCCGTATAGGTGGAAGTGTGTTTGATGAGGATTTTGCTTCTGTTATGACTTATAGCCTTTTTTTGAAGCCTCAGTATGCCATTAATGATAATTGGAAAGTCTATGGGCTTCTGGGGTACGGGCTGGTAGATATCGAAGGTGCAGGTGAAAGTGAAGAACCCGGACATCTCGATATGGTCGGAGAAGAGATGCTGGATGATAGTTCTTTTCAGTGGGGGTTCGGTCTAAGTTACAACATCAACGAAGAATTTTCTGTGTTTGTTGACTATACGCAACTGGCAGATGATGCCGACACTAGTACCACGCTTTATAGTTATGACCCTGTGCTCTATGACAAGCTGAGTAATCAGGATTTGACTATAGGTGTGATCTATAATTTTTAATTTCTCAATAGATGAAGTGAAGCAGTGTAGTAGAACAAAGTACCTATTTTGGTTAACATACTTTAATCTATACACTCTAATATGACAGAAATATGACATTGACTGGTTATAATATCAGGCTATACATCCAAGGAAGACAATGAATACAAATAATATACAGATAGATGAAGATGAAATAGATATCAAAGAGGTCTTCAGGACCATTTACAGATATCGATATATGATCATCGCTATGATCATACTTTTTGCCTTTGCAAGCAGTTATTATGCCTATTTTAAACCTAATGTCTACAAGGCCTCTGCGAGTGTTGAAGTAGGGTTGCAAAAGCGTGGCTTTAGAGGACAGGATGTGCTCTCTATGGCTATGGACCCGGGTAGTATGAACGTCGATACCGAGATAGGGATCATCAAGTCAAGATTTCTTACTTCAAAAGCACTCAAAGAGGTGGATTTTGGACACCGTTACTATACGACCAGAAGATATAAAGAGGTTGAGCTCTATAAGTCGAGTCCTTTAAAAGTAGGTATGATCAAAGGGTATGGGATCTCTTTTGATCTGATGCCTGTGGATGAGAAACGTTACCGTCTTGTCGTCGAAGAAAGAGAAGAGCTAGACGGAGAAATATGGAGCTATGATGAAGTACATGCTTATGACACGGAAGTGGTGACTGAGCATTTTCATCTCAATGTCGTAAGAACCAAAGAGACATACGATGATGCCTATCGATTTGTAATCATCGATCCTGAAGTGCTTCCTACACTGGTACATCAAGGTGTAAGTGTAAGCCAGTCTTCCAAATACTCTACCATCCTTGTGATCTCTTTTGAAGACAATGTTGCACTCCGTGCCCAGGAATTTGCCAATGCATTGACCAAAGCATATCTGGCACAGAATGTTGAGAAAAAAACTGCTGAGGCTTCACGTAAACTTGCGTTCATCGATAATCAGTTAAAACTCATTACAGAGAACCTTAGAGGATCGGCGATCAAACTTGAAGAGTTCAAGACAGCATCCAATATGGTGAACTTGAGCTCCAAGGCTGAAAACATCATCCGTCAGATGAGTGATCATGAAATGAAACTCGCTGAGATCACAATCCAGGAAGAGATGTTGAATACACTCTACACAGAAGTAAAAACTGGTCAAAACCTTGAAAGTTTAAGTGTTGCAGGTTTAGAGATGGGAGGTTCATCACTCCTTGAGATGACAAAACAGCTGCAGGATGCCATACTTGAAAAGAAGATCCTGCGTGAAGACTATACTGAGATGTATCCGGGTGTACGTAAACTTCAAAAAACCATCGTACAGCTCAAAGCGCTTATCGTCTCTACGATCAAGAGTCTCAACAAAAGCATCAAAGAGCGAAAAGCCCTTTTGGAGAAATCTACGCAGCAACTCCAAAAAGAGTTAAATACGCTTCCTGCGGATGAAAGAATGTTCGGTCAACTGCAGCGTAAATTCGTAGTAAATGAGAAAATATATTCCTATTTACTCGAGAAACGCTCAGAGACAGAGATCATCAAAGCCTCTACGGTAAGTAAGAACAGGATCATCGATGAAGCGCTTTACCCTGAGTTTCCGATCAAGCCGAAACGAAAGTTGATCGTACTTGTTGGTTTGATCTTAGGATTGATCCTGGGGATCGCTCTGGCATTTTTACGTGAGTTTCTTGATGATCGCATCAAGAGTGAAGATGATGTGAGTAAGGGTACAAAGGTTCCAGTGCTTGGTATCATACCGAATATTAAAAAGGACAGTGATAAGGTCAAAGTATTTTTATCTCCTAAGTCTGCAGTTGCGGAGTCTTTCAGGAACCTTCGTACAAATCTTCAGTTTATGGTAGGCCATAAACAGACACATGTGATCGCGATCACATCAACAGTAGGTGCGGAAGGGAAGACTACTGCCTGCATCAACCTGGGTGGTATCATAAGTATGTCTGAAAGAAAAACTATTGTACTCAATCTTGATATGAGAAAGCCGACGCTTCATGAAAAATTTGATCTTAAAAATATCAAAGGGATGAGTACCTTACTTTCAGGTCGTTCTACTTTAAAAGAGGTGATACAGCATACCAAGTATCCTGATCTGGACATCATCACTTCCGGACCTGTACCGCCAAATCCGAGCGAGCTGATCCAAAACCCGACCATGGAAAAGATCTTGGAGGAGTTAAGGGCGCAGTATGATGTGATCATCCTGGATACGCCTCCAGTAGGATTGGTGACGGATGCCAGAACACTGATGCATCATGCTGATACAAGTATCTATGTACTGAGAGCCAACCACTCTAAAAAATCATTCTTACGCAGTATAGAAAAACTCTCCAAAGAAGATATCGCCGGACTTGGGATATTGATCAATGATGCGAAGATGGATAATTATGGATATGGTTACGGTTATGGTTACGGTTACGGTTACTATGAAGAGGACAAGCATTAAAATGCAGTACAGTGAGAAACTAAATTTCGAATCGGACAAGAAATGATCTTTTCTCTTTTTGGGAAAAAAAAAGAGAAAGAGAGAGGAAAAACCCTCAAAGTAGATTTGCATTCGCATCTTATCCCTGGGATAGATGATGGTTCAGCAAGTATGGAAGAGAGTTTGCTACTCCTCAAGGGTATAGAGGCACTTCAGTATCAAAAAGTGATCACCACGCCTCATATCATGCTTGATGCCTATAAAAATACCCCTCAGATCATTAATGAAGGCCTGGATTCGCTACGTAAAGCAGCAAAGGCTGAAGGCATAGAGGTTGAGATAGAAGCAGCAGCCGAGTATTATCTGGATGATGGTTTTTATGATCTTTTAGAAAAAGGTGATATGCTGACGATCAATGGCGAGTATCTTCTGTTCGAAACATCTTATGTCTCTAAACCCTTGCAACTTGAAGAGATGATCTTTGAGATAGGTGCAGCTGGGTACAGACCGCTTATGGCACATCCTGAACGATACCGTTACATCAAAGACTACAAAAAAGAGTATGGCAGATTTAAAGAACTGGGTGTGATGTTCCAAGTGAACTTAAATTCGTTCGGGGGACATTACGGCAGGGATGCAAAGCATAAAGCAGAGTTTTTAAGCCAGGAAGGGATGATAGATTTTCTGGGTTCTGATGTGCATCACAAAAAACAGGTCGTCACACTCGAGGGTGTTTTTCAGTCTGATGCCTACAGTGACATCTTTAAAAACAATACGATACTGAACGATACACTGGTATAAATGCTTTAATAGATATCAGATATAATACACACAAGAAATTGAAAAAGGGTTTTAAAATATGTTGAATTTGAAGTTGATCTTAGTCATTGCAATCGCATTCTTTCTGGGTGGGTGCGCTGGTACAGAATATAAGCTAGCACAGACGGAAAAAACCATCACACAACAAAATATAAGCGATAGAAGTATCGAATACCGTATCTTGCCACAAGATAGACTTGAGGTCGCCTTATATAAAGATCCTGCACAAAATCAAATGGCAGGAAGTTATAATGAATTGGGACAGAGTATGACGAGAAATGGAATCCTTGTAGATACGGCTGGATATATCGCTTTGCCTCTTATCGGGAAGATAAAAGTCGCTGGTTTGACACAGACACAGGCAGCAGACCGTATCTCTACGCAGTATAAAAAATATCTGAACACACCTTCAGTGTATTTAGAAGTACTCAATAAACGTCTTTTTGTCCTAGGTGAGGTCAAAAAACCGGGTGTCGTTGAGATCGATAAAGAGAAAATGACCCTCTTTGAAGCGATCGCTTTTGCGGGGGACCTCACGGATGATGCCGTAAGAGATGATATCGTCATACTCTCTAACAGCCCTGTAAGAGGGATGGAGATGCGTAGAGTGGACCTGACCAACTTTGATACGATGAAGTATGCTTCTTTGATGTTAAGACCTAACGACATAGTCTACGTGCAGCCTGACAGTTGGAAAGAGTACAAGATCGCATCAGACAATTTTACAGCACCGTTTGAAACGATCACGAAGATCGCAGCACCGTTCGTTACACTTAAATACTTGAAAGACTAACAGCAGTTCTGAGAAGACCTGCCAAGGTCTTTTTGTCTGAAAGATTTGTAACTTCACGGAAGTATATCTGTCCTTTCATATAATTGAGATTTGTGCAAAAAGAATATGTGACAAATATATGACACCAATGTGACAATTTTATTGTATATTTAGACATGAAGTAAATTTTTTTTGTTAAGGATATCAAATCACTATATTTTTCATAATTTTCGAATTTATTTTAATTTTTCTTGTTTCTCTTTTTTTTATAAGAGTCATACGTAGCTATGCGGATCAGTTAGGACTTGTGGATATCCCCAATGAACGCAGTACACACGTAAACCATACAGCCAGAGGTGCAGGAATAGGCTTTTACCTCGCAGTAGCTCTTGTGCTTCCTGTATTTCATTACGAACTGTTGCTGAACTATATATGGGCCTGTACAGCTATCTTCCTTGTCTTTATCATAGGGGTGTTGGATGACCACCGTGATACCTCTCCCAATACCAAGTTTTTTGTGATCATTCTGGGAACGGTTCTTCTCTATTTTGATAATATCGTGATCGATGATATCGGGGTATTTTTTGGTATTCCTATCTCATTTGGCTGGTTCGCTCTTCCTTTTACGATATTTGCAGTCGTTGGGTTTACCAATGCACTCAATCTTATCGACGGACTTGATGGATTAGCAGCTACAATCAGTATAGTGATACTCGGATCTTTTTTTGCTGTAGGATACACAAATGATGATTTGTTTATGATGCTTCTAGCTGGAGCATTTATCTCAGCGCTTTTAGGTTTTCTTGTCTTTAACTGGCATCCAGCCTCTATATTCATGGGAGACAGCGGTTCATTGACACTGGGATTTGTGATCTCACTACTAGCGATCAAGTCTCTGGCGTATCTTCCTACGGTCAGTATACTCTTCATAGCAGCGATCCCTATCTTGGATACGTTGGTTGTGATGGTTCGACGTAAGATTAACGGTCGATCCATGTTCTCTGCAGACAGATGCCATATACATCATATACTCAGACACTTTTTTGCTGAAGATACACGTAAGACCGTCATTTTTATAGTAGTTCTTCAATTGATCTACTCTATGACAGGTCTGCAGCTTGAAAGAGATATGGATGAGGGATACTTTCTGCTTCTTTTCTTACTGAATGTTGTGCTTCATTATATGTTTTTAGCTGCTATGATCAAGCGTCAGAAACGTAATTGTTAATTTTCTTACAATCTCGAGGATGAGATGAAGTTATCTTGGAATAAGATAGTTTAAATAATATTTCTCATCTTATCAGACTACCATATAATTTGAACTGCGGCTCTCTTTCCCTTTCATTTTTTTAGAAAAAACGAAAGAAAAAATCGTCACACTTCTCGAATCGCTACGCTTACAAGGTCGTTCCGTGTGACAAGTAGCGTACTTTGTACGTTTATTTGGGGATAGAAAGGTTATTTTCTGAAACTTTTGATGATCAATACGATCACTATTACCTCGATACCTATTAGTAAAAAATGCAGATCGTAGACTTGCATCTGTGGATCTTCTATGCCGTAGTGGGAAAAGAGTTTATAGATGATGTAAGAGACTCCCATACCTAACAGATACCCTAGTTGTTTTGCGGTGTCCACTTTTGTGAGAAGGGTGTCTGTTTGGAGGAGCAGGGTTTCTGCTCTTATGAGGTAGCTTCCGAAGAGGAAAGTGACCTGGTATCCGATATAGAGCAACAAGGCAGTTTGATAGTTGTATGAAGCGTACATAAAGTAGAGCATTGCAAATAGCAGTACAATTTCGACAAAAAGAGAGATCCTGAAGAACCAATCGGCATTGAGTATGTGATGGTAGAGTCTTGCAACCAGTAGCATCCCCATCGCGAGTATCACACCACCTAAAGAGTATATGGAGGGTTCAAGCGGTGCATAGAGTGTAAAGATGGCACCAATGCTTACTCCCAGGAAGAGGGAGTTGAAGAATTTGTACCGGATGAACCAGGATGGGATAATTTTTAACATGAATGATTATATCCTATTATTTTCATTATATTTAAGTTCCAAGAACTTTTTAATTTTACTAGTCTTCCTTATGCCTCGAACTGTGGTGATGTTTCTTTCATCATTTTTTATTGAAAAAAACGAAGCACATAAAATCAACATCACTCTCAAATCGCTTTGCTTTCAAGGGTGTTCGTGATGTCAGGGCCGTACTTTGTACGATTGATGAGATTATGGTGTTAGAAACTATACTTTATTTTGGCATAGAGTGATTGGCCTTCTGTCGCGTAACCATATACTGATTGGTACTCTTTATCAAAGATATTTTTGGCATTGATATTTAGGTCAATATCATTCATGAGCTCAGTAGAGAAATTGAAATTCCATACAGTGTAATTTCCTGTACTTTGTCCAAACTCTTCTCTGTCACCTATATACTGTGCGTCTAGGCCAAAGTACATATCATTTTGGGTGTAGTAAGTGATTGATCCGTTGAGGGTATCTTTGGCTCGTCTTGGGAGGTCTGTTCCGTCTTCTTTTGTGAAGTCAAACAGATGTGTATAGCTTGCTGAGAGTATGAGGTTATAGCTCTCTAATGTATGACTACTTTCTACTTCAAGGCCTGAGAATTTGGAGGTGCCGTCTACATTGGTATATCCGTAATTGACAGGATCCCAGTCGATGGTATCTTCTACTTTGTTGTTAAAGTAAGTTAAAGAGAGAAGCTCTTTATACGCGATGGAAAGATCATACCCTTTGGTATAGCTTGGTTTGAGCAGTATTCCAAAGGCTGGGTTTGCCAGCTGGTAGGCACTGGGTGCATCATAAGAGGTGTAATAATTGGCAGAGGTCATCAACCCTTCTAAATAATGATGATAATGTTTGATCCCGATCTTATAGGTCGTTTTATTTTCAAATACATCATAGTTATCGTATCTGAGATTGGTTTCCAAGAGTGTGTTTTCATTGATATTGTAGAGATTTGAGAGATACACTGCTTTATCGGTGTAGTCTGATTGACTTGCCGGAAAGCTGTTGTACTGGTTAAATCCGTCTATCTCTTTGTATTCTAGGCCAAGAACGGCTTTCCCATCAGTATAGTTGTATGCGTTGATGAGTGCATACTCTTTGAGTTTGGCTTTGTAGACATTATGACCATCACCAAACAAACCAGTCGTAAAGTAGTCTCTCTCATACTCTCCTCTGCTGACATACAGTGTGGCACTATAGTTATCTAATTCAAATCTATAATCTAAAGCATAGTTCTCTTGATCTGAAGTAGCGTGAGAGTAGTCATCATTTGCTTGTTCGATCGACCAGCTGTCATCGTATTCGGTCTCTGTCCTGATACGATTATAGTAGAGGTTTACACTATTGTTTTCATTAAAGGCATAGCCGAGTTTGAGATTGAGATCTTTGTTGGTATATCCGTCCTTTTCTGCATTTCGTGGAGCTAGAGCAGAAAAGCCTTCAGTATCAAGATAGGAAGCCAGGATCTGAGCGGTAAATTTTTCATCTTTATAGGAGAGTTGTGCTTGAGCCTCTTTGGTATGGTAGGAACCATAACCAAGTGCAAAAGAGCCGTGAATTCCATCTGTGGCATCTTTGGTGATGATGTTGATAACACCGGCTGAAGCATTGGAGCCCCAGATACTGCTTGAGCCTCCTTTGATGATTTCTATCTGTGCAATGTTACTTGTGGTAAGACTATCTAGAAGCGCAGTACCGTTTGTGGTGCTTGGATCATTGAGACGCATGCCGTCTAAGAGTATGAGAACCTTACCTGAATCAGCACCTCTCATAAAGAATGATGTCTGTTGACCTAAACCACCTGCATGTGCAACTGTGATCCCTGCTACATGGTTGATGGCTTGAGCAACGGTCTGGTAGCCGTGTTCTTCTATCTCTTGAGCAGTGATGACTGAGATGTTTGCTGTAGTTCTTTGGATGGATTGATCTGTTTTGTTTGTAGTAATGACCTGGATGGGTTCAAGTGTTTCATCCGCAAAGGTATGATTTGTATATAGTAGTGTAGCCGTAATAAGGCTGAGTGACTTGATCGTCATATGTTGTCCTTGTTTATTTATATATTTTGGTTTGGGTTAATAAAGAGTAGATAAACAAGGAGGAGAAGTTTTGTATTCATGATAAACAAAGGCTTTTTTATGGTACTGAAAATTACTGTCGATCCAACACAACTTTGCAAGTGTGGAGTACATAGCGATAACAGCTAATGAAAAGTAATTTTTATTGTAGCCTCTAAGATGTTTCATAGGGTGGATTGTACAAGAATTTTCTTTATGTTATACTATTCAACTTTTGTATTTTAATCGTACATAGTACGTCATCTGTCATGGAGTGCGACATTGCACCCCTCTTTCGCTTTAGCGACGGAGGGTATCGGCATTTAGTGCCAGAAAATCTAGCTATTCGAGAGTGATGTCAATTTTTACTTACTTTTTCAAAAAGTCAGAGAGAATCATCACCGAATTTTGAGCTATGTGGAAGTTTTGTAAAACTAAAAAAATGGATAATAAATGACCTATACGGATTGGTTTGAAACACACGGTAAAAAACACCAAAACATTATGAAAAAGCTGACACATCTGAGTGATGCAGAAGTGATAGAGTACTTTAAATTTGAAAACATGGTCAAAAAAGAACCGGACTTCTGCTATCTCTATAAAGAAGATAAAAAGTGTCATGAAATGGAAGATCTGAACTGTTACCTCTGTGCCTGTCCTTATTTTCGTTTTAATGATGAAGGATTCTCAAAAGAGGGAGAGAAGATTCTCTACAGTACCTGCAGTATAGAAGCAAAAGAGGGTGCGCAGTTTTTCTCAGATGAAGCGATACATCATGACTGCAGTGCTTGTACAATACCGCATAATGAATCGTATATTAAGAAGCATTTTTCAAGAGACTGGTTTGAGATAATGAAAGGGTGTCAACAATGACCAATCTTAAAGAAAATCAAGTATAATCGCATTAAATTATTTATTCGATTTAAAGGAAATTCAATGGCAATTGAAACAGTTACAAGTACAGACGCATTTAAGCAATTGGTAACAGAAGTTACTTCACAAGCAGACTATAAAGAGCCTATTGGATTTGGTATCGCAAGAGTGGACAGAGGTCAAAAGAATGCTGAGAAGATCCTTCAGGCGAACTTCGGTCTTATCAACTGGAAAGAGAACTTTGGAAGCGCTGCTGTGTTCATTAAAGCACTACAGGAATCTGGTATCGAAGTAGACTTTTCAGGAACAGAGTTCGTAGCGACGCTTAGTGATACTTTTGTTCATAATGCGATGGCAGCATTTGCTCCGTACATTGCAGAAGCAACTGGTGATGCACATAAAAACGTACAAGTGATCAAAACACTTTCTAACATGGAAGATATCGGTAAGAACTTTAGGATCGTATTTTTATATGAAGATGCAAACACGGAATCTGTAGAAGCTGTATATCTTAAGCTCTATGCACTTTCTCTAGCTAAAGCAGAACTTAGAAAGATCAACCTCAATGGTGCATTCGGTATTTTGTCAAATGTGGCATGGGTAGGTAACACACCTTATGAACTAGATTACCTTAGAGAAAATGAGATCGAAATGAAACTCAATGGTACGTATCCGGCAGTTGATTCTGTAGATAAGTTCCCAAGATTCTTACAGCATGTGATCCCGGCAGACAATACACGTATCCTGGAAGCATCTAAAGTACGTATGGGTGCACAGCTTGCTGCTGGTACAACAGTAATGCCAGGTGCTTCATACATTAACTTTAACGCTGGTACACTTGGTCCAGTAATGGTTGAGGGTCGTATCTCATCTTCAGCAATCGTTGGAACCGGTTCGGATGTTGGTGGTGGTGCGAGTATCCTTGGTGTACTTTCTGGAACAGACGGCAACCCTATCAGTATCGGTGAGAACACACTTCTTGGTGCGAACTCTGTAACTGGTCTTCCATTGGGAGATGCGTGTATCGTGGATGCAGGTATTACTGTATTGGCAGGAACAAAGATCAAGATCGCTCCGGAAGAGTTGGCTAAGATCGCTGCAGCAAACCCGGATGCAACACTTGAGAATAAAACGACATTCAAGGGTGAAGAGCTTCAAGGGCTTGACGGAATTCACTTTAGACAAAACTCTACTACGGGTGAGACTGTGGCTAGGAGAAGTACTAGAGAAGTGAAGTTGAACGCTGACTTGCACTAATTAGTTCATTTATTTGGATTTGTTTTGATGCATTTCCTTTTGTTTGAATTGTGAGTTTGCTTCCTTCTACTTTTTTCTCGGAGAGAGTGATGACTTTGTCACCGCTTCGCTTCACAAGAGAAAAAGTAGACAATAAGCGTCTCTATTCTCGAATCGCTTCGTTTACAAGGTCGTTCTTAGAGACAAGGCACATTAAGGTGTGATTTTTTGAGGAGTTTGATATGAGAGTAGATAAGTGGTTGTCGGCTGTGAATGTGGTGAAGCGTCGTACTATTGCTACGGATATGCTTAAATCGGGCGTTGTACTTGTTAATGGTTTGAAAGCTAAAGCCTCTAAAAATGTGGCTATTGGTGATAAGGTGACCATTGAATATCTTAAAGGTCCAAAGTCTTATGAAGTGCTACAGATACCTACGACTAAGACCATACCTAAGAGTCAGAAAGAAGAGTATGTCAAAGAGTTATCAAGTTAAATAGGAGTTTGTGATGGGTATTAGAGAAGAATTTGAAAGACTATTTAATAATGAAATGAGTACAGAAGAGGCAAGGGCTTTTTTGGTTGATCTGTATGAAAAAGGTGAAAGCGGTAGTGATATCGCTGCGGCTGCTTCTGTGATGCGTGAACACTCTATTAAACTCTCTTTGTCTGATGAACTTAAAGAGAAAGCCATCGATGTGGTTGGTACGGGTGGAGATAAAAGCGGGAGCTTTAATATCTCTACAACAGTATCTCTGCTTTTGGCCTCTTTGGGTCGTGTGGTGGCAAAACATGGGAATAGAAGTGTGACTTCAAAGTCCGGTTCCACCGATGTGTTGGAAGCATTGGGTATTAATTTGGATCTTACGATAAATAATAAGATCAAAATGCTTGAAGAGACAGGTTTTTGTTTTTTCCCTGCGACAGATCATCATCCTGCGATGAAACACATTATGCCTATACGGAAATCTATTGATCATAGAACGATCTTTAACATCCTTGGTCCTTTGACAAACCCTGCAGGTGCTGAGAAATACCTTTTAGGTGTGTTTGATCCAAGCTATATCAAGCGTATGGCTGATGCACTCCTTGAGTTGGGTGCTAAGCGTGCCTATGTGGTAAGTAGCCATGACGGTATGGATGAGATCTCGCTCTCAGGTAACTCCTCTTTTGCTTATGTGGAGTCAAACCATATCTCTGAGGGTGAGATAAACCCTGAGATCTTTGGATTCAAACTGGCACCTAAAGAGGCTATTTTAGGTGGAGATGCGAATTTCAATGCACAGATCACCCGTGATATATTTTCAGGAAAAGAGCAGGGTGCAAAAAGGGATATTATTTTACTCAATACCGCTTTCGCTCTTTTTGTAGATGGAAATGTACGTGATATAAGAGAGGCTGTGGAGATAGCTAAAAGCGGACTTGACAGTGGTAAAGCCAGTGATAATCTCGAGAAAATGGCTAAGGTCAGTCAACAGTTGGCAGGAATCAAGTAGTAGTGAAAGAGATTCGTGCATCGCTTGAGGAGCTGAATAATGTTGTCAGCTATTTGGAATCGAAACTTCCTTTTAATGCCATCGTTTTTCTTCGTGGTGATCTGGCTGCAGGAAAAACTACACTTACGCAAGCTATAGCAAAATCCAGAGGCATTGAGAGCGAAGTCACTTCACCGACCTTCTCACTACAACAATGCTATATGACCAAAGATGGCAGTAACCTCTACCATTATGACCTCTATCGTTTAGAGCAAGAAGAGTTTATGCAGCTTGGACTCTTTGAAGAGTTTGAGAAAGAGGGATGGCATATGGTAGAGTGGGGTTCAGATGAACTTAAAGCCTTTTTAGAAGGTGTAGGTTATAATGTTGCAACGATAGAGATTGAATCTCAAGAAAACAGTAGAATTTACAGGATAGAGATATAATGCACACACTTGAAGCCAAAAGCCTCGCCAAAACCATTAAAAAAACAAAGATCGTACATGATATCTCTTTACTTGTGAAGAGTAAAGAGATCGTAGGGCTTCTTGGTCCAAATGGTGCAGGAAAGACCACATCATTCTATATGGTATGCGGCTTGACAGATGCAACAGAGGGGAAGGTTTTGCTGGATGGTGAGGATATCACTAAATTGCCTTTAAGTTCACGTGCTCAAATGGGTATAGGGTATTTGCCGCAGGAGTCCAGTATCTTTAAAGACCTCACTGTAGAGGAAAATCTTCTGATCGCTGCAGAAGCTTTGGGATTAGACAGAGAAACGGTTCAACCGCGTATAGAGAAACTTCTTGAGATCTTTAATATAGAACCTATCCGTAACCGTTTGGGGATACGCCTGAGTGGTGGTGAGAGAAGAAGAGTGGAGATCGCAAGGGCATTGGTAGGAGAACCAAAGTTCCTGCTTCTTGATGAGCCGTTCGCAGGGGTCGATCCTATAGCGGTCTTAGATATACAGAACATTATCAAACAACTGGTAGATCTGGATATGGGTATTCTCATTACTGACCACAACGTACGTGAAACGCTTGGGATCTGTGACAGGGCTTATGTGATGCGTAGCGGAGAGATGTTGGCCACTGGTACGAGTGATGAAGTGGCTAATGATGAGAATGTACGTAAGCATTATTTAGGTGAACATTTCACCTTTTGA
>Ga0180435_10002423_pt1 | contig 19050 bp, 16 predicted proteins | sample SS_ome_3_FD_132467 | JGI IMG/M metagenome (GOLD analysis project Ga0180435, IMG submission 132467) | Hypersaline lake sediment archaeal communities from the Salton Sea, California, USA - SS_3_S_1 metaG | ecosystem: Environmental > Aquatic > Non-marine Saline and Alkaline > Hypersaline >...
CATACATTTTTTCAGAAGAATTTGAACTTTTAATATACAAAACCAATGTTTTCAGGAATCGTCGAAGAAACCGCAACCGTTGTTGCACTTGAAAAAGAAAAAGACAATCTGCATATCACGCTCGAATGCTCATTCGCGGACGAACTGAAGATCGACCAGAGCATCTCCCACAACGGGGTATGCCTCACAGTGGTGGACCTTGCAGATTCCGCCTACACGGTTACAGCAATCCGGGAAACCCTGATCAAATCCAACCTCGGACTGCTCAAGGTGGGAGATAAGGTGAACCTGGAAAGGAGCACAAAACTCGACGGCAGGCTCGACGGACATATGGTGCAGGGACATGTGGACCTTACTGCTACCTGCACCGCTGTGAGGGAGGCCGAGGGAAGCTGGTACTATACGTTTGAATTCGAACCCTCAAGCGAAGAACATATCACCGTGGAAAAAGGCTCGGTTTCCATCAATGGGGTCAGCCTTACTGTTGTCAATTCAAAAGAACGGTCATTCGAAGTGGCAATCATTCCCTTCACCTATGAAGTGACGAATTTCCATACGTTTGAACCGGGAACCATAGTGAACATTGAATTTGATATCATCGGAAAATACATCGCCCGCATCCTGAAACAACAACAGGGCAAGTAATTCACTTCGCACCAGTACTGCGGAAACCCAATCTGCAGCAGACTTCTCCAGGGAACCTGGGAACCCACGCTAAGCAGACTTCTCCAGGGAACCTGGGAACCCACGCTAAGCAGACTTCGCAGGGAAAATGCGAAAGCCACGTTCAGGGGAAATGCGGAAGCATCCCATCCACCAGGAACCAATTGAAGCATCCTTCAACAGTGAACTGCAGGAAATACCTTTTGTAAGGAATTTGCGGAATGCACCCCGAAACCATGACCAGCTGAAAATGATGCAGCATATGTTGAAGAGTATGGAGGTGCAGCTATAATTGTCCCGTGGCTCCTTGTATCTTTAGTCTTCATAATGCAACCCGTTTTATGAAGACAATTCTTATTCTCGGCGCAGGACTCTCCTCCAACATGCTGGTCCGCTATTTTCTTGAACGTGCAGAAGCACTCAAAATAAAGATACGACTGGGTGATAAATCCCTGGCCACTGCTGCGGCAAAGGTCGAAAAATGTGCACAGTGTACCGCTTTTGAATTTGATGTATTCAACGATGTGCAACGAAACAGGGAGATCGCAAAAGCCAGCCTGGTGATCTCCATGCTGCCCGCACGCATGCATCCCATTGTTGCCCGCACATGTATCAGGTACGGTGTGAACATGGTGACCGCTTCGTATGCCTCCGGCGAGATCAGGGAACTGGACTTTGAAGCCAGGAAAAAAGGAATCGTGATCATGAATGAATGCGGTGTAGACCCCGGTATCGATCATATGTCAGCCATGCAGATGATCAACAGGATCCGCAACAGGGGACTGGAACTCGTTGCCTTCGAATCCAGTACCGGCGGACTCGTGGCGCCGGGATTTGAGAACAACCCCTGGCAATACAAATTCACCTGGAATCCACGTAACGTGGTACTGGCTGGAAAGGATGGTGCACGTTTCCTGCACAATGGCAAATTCAAGTACATCCCCTACCATCAACTGTTCAGCAGGATCGAGACCATTGATGTGCCCGGACTGGGTGAATTTGAGGTATATGGCAACAGGGATTCCCTCACCTACCGGGAAACATACGGACTGCATCACCTGGAAACCATGTTCAGGGGGACCATCCGGCGACCCGGATTCTGCGAGGCATGGGATACCTTCGTGCAACTGGGTGCCACCGACGACAGCTATGTCATGGAAGATACAGTGAACATGACCTGCAGGGATTTCATCAACAGCTTCATGGCATACCGGGTGGACATTCCCGTGGAGAAAAAACTGTCACTCTACCTGGGAATCCCCGAGGACTCGGCCATGATGCAACGCCTGAAATGGCTTGGCATTTTTGATGATACGAAACTTTGTGTTCCAGGGCTGTCCCCCGCCAGGGTACTGCAATCGATCCTGGAAAAGAAGTGGTCCCTGGAAGCCGGCGACAAAGACATGATCGTTATGCAACACCAGTTTGACTTTATCGAGGACCAGAAACGTAAAAAGATTTATTCCACCATGACCTATATAGGAAAGGATTCCTATAATACCGCCATGGCGGCCACCGTCGGACTGCCGGTGGCAATCACAAGCCGCCTTATCCTGGAGGGGCGGGTCAACCTGAAAGGCGTGCAACTGCCCATTATGAAAGAGGTGTATGAACCTGTGCTGGAAGAACTGGCCGAATATGATATCCGGTTCGTGGAAGAAGAGGTGGAAATCCCCATGGATATCAGCAGTCTTTAAACAGGTAGAAGTCTTTCGTCAACTCCCTGTATGCATCAGAATAGCCGTGCCGTCCGTGTTCTTCAATCACAAGTGAACAGACTCGGGGAGAGGAGCTGCTGCGCGTGAATTCTAGACAGTGTCTTTTGGGGGCTGCACCGGGAACCGGGTGAACTTCCAGGATCCTTTCCGGGTAAAAGCCTTGCTTCCCGGCAATTTTCAATGCGCCCGGAACCTGGTCGGAAGGAATGATGATGCTGATCCTCCCTTTCTCACTTACCATCTGGTCGGCCCTGCTGAATATACCCCCCAGGTCAAGTGCATCGGCGTGACGTGCCAGGGTCCTGCCTGCTCCTGAAGCCTTAAAGGCACGGTTGAAATAGGGCGGGTTGCAAATGACCAGGTCGTAACTGGTTCCGTTTGCAGGCTGGAAGCATCGGAAATCAGCCTGCAACACACGAATCCTCCCGGCAAAGACAGAATCTTTCACATTCCCTGCAGCCTGTTCCCTGGCTGCCGGATCAATCTCAATGGCATCGATCATGAGGCCGGGCGACCGCTGGGCCAGCATCAGGGCCAGCAACCCGGTGCCCGTGCCGATATCCAGCGCCAATGAAGCGCCTTCCACAGCTGTCCAGGCACCCAGGATCACTCCATCCGTGCCCACCTTCATGGCACACTGGTCCTGCCGGATCATAAATTGCTTGCACCTGAACCACTGATTGGCCATCACCCGAACTTTTCAAATACACCCAGCCCGAAAAGGGCATAATCATACTCTACCGGATCGTCCCGGTCGAATTCCCTGAGTTTTCCTGTGAGTTCCTCCACCGCTTTCCAGTCATTCTGCCTGCGATGCAGCAAACCCAGTTTTCTTGCTGTATTGCCCGAGTGGACATCCAGCGGGATCATCAGCGCGGAGGAAGGAATCTCTTTCCAGAGTCCGAAATCCACCCCCCGTTGGTCACGGCGAACCATCCACCTCAGGAACATATTCAACCGCTTGGCCGCTGAATTTGCCGTCACATCAGGAACATGCCGGCTGGTCCTTCCCGCCGGTCCGGCTGTGAAAAATAACTCCCTGAACTTTTTCAATGCCCCGAACACGGTTCCCTCAGTACGGTACCCGGAAGTAAATACCTGCTCCAGTCCGCCGTGCTGATTGTACATATGCTGCAGGGCTTCCAGGAACCATACACAGTCCAGCCCGTTAAAAGTACGGTGAACGAAATGCAGAAAAGGCTTCCGGTCTGCCGGCTGGTGGCCTGTGATAAATGCATGCGGACCGCCCGGCATCATGCCGGTCAGCCTGGTGGCATTCCGGATGATCGTGGTGCGCTGTCCCCAGGCCAGTGTCGCGGTCAGCAATCCGGCAATTTCAATGTCCTCCTTCTGTGTAAACATATGGGGTACAAGGATGGGGTCCGAATCAATAAATGTAGTATTGTTGTAGTGATCTGCCTTCAGATCCAGGAACCCCTGTATGTCATGGTCGTTCAACACATCCACCTGTTCATACCTTCCCCTTTGCTTCCTGACGGGCCACCACCAGGCCGTCCTTCATGCGCACCATCCTGTCGGCCATCTCTGCCAGGTGCATATCGTGGGTGACGATCACAAGGGTCTTGTTGAATTCATCCCGGAGCCGGAAGAAAAGGTTGTGCAACTCATTCTTGTTCTCTGTATCGAGGTTTCCTGAAGGCTCATCGGCCAGGATCACGGCCGGGTCGTTGATCAGTGCCCGTGCAATGGCCACACGTTGTTGCTCTCCTCCCGACAATTCCCCCGGTTTGTGATGGGTCCGCTGCGAAAGTCCCAGGAAATCGAGCAGCTCCATGCCGCGCTTCTCCACCTGACTTCGTGGGTTTTTCGCTATGTACCCGGGAATACAGACATTTTCATGTGCAGTAAACTCGGGCAGAAGCTGGTGAAACTGGAACACAAAACCGATGTTCATATTCCGGAACCGTGCCAGCTTATTTCCCAGGAGTGTGGAAGTCTCGATGCCGTTGATCTCTATCGTGCCAGAATTTTGCCGGCTCAGTGTGCCGATGATCTGCAGCAGGGTGGTCTTCCCGGCCCCGGAGGCCCCAACAACGGATACCACTTCACCCTCCCGGATGTCCAGGGAAATGCCCTTCAGGACCTGTAAATCCCCATAGCTCTTGGTAATATCTTTGGTACGTATCATCGAGGTCATGAGATAAAGATAAAATAAATATAGGTAGCATAGACCAGGATCATCACCGAACCTTCGATCCTGTTGATCCTTCCCTGCCTGGCCGGGATCATGAAGAGGAACAGGAGCACTGCCGATCCAAGCATCCAGGGTATATCGATGTGCAATACTTCAGGTACCGTTGATATGGGCTTGATAAGTGCAGTAATGCCGAGTACGGATATGATGTTCATGATGTTGGAACCCAGAATATTCCCAATGGAAATATCGGTCTCTTTTTTGAAGGCTGCGATGAGCGACGTAGCCAGCTCGGGCAGGCTCGTACCAACGGCCACCATGGTGATGGAAATCACCCTTTCGGAAATTCCAAAATGTCCGGCCATGGTTGCAGCATTATCCACCAGCAGGGACGCACCAAAAGCAAGCCCGGCACACGCAACCAGGAAAATGATTGCAGCCACCCACCACTTCGGACTGCGTAATATTGTTACCTCTACCGGGTCGGCATACTGCGGCAGCCTTGACTGCCTCACCGAAAACAGGATGTATCCACCCATCAGCAGGATCATGATCAAAGCCTCCGGCCGGGTAATTTGATTGTCCAGCAGGAACAACAGCAAAACCAGGCTCACGCCCATCATGATAGGCCAGTCGCGCAGAATGGATTCCCGTTGAACGAGGATTGGAAAAATAATGGTGGTCAGGCCGAGTACCAGCAGGATATTGGAGATGTTGCTCCCGATCACGTTTCCCACTGCCATGTCGGGATGTCCGTGTACCGCCGCCTGGATACTCACCAGCAGCTCAGGTGCTGAGGTGCCGAACGCCACAATGGTGAGTCCGATAATGGCTGTGGGTATCCGGAAATGCCGGGCCAGGGTTACACTGCTTTCAACAAGGTATTTGCCGCTGACAAGCAGCAGGACGAGCCCTAAGATCAATAAAAATATTGCTGTCTTGTCCATGGATGATCAAGGCGTATCGTCAGAATCCACCTGTTTTTTGACATTTTTGACTACTTCGTCGGCATCTTTTTTCAGATCATCCTTTATCTCTTTGAAGTCCTTTACCACATCGGCAGAACTGTCCTGTATTTCTCTCTTGATATCCTCGGTGGCACGCCTGAATTCCTTCATGCCCTGTCCGAACATCCTGGCCATCCTGGGAATCTCCTTGGATCCGAACAGCAACAATACCGCCAGCACAACGATCAGGATCTCCTGCCCACTAAAGAATAAAAATACCCAAGCCATCATTATCAGTATTTATGCAAAGATAAGAAGGTTTGGAGATATTAGACACAACACTTATAAAAAAGGTGATCGGAATCCTGGTAATCAAATACTGTTACTTCGCAGAAAAAATTGCGCGGAAATCAACTTGTCAGCAGAACAGGATCCGCGATAAAACCTGCTATTTGGTCTGCAGCGAGAGCCTGTAGTTGCCCACAGCTTTTATCGCTTCGATCTCATAGGTCCATTTGCCGCTGTATTTGTTCTCCTCCGAACGGGGGCGGATCATCTGGTTGAACTGGATATCCGCCGTGTTGTCAATGGTCATTTCCTTCAGCTTCTCACCGGTGGGAAGGACAATATTGATCCTGATCCTGCCCTCCTTTACAGATCCGTTGATGGAGAAATTGATGTAGGCTACCTTCTTATCCACTTCAAAGGTTCCCTCGTTTTTGGTTGATTCACCGTCAAAGGATTTGCTGAGACTCAGCTGGGAACTCTGACCGGCATTGGGACTCGTAAAGAATACTCCGCCATCCGGTGAAGAGATGATGAAATTATCATACTTGCCGGCATGGAGCCTTTCAAATTGCACTTCCTTTTCGGCACGGAGCTTTTCCATCTGCTCTAGTTTTTCCTGAACATTGTATTCTTCCCGGGCACGTTCCCGCTCACGCTCACTCGAAGAACTTCTGCTCTGGGCAGTGGATACAAAAGAGAACATTGCCAGGAGTATCAGCATAAAGACGGATCTTTGCAATATTTTTTTCATAACTTGACGTTTTTAGGGGTTTTCTGTTACAAAGATAAACCATCCAAGGGTCCGCAAGGGTTAATGACAGGTTAACGCCAGGTTAATGACATGAACGCAGCTCTCCTGGAACACGGATAGTGTGTACATTAGCATTTGAAAATGAAATTCCGCTTTTTCATATGGATCTCCTGGATCGCACTGATCATCCTGATCGTGGTACAGTATTATTATATCTCCGAGACCTTTAAAACAAAACAGCAGCAATTCGACAGCGAATTCAGCAGCCTTGCAAAGCTGGGACTGTATGAATTTGAAAACCGTTACTTTGACTTTGTGCAGGATTCCATCTTCGATTTGCTGGATGATTATGCATATTTTGCAATGTACGATGTTGGTTTTGTGCAGGATTCCATAAAAAAGGACAGTATCCGGAACGTGATCATGGAGAATTTTTCCCTGCACCTGAACATCAGCAACGCCAGGGAAAAGTACCTGGAATCCTACTTCAGCGAAGCGGGTGAACCAAGCAACTTTATCACCACCTACCGGGTACGCCGGCTCCGGCTGCTTGCTTTTGCCAATGAAGTACCGGTCTATGAAGATACGGCAAATGATCTCCCGAAAGCATTCAGGGAAGGATACCTGCTGAACAGCTATACCGTGGAAAGGAACAATTACAGGATGAAATATGAGTATTACATCGCATTCCCGGAGAAATCCGAAAGGATCACCCAGGAGATGACCCTTTCCATCATTCTCTCCGTGGCCACGCTGGTGATTGTCTTCGGCGTGTTTTTCCTGACCCTGCGCAACCTCCTGATCCAAAAACGGCTGTCAGAACTGAAGTCAGACTTCATCAATAATATGACCCATGAATTAAAAACACCCCTTTCCACGATTTCCGTTGCTTCCTCAACACTGGCCCGGAGCGACGGGCAACTGGAAAGAGACAGGATCATTGAACTGTCAGGTATCATTAAAAAGCAGAACCGTCACCTGACCCGGATGATCGACCGGATCCTGGATATCAGTATCTGGGAAAAAGACCAGGTAAAAATCGACAGGCAGCCGACACCCATCCGGCAGTTTATCCTCGATATACTGCAAGCGTTCAATTCCGCTCATCCCGAATTGTCCATGGACATCAGGATGAAAGAAATACTCCCCGGTTTGAAGATGGAACTTGACCAGGTACATATGACCACCGTACTGAATAACCTCCTGTCGAATGTGGTCAGGTATGGCGGCAGTCCGCCACATGCCCGGATCGATGTCTCCGCTTCAGACCAGGGTATCACAATCCATGTTGCGGACAATGGTGCAGGCATCAGTGAAGAGGAACGCAGGCAGGTGTTCGATAAATTCTTCAGGGGGAAGGACGCCCGGAAGAATGCTGTAAAAGGACTTGGACTGGGATTGTTCTATGTGAAACAAATCATCGAAGCGCATGGGGGAACAGTGACCCTGGATGGCAATAGCCGCAAAGGAGCTGTTTTCATCATACAAATACCATACTGATATGACTATTTTACTGGTAGAAGACGAAATCGATTTTCAACAGGTACTTGCAGAATACCTGACCCTTTCAGGGTTCACTGTTCTGAAAGCCAATCACGGCCGGCACGGCATGGAAGTGTACCAGGAAGAACACGTGGACATCTGCGTACTGGATGTGATGATGCCCGTTATGGACGGTTTTGCCATGGCGGAACAGCTGCGTAAAACGGACCCGGAGTTGCCGATTATATTCCTTACTGCCAAAAACAGGAAAGAGGACAAATTACGCGGCCTCAGGATTGGCGCAGATGATTATATTACCAAACCCTTTGAGGCCGAAGAGCTTGTACTGAGAATCAATAATATTCTGCGCCGAAGTGCAGGGAAAAAGGAAGAAAATGACCGGGTGGGAACCATGGAACTCAAAATGGATGAACTGAAGCTGGTCTCAGAAAAAGGTGCATACCAACTCACCATCAGGGAAGCCGAGCTGGTTGCCTTCCTGGTTAAAAACAAAGACCAGGTGATTTCACGGGAGCAAATCCTGGAAAAACTCTGGGGCAAAAATGACTATTTTATGGGCAGGTCGATGGATGTGTTCGTCTCCCGCATCCGCAAATACCTGAAAGATGACCCCAGTCTGCAACTCGAGACGATCCGGGGTGTGGGGTACATCCTCAGAACATCCGGGCAATGATCCTTGAATCTGCCTCTGTCCATTAAAAAAAAAGCCGTTCTTTCGAACGGCTTTTTTATATGTTGATGAGAATCGGTCACGCTTTCCTGGTGCCTTTCAGCACGCGCTGGGTCTCGCCCTTCCTGATCGTATCATACACCACCGGAGTAGCGATGAACAGCGATGAGTAGGTACCCACCACGATACCGATCAGCAACGCAAAGATAAACCCGCGGATGACATCACCACCAAAGATAAAGATGGTAAGCAGTACCACAAAGGTACTCAACGATGTACTGAAAGTACGGCTCAGTGTGCTGTTAAGCGCAGTGTTGAAGATTTCCTTCCGCTCGCGTTTACGCTGCAGTCCGACATATTCCCTGATCCGGTCAAATACAACCACCGTATCGTTGATGGAGTAACCCACCACGGTAAGGATCGCCGCAATGAACGCCTGGTCAATTTCCAGGGAGAAAGGCATGAGCCCGCTGAGCAGCGAGAAAAGCCCCATCACGATCGCCACATCGTGCACAAGAGCTGCAAGTGCACCCAGCCCGAACTGCCAGTTCCGGAACCTGATCAGGATATAGAGGAAGATGATCGCCAGGGAAGCCAGCACCACCCATACCGAACTGCGCTTGATATCATCGGCAATGGTGGGTCCAACCTTGTGCGAACTCACAATATATTCCTGGTCGTTGATGAATTCCTCCATGGTCACCTCGTTCCCCAGCAGAGGCTGCAGGCCTGTATACATGAGGGCTTTGATCAGGGAATCCACCGACGGTCCGTCGTCGTCGATCATATACTTGGTAGTAACTCGTACAGCGTTTTTCTGACCAAAAGTGATCACCGTTGGCATCTCTCCAAAGGATTCCTCAAGTAAGTTACGTACCTCGGTTACTTCCACTTCTTCCTTGAATTCAATCACATAGTTGCGACCGCCGGTGAAATCCACACCACCGTTCAATCCCCTGGTTGCCAGGGAGAAAATTCCTCCTGCAATGACGATACCGGAAATTACATAAAAAACCTTCCTTTTGGCCAGGAAGTCAATGTTCAGGTTCTTAAATGCATTTTCCGTCAGCTTGGTGGAAAAGGTAAGGGTCCGGCCCTTGTCCAGCCAGCGCTCGTATACAAGTCTTGTAAGGATTACAGCGGAGAAAAGCGAAGTAAGAATACCGATTACCAGAGTAGTGGCAAAACCCTTGATCGGACCTGTTCCGAAGAAGAAGAGGATCAGACCTGTCAGGAAGGTGGTCACGTTGGCATCAATAATCGCTGAATAGGCATTCCTGTACCCATCCTTCAGGGCCGCCTTCTTGCCCTTTCCGGCGGCAAGTTCCTCCCGGATCCTTTCATAGATCAGCACGTTGGCATCCACCGACATACCGATCGTAAGCACAATACCGGCAATACCGGGCAAGGTCAGTGCTGCCTGGAGAGACGCAAGCACCCCGATCAGGAAGAACATGTTGGCAATCAATGCAATATCCGCAACAAGCCCGGCCCTTCGGCTGTAGTAGAACACCATGTAAAGCAGTACGACGATAAAAGCAATAATGAATGAATTGAAACCGTCCTTCACCGACTGTGCGCCGAGTGATGGTCCGATCACTTCACTTGAGATCACCCTGGCGCGCGCGGGCATCTTCCCCGACTTCAGGATGTTGGAAAGGTCGGTGGCCTCATTCTGCGTGAAATTTCCGGAGATGGATGAACTTCCTCCCTTGATCTCTTCACTTACATTCGGTGCTGAATAGACCACGCCGTCAAGCACAATGGCAATGGCCCTGTTCACGTTTTCCCTGGTGAGATTCGCCCAGCGCTTGGCACCTTCTGAATTCATAGACATGGATACTTCGAACTCACCGGTATAGGGATCTGTATTCGGACGCGCATCGGTCACATACTTGCCGTCCATGGCTGGCATTCCATTCCTGGTTGCCTTCAGCGCATAAAGATAGAGGAACTCCGTCGTTTCACCCTGCGCCTGGTAATGCCAGGCAAACTTCATATCAGCAGGAAACAACTGTTTCACCCTGGGAATATTCAAAAAGGCATTCACCTTTGCCGTATCCCTCAGTTCAACCACACCGGCAATCGCAGAAGGGATCAGCTGGCCGGTATTGTCCATATAAGGACGCATCACCGCAAACAGCGGATTCTCCTTCATAAAGGCAGCTTCCTCTTCCTGGAACAGATCTTCTGAATCATCTTCCCCAAGGATTCCCAGGTCCGAAGTATCTGAAAACAGGCTTTCCCCGTCCAGGATCATGTCCTCTTCTCCAGTGGCAGGCGCTTCTTCAGTAATTTCTTCCTGAACAGCATCCTCGTCCTCAATGGCTTCGCCTTCCAGTATTTCCGATGCATTCTGCATGTCTGCAATGGTCTGGTTGGCTTCTTCAATACTGTTCCAGATTTCAACATTCTGATAGGTGGTCCAGAACTCAAGGTTCGCAGTCCCGGTCAGCAGCTTGGTCACACGTTCGGGTTCGCTAACACCGGGAAGTGCCACCAGGATCCTGCCCTGCCGTTCAAGCCGCTGGATATTCATCTGTACCACCCCAAACCGGTCGATCCTGTTGCGGAGTACATTATAGGAGTTGTCGATTGCATCCTCAGCTTCCTGCTTCAGGAAAGTGATCACATCGTCGTTGGAGGTATTGAAGTCAATGTCTCCCCTGGATTCCGGGGTCATAAAGAATTGCGCCAGCTGACCACCGGGATTCTGCTCCTCAAAAGCATCGGCAAAAAGATCGATCAGGTCGGCCGTTGAATTCGCCTTCATGGCCTTGGCCGCATCCATGGTCTGCGTAAAGGTGGGATCCGTAAGATACTGCGGGGCAGCAAGTGAACGGATGATGTCTTCCACGGCGATCTCCAGGATGACGTTCATCCCTCCTTTCAGGTCGAGACCCAGGTTGATCTCACGCTCCTTGCAATCCTGGTATGTATACTTTTGCAGCCAGAAGAAATTATATACTTCCTCGTTCTTCATGGAATCCAGGTATGTTCTTTCCTTCTGAACATCTCCCTGTGCATATTCCCGGGCATCCCGCTCAACCTTGTTGGCGAAATAAGTAAATGTTAACTGATAAAGACAAATTGCGGCAAAAATGATGGCTAACAATCTGACAGCACCTTTATTCTGCATTTTTAACTAGTTTATTAATAATGAGTTAATAAGTCCTTCCATTTGGACCCGCAAATATAATATTATTTTTTTGAAAGTTGCGGAAAGATCTGAAGCAAATACGCCGCGTTGCCGCGATCCTCAATTCGGATCGCAATGCAATCACGGCACATTAAAAATTGTTTGTCCATTGTACGTTATTGACAGACTCTTTCGGGTAAGTCTACCCGTCTTTTATGGACAGACAAGAATGAAGGGGCAGACCCGGATCAGAAAATCTTCAGATCGTCGAGTACCTTCATCACCGTTTGTACTGATTCGGCAGATGTCTTCAGCAGCTTCTTCTCCTCGGCGTTCAGGCTGATCTCGATGATCTCTTCAACACCATCCTTGCCAAGCTTTACCGGTACTCCGAGGTAAATATCCTTCAATCCGTATTCTCCCTTCAGCATGGCACACACAGGGAAAACCCGCTTCTGGTCATCCACGATCGCCTCCACCATCTGTGCCACGGCGGCACCAGGAGCATACCAGGCAGAGGTTCCCATCAGGCGCACCAATTCACCACCTCCCTTGCGGGTACGTTCAACGATCTTTTCAATCACTGCCGGACCGAGCAGTTCTGTTACCGGTATCCCGTTGATGGAAGTATACCTGGGCAATGGTACCATGGTGTCGCCGTGCCCTCCCAGCAACATCGCATGGATGTCCTCAGGGGAAACACTCAGTGCATCTGCGAGGAAGGCCTTGTAGCGTCCCGTATCCAGGATCCCTGCCATACCAAACACCTTGTTCGGTGCCTTGTTGGCTGCCAGGAATGCTGCGTATGTCATAACGTCCAGCGGGTTGGAGACGACGATAATGATTGCATCCGGGGAGTACTTGATTACCCGCTCGGTTACCTCCTTCACAATACCTGCATTGGTCTTGATCAGGTCGTCCCTCGACATGCCGGGTTTCCTTGGCAGCCCCGAGGTGATTACCACAACACCCGATCCCTTTGTCTTCAGATAGTCGTTGGTTACACCCGTAACACGCGTGTTAAAGTGAAGGATAGAGGAAGTCTGCCAGATGTCCAGCGCTTTTCCTTCCGCCAGGCCTTCCTTGATATCCAGTAATACAACTTCCCTGGCGAGATCTTTCTGGGCAATGACATTTGCAGTGGTTGCTCCGACATTACCAGCTCCGATAACAGTAATTTTGTTCATCTGTTGTGGTTTTTTATTGACAAATATAACTAATTTAAATATGTGAATGTATAAATATGTTGTGCCTGTAGATGAATAAAAAACAGAATCCGAAAATATCCCCGGGGTCTGCATACTGTACTGAATTTAACAACCTGTCTGGAGATATGTTCTGTAAATCCGGCCACCGTCCAATTATTGTCAGGTTTTACTTGACAATCTATTGTATTTATCTTAAATTGTTGCAATCCCGTTAATCTGCACCCCAATGAAGGTGGATCTGTCAAAATACAAAAACGACTGGTACAAAGAAGATTCGGCGAAGAATATCTACCCCGGACCTGTAATCACCATTTCGCGGGAATTGGGTTGCCCGGCAAAAAAAATCGCATGTACCCTGGCAGATGAGTTGAACAAGAGTAAATCGCCCCGGGGAAAGGACCTGCCCTGGCGATGGATCAGCAAGGAAATCCTGAGTGAATCTGCCAAGGCGCTGAATGTCGACTGTGACCAGATCGAGCACATTTTTCAGTACAAGAACAGGAACGCATTCGAAGACCTGCTCATGGCCCAATCCAAGGATTATTACAAATCAGATCTCAAGATCAGGACCACCATTGCCAAGGTGATCCGTACTTTTGCCACCAATGGAAACGCCATCATCGTCGGACGCGGAGGCGTCGCCATTACTCGCGACATCCCAAAATCCCTGCATATCATGCTCGAGGCACCACTGGAATGGCGTGCCGTCAGAACCGCCTCCAAACACGATCTGTCCCTTGAACAGGCCCGCAATTATGCCCAGTCGATCGACAAGAAAAGAAAACAGTTCAGGGATCATTTCCAGGGCAAGGGAAACGACTATACACGGTTTGATGTCAAATTCAACTGCATGACCCTGGAAACCGATGTGATCGTAAAGATCATTATCGGTGCCATCAAAGCCCGGGGCTTCATCTAGCAGGTTTCCCTCCAGTCGCATTTATCCTCCCATCATGCTTTTTCAATCCTTTTTCCTATTTTTAGAAAAATTCAACAGCATGAGCATTACCCGTCCGGCCCTATGGTGCGCACTCGTGTTACTCACCGCATGTAATTCCCGGCCTGAATCCATTTCAGAAACTTTTGAAGCCGGGAACACAGCATCCGGAAACAAGGAAATCAGGGAAGTAATCTATGCCATGTACCTGCCCACGGACATGGCCGTGATCTTTCAGCGATCCGGTGCAAATTACAACCCGGACATTCCGGCACCCACCGAGGATCATCCCCTGTACCAGGACCAGGAACAGATCGCTGTCATGCTGGGCATCTACGGAGTTGACATTACCTACATGAAAATGCTTGAACAAAAAGCTCCCGCCGCAGCGTATTACTCCACCTTAAGGAACCTGTCCGGCAAGATCGGGTTGCCGGCATCCATCTTCGGAAAAGCATCCGAACGCATCGAAGCCGCTTTCAACAACGATGAACCACTCCCCTCCGCAATCGAAGACATCTACCGGGATGCCGATCAGTATTTCAGGATGAACGGAAATGACAACCTCGCAACACTCGCACTGTTCGGAGGCTGGGTGGAAGCCATGTATATCGGGACCACAATCTATGAAAACAGCGAGGGAAATACAGACCTGGCTGAGAAACTGCTGCAACAGAAATTTTCCCTGAACAGCATCTATACCCTCCTCAGCAACTACCAGGAATCATTGTCCGTAAAATCTTACCTGCTGATGCTCAAAAAATTACGCAAAGCATACGAAGCGGTAGATATCAGGTTCCGGAAAGAGGGCTTCAGTGTTGATACCACACAGAAAAAACTCCACGGCTACAGTGCCCGGATAGAGTATGATCCACAAACCCTCCGCGAAATCATCGCCACGGTCGGCCTGATTCGAACAGAACTGATTCAAAAAAACACAACATGAAAAAGACCGTTTCCCTGCTTCTGTGTATCCTGTTTTCGTTCACCTTGCTCAATAGCCAGGTCTCATCCTCCTTCGAAGTGAGATATTTCTCCAAAGAAAAAAACACGTTGGGAATCACCGATTTTAAAGGCGAAACAGCAACCTTCGATACCGAACAACGCGTGGATTTTCTGGCTCATTATGCACAAACAGCCTCCGCGTGGTTCCTCGACAGCGCACTGGACAATAAGGTGAACGAAGAAGCGGAAATCAATCGGTTTTTGAAAAATCTCAAAGAACAGCCACTGCCCGAAAAAAGAAGACGCATTCATCTCGAAGAATGGAAAAAAACAGGACACCGTCCGGGAGACCATGAGCGATCTGTCGAAGCTGTCAGAGCATGGGAACAGGAGGAAGGGATTTCGCTGAAAGAAGGAACATTGCACCTGGTGCAGCCAGGCGTTACGCTCGAACGCATGACCGACAGTATACAATGGCGCTTCCACCTCTCCTGGAAAGCCATGAGCCTCAAGGGGAAAGTGCCCATGTCCATCGAAATCCTGGACCAGGACCGCTCCATCGCGGAAGTGGGATTCCATGCCAATGGGAATATCTTCTTTACCGCCGACGGATTCGACCGGATGGGGGGTGCCTACCTCCCCGGAAAATGGTATGATTTCAAAATCGAGGCCGACCTGGTCAATGACCGCTATAACCTTTTGGTGGATGGCAGGAAGATCGGCGACTGGGTCACCATGAAAAACAGTTCACTTGTCAACGCCATACGGATCAGGGGCGGGCAGGGAATCCAGATCGATGACCTGACAGGGATGTACTTCGACACGACGGGATGCGGTCCCCGGCAGCCATACCGAACCGTTGCTTTCCTGCAGGAAGATTTTAATGTCCGTCCCGGAATGGATGGATGGTATATCCCTGCTTACGACGATCGCTCATGGACCTCCGACCGGCTGCCCATCGTGCACGGAGGCATCCTCGAAACCGGGGAAGACCTTTATCTCCGCAAAGAAGTCAGCCTTGGTACATTTGAAAAAGCATGGCTCAACATCGAAACCCTCGATCCGGGTGGTGAAGTCTGGATCAACGGAAAGGTGGTCTTTGTGACACACAAAAGACATCCTGTAAAGATCGATATCTCCGGTTTCCTGGTGCCGTACAGGATCAACACGATTGCAATCCGGGTCTTTTCCTTTTTCAATAACGGACCACTTTACCATTCACCCGCCGACAGAAACGTGGGCTGGTTCTGCGGCAGGGCATGGCTCGATTTTACAGGAAAAGTCACCATCAACCAGGTCAGGACAACCACCCGCTCCATTGATGCAGGAGCCCGCCAGTTCCACAGGGTGGTACTGGAGAACCATTCAGATACGACGTTCAGGGGTTCGGTGCAAATCGATTACTACCCGTGGTTCCCTGCCGATAAAAGCACGAAAGCAGCTTCCTTTAACATACCGGTTGAGATCTTTGCCAGGGATACCATTCATATCTCCCACGAAGGGACCATTGCAGACCCGCAGCTGTGGACCCACGACTCACCCCACCTTTACCGCGTGCACACCAGGCTCTATACAGGTGACGCGCTGGTCGACGATGAAGTGGTTACGACAGGCATCAGGACTGTCGGCCAGGAGGGCGGCATATTCAGAATAAACGGGGAACCAGAATTGCTGGGCGGAGCACAGACCATGGGTTTCAGGATGCCCATCGAAAACAATGCAAAATGGAACCGCTGTCCACCGGCCGCTGTACTAGCCGATGAACTGCTGGCATGCAAGAAACTCGGGAATGCACTGCGCATTCATGTCCATGCCGGCGGGACCTATGCCCATAGTGTCAATGACCCGCGGGTAGCTGAGATGGCCGACCAGCTGGGGCTCATGCTGATCTGGCCCACCACTTCCTGGATCCGTGAGGGGGAATGGGGCGGTATCGATTTCGAAGGCTACCCGCTGTACATGGCACAGGTATTCAACCATCCCAGTATCGTCATGTGGGAAGGTGCCAACCACCCCAACAGGTTCGGGGGCAAACCACCCGTATACTCCAACCGGTTCATTACAAAAATATACCGGACCATTGCCGGAACCGATTCCTCCCGGCTGATCTCCCCCACCTCGTACAACAGGCACTTTGTATATGGGAATGATGCCGGCACCATGGATCAGAATGGCAATCCCATCAATCCCTGCAAAGAATGGACGGCACCGCTCATCGTGCGGGGCAACCAGGACGCCCTTACCGGGTATGGGGCCACGTGGGACAAAATCAGGGAATGGCCCGATCCCTACAGGAAATCATTCCTGGAAAGCCCGGAACGGGCCTATTTCAATTTTGAACACGAAGAATCGATCGGTATGCAGAACTTTGAACTGGTGCGCGGACAACCCTGGTACCAGGTGCCTTCCTACGAAAACCCGTATGATGTGGGAAGTATCGGGAGGGAGTTATCATACGACGAATGGCGCATCAGCCAGGCATGGCAGGCATTCAGTGCATGGGAATCCATGAAATGGCAGCGCATCAGGGACATCGACGGATTCAGCTGGTGCTGCCTGCATGGCGGACCGAACAGCGGAACCTACAGGAAACCGCTCATCGACGCCATGGGACATGCCAAGCTGGCTTTCTATGTCAACCGCATGGTTCTGAATGATGTGGTGGCAGGGAGCAACAATACCGATGTGGTCTACCACAAGCGCGATGAGCTCACACCGGTAATCCTGAATGTCGGGGAAGCAAGAAAGGTCCGGCTGAGAATCATCATCCGGGCATCAGACGGAACGGTCACCGACGAAAGGGAATTCAGCAACATTATCCTGGAAAAAGGAAGAACTGTAACGGAAATCACACCCTTCAAACCGGAATTTGGTAATGAAGGATACTATACGATTGAATATTACGTACTCAGCACCTAAAGATCCACATCAAGCAACAGGTGAAAATTCAGCCTGATTTGGAAGGAGTCCCCGTAATCCTCCTCATCGAAAAGATAGGGGGAACCATCTTCGTTCACAAACTGGTACTCAATGTGGTATTTGAATTCCCCCAGGTCTTCCATCCATTCGATTACCTGGGCAAGGCCCTCCTCTTGCTCTGCCAGCTCCACTTTCAGAGAGTCGGTTGCCATCTTGTGCAACTGGAGCGTGTCAAATTCCGCGACTACCACGCTGACAATCGAATCCATATCATGCGCCACAACCGTCCCTGAAAACAGGAGGTCCTCCGGTGCATCGTATGCAATGATCTCGAAGGTGATACTGGTTATGGCAAAGGAAGATATGTTCTCCCGGTAGGTTTCATATTCCTCATACTGGCTGAGATCCAGCGAATCGGTATAAGTAAAACCGGTCGAGATATCCGAATCAATGCGCACAGTAAAGGTACCACTGACTGTTTCATCAATATCATCGATCAGGCCGAAATCAAAATCAAAATCAAAATCACAGGATGAAAACAGGATCACCAGTGAAAACAGGGGCAGGTATATCAGTTTCTTCATGATGGTGTAAGGTTATTTGTACTATGTATGACAAGTGAAATCACAATTGGTTCTTGCTGTGAAATCAAAACAAATATAACCTCCCATTCTCAACATTAGCACCTTCTGCTCTTCTTTTTAGGTGAACAGTTTTAAATAGTACATGTACGCTTCCTGGTGAAAGGTGTAAATACCCGGAATCCATCCGGAGCACATTTCAGAAATGGTCAAAAAACCTATTTCGAAACCAGTACCTTGCCGGTCATCTCTTCCGGAATATCCACGCTCATGATAGACAGCAATGTGGGCGCCACGTCTGCAAGAATGCCTTCTTCGATTGATGTATAATCGTCTGTAACCAGGATGCATGGAACTGGGTTCAGTGAGTGGGCCGTATTGGGGGAACCGTCAACATTGACAGCATTGTCGGCATTGCCGTGATCTGCAATGATCAATACATCGTACCCATTGGCGCGTGCAGCTTCCACTACATCACCCACACATTCGTCCACGGTTTTTATGGCCTTCTTTATGGCCTCGTATACACCCGTATGTCCCACCATATCGCCATTGGCGAAATTAAGGCAGATAAAATCATGCTTCCCGGTATTGAGGTCTTCCACGATCTTGTCACGTACCCCGTA
>Ga0180435_10002425_pt1 | contig 19025 bp, 18 predicted proteins | sample SS_ome_3_FD_132467 | JGI IMG/M metagenome (GOLD analysis project Ga0180435, IMG submission 132467) | Hypersaline lake sediment archaeal communities from the Salton Sea, California, USA - SS_3_S_1 metaG | ecosystem: Environmental > Aquatic > Non-marine Saline and Alkaline > Hypersaline >...
AAAAATGCCGCTTTTCCGAAGGTATTATCTCTATCATTTTTTACTCCTTAACTTGGTTTTTACTTCTATTGACCGCATCCCTTGAAAGCAGATATGTTTTGAAACTGAGTTTAATTGAATCGAAAACATAATTTCTTGCGATGATATCAAATATCAAAAATAATTCAAACGGTGATTATTGACCGTTATGTAATTACTGTCTTTTCTTAACCCATGTAATAACCACACTGGCACTAATGCATCATGCCGGACGTGCAGGCTGTGTCACAATCATCCAAACACCGTCATTCCGGACGAATTCCGTTTTGCGGAATAAGATCCGGAATTCAGGGTGTTTAATATTAACAGGCACTTCTGGATCCCGGCTCGCGGCCCGTTTCACGGGCCTTGGCGGGATGACGAATTACGACACAGCCTCGTAATCCAGCATCCGTAATCAATAATAACGCAAAATAAATTAGAAGGGGAAGAGAGCCCCCTCCCCTTCTCTTCCATACCGGATCTACTGCACTCAACGGTCAACGATCATTCGTCTTCAGATCCGTTTTCGTACCCGGGAGGCGGAACGAACCCCCCTGTCACATCTTCCATCAGTTTCGCAATGTGCATCGGCGTTCTGTCTTCGAGATAAGGCCCGATGATTTGAATGCCCACGGGCAGACCGTCGGCGGTTCGCCCCACGGGAGCGACGGTAGCGGGCAGGTATGCCACACTGGCCAGGCTTGCCCATCCCATCAAATCCAAATAAGGGCGGCGGTCCCCGTTTACATCTATGGTTCGGCCGTACACATGCCCATGGTCGTGACACACAGCCGGTACGCATGCCACCGGGCATACCAACGCATCAAATTCACGGAAAAATTCATGCCATTTCTGTCTTATGACCTGTCGAACAACATCAACTCGAATCCAAGAGTTGTGAAGCTGTGTGGCGCCCCGTATATTCTTTGCCATGTAGCTTTGATCATCAAAGGCCAGTTCCTTTGCCTCATCCAGCCATTTGTCAAAAAGCGATGAGGGGGCGCCCGATCCCATAACTGCGGCCAGAAGACTTAAAAACACATCGTAGGTTCCCGTAAAATCGATGTCCGGGCGTCGTTCGATAATATGTGCTCCGTGTGCCGACAGGTCATTCACGGCGCGCTGAAGGACCGCACCGACACGACTATCCACGGGGCAGGCGGGGTCATCGAACCAGCATCCTATTTTGTATTCCGAAAGGGTGTCTTTTCTGGGAGCGGGAAGGTCTATCCGCCATGCTTTTTTTTCTGCTTTTTCAGGTCCGACCACAAGATCCATCACAAGAGCGATATCGTCAATGCTTCTCGCCAGCGGCCCAACGGTAACCAGATCAATGACCATGGAGTGATGACCGGTAAAAATTCCCGGAGGAGGAGGAACATGGCCCCTGTCGGGAACAATACCAAAACTGGGTTTATGTCCATACAACCCGCAAAAATGAGAGGGTGTCCGAATGGACCCGCCGATATCGCTGCCCATTTCCAACCCGCACAGGCCGGCGGAAAGCGCTGCGGCGGCACCGCCCGACGACCCGCCGGGGGTTCGTTTCGGATCCCAAGGATTGTTGGTGGTGCCGTATACATCATTGAAGCTCTGAAGATCACTTCCAAACAGCGGCACGTTGGTTTTTCCAAAAACTATGGCCCCGGCATCAACAAGGGATTGAACGACATCCGCATGCCTGGAAGGCATATGGCCTTTCAATAGCGGTGATCCCGATGTACAGGGCATGCCTTTCACTTCGATTGTATCTTTGATGGTAATGGGAAGACCGTGCAGGGGTCCGGCGAATTCACCTTTTTTAACGGCATCATCCGCCGCCGTTGCCTTCTCTCTTGCCCGCTCCAGGTCCCTGGCGACAACGGCATTTATCCGGGGATTAAATCGCTCAAGCCTCTTGATATAAAGTTCAAGAAGCTCCGAGGAAGAAATCCTGCCCTCACGGATATCTTCGGCAAGCCGGGTGGCTGATTTCATGGCAAATTCACCCATGGTCTCTCCTTTTCACATGTCCTTAAGGGGCCATCTTCATATTGACTTTGCGATGTCTCCATATTAACCATAAATAACGGTTTTTTAAAAGGAAAGATTTTTTTTAAATCAATACATGAGGAGTAATAAAATGGAAGGATTCAAGGAATACGACCGGTATGACGGACTTGGCCTTGCAGACCTTGTTAAAAAGAAAGACGTCTCGCCAAGGGAGCTGGTGGAAGAAGCGATCAACAGGATTGAACAGTACAATCCGCAGCTGAATGCGGTTATTCTGCCCATGTATGATTATGCGCGAAAACTGGTGCAGGAAGACATTCCTGAAGGTCCCTTCAAAGGGGTGCCCTTCCTTTTGAAAGATTTGCTGGCCGCCGTTGAAGGTGTCCCCATGACCATGGGCAGCAGGGCCTGTAAACATTACATACCAAAAACGGACAGCGAACTGGTTAAGCGGTTTAAAAAAGCGGGGTTGGTCATTGCCGGGAAAACAAACTGCCCTGAATTCGGTCTTCTCGCGGTCACTGAACCGGAGCTTCACGGACCGACGCGGAACCCCTGGAACACGGATCGAACACCCGGCGGCTCCAGCGGAGGCTCCGGGTCCGCAGTAGCTGCCGGCATGGTCCCCATAGCATCCGCCGGTGACGGCGGCGGATCCATCCGAATCCCCGCTGCATGTTGCGGGCTTTTCGGACTCAAGCCTTCAAGGGGAAGAAACCCCACAGGACCGGAGCACGGAAGAATCTGGCAGGGCGCCGTCGTTGAGCATGTTATTACTCGGAGTGTCCGGGACAGTGCGGCAATTCTCGATTCCACCTTGGGGCCGGATATTGGTGCGCCCTATTTCATACCGTCGCCCGAAGTTCCCTATCTGAATGAAACGGATAATCCTCCGGGGCGACTTAAAATAGCCTTTAATACACAGTCGCCGATTGGAACAGAGGTCCATAAAGAATGCGTCAATGCGGTTCTGGATACGGCAACGCTTCTTGAGAGCCTTGGCCACCGTGTTGAGGAAGCCCGTCCGGAGTTGGACGGTTTGGCCCTTGCCAATAGTTATGTCGCCATGTACTTTGGAGAAATTGCCGCCGACCTAGACGAGTTCGAATCCATACTCGGAAGAAAAGTCAGGCAAGCTGATGTGGAAGATCAGACGTGGACACTCGGCCTTCTCGGGCGGACCATGTCGTCGGCTTATTTTGTCAAATCTCTCCGCGAATGGGACCGTGTCGCACGGGAAATGGGAAGATTCCACCAAAAGTATGATCTCTATCTCACACCTATCCTCGCATCCCCTCCGGTAAAAATTGGTGAAATGCAGTTAAAACCGGCGGAACGCATTGCCATGAAGGTGGTCAACACCTTCGGCCTGGGGCGCCTTTTGAAAGCATCCGGGTTGATCGAAAAAATTGCCGCCGACAGTTTTTCCAAAGTCCCCTTTACCCAGCTTGCCAATTTCACCGGGCAACCGGCCATGTCTGTTCCCATGCACTGGACAGAAGATGACCTGCCGTGCGGTGTTCAGTTTATTGCTCCCCTTGGAGATGAAGCGACTCTATTCCGGCTTGCCGCTCAACTGGAAAGAGAAAAACCCTGGCTTAACAGGCGTCCTCCCTCTATACGCCAATAACTTTTTTCATCGGAATGCCGTCGTCCGGGTTGCCCCTGATGACGGCATAGGGTTTTACCCCGGCCTTCCTATGTGCGACCAGGGGCTGAAGGGATGTATTTTTTATCTGGATTTCCATGAAAACCTCTCCAGGGGGCTCCAGCTTTATCTCTCGACTGAGATCACGGGACAAGCAATAGACATCTTCCATCTCATCGATTTTGATAAAGCTGTCCACATGGAGGAATATCTCCCGGAACAATTCAAACTGATCCCTCACCCACTTTGTATTGGAAAATTTTTCCGCATAAATACACCGGATACCCATTCTGTCTCCCAGCCGCTTTATTTCCTTTATCACGGCTGAAAAGACGGCTTCCCTCTTGTCAAGCAGTGCGTCACGGCAATGCTCTTCGAGATCATCCCTGAATGCCCTGACAGTCTCTATTGCGTCAACTGCGAGAACAATGCTTCCGACATCGTTATGCACGAGGAAAAGGGGCAAAAGGTGAACCTTCATCACGAACTCACCATTGTAAAAGACTTTCAGTATCTGATAATTGCGGTCAAGAATCCAGGGAAAAACCGTCCAGTAAATATTTTCAACATCCCTGTCCGCCTGAAACGGGCTTTTGTCCGATGTGCAATCACCCGTTTCTTTTCCCAGCATGAGATAAGACAAATCCCTTGAAGCAAACTCAAACTCCACAGCGACGCCTCGAACGCCCATGATATTGTCAACGCCCGACAACCCTGCGTAGCTTGAAAGGCGAATAAGTTCCCTTGATATTTCATCAGCAAACAGTTGGACAATGGATGGATCGATTTTCATCACATCAAGGCCCGTCCGTTCTTTTATTGCATCCAGTATCCGGCCCGCCTGGATAGTGTTTAACGACTCACCTGCGAGCCTTCTTTTTTCTTCATGGCGAAGGTGTTTCATTCTCCTATTGATTATCTCCAAAGACTTATTCGGAAGATCATTATCACCAATGGAGTTTAGGATATCTCTTCGAATCAGATTGTATCTCGCCAGATAGGATCGCAGGTTCAGGTTTGCCGCATCAGCCAGGATTCTCCTGTTTTTGACCAGAACATGACGGAGATGAACCGGGTCGTTCAGATTTTCGAAGGGTCGGATATTGACATTGAACTCTTTTTTGTAGTCCCTGTGCCAGGCACCATAAAAGTCAATCACGCGTTTCTTTAAAAAGATTTTTTTTTCTTTCAGAGTGTCGGTCACCAGTTTTCCGAGCGCCAGGTTAAGACCTTTCTTTTCTACTCTCCCGTCCTTTTTCGGGACCATTTCATATGCACTGGGAAGTGCTCCATACCGTTTTCTCGCTGCATGCAGTGATATGGTGACAGGACCGATGTCCGATACAAAGCCTATGATATTCGGGTTATATTCCAGGTTATCCGGCGGCGGCAATCAATTCTCCTTGGTGACAGGGATCCCTTCGCTCAGACAATGGATCGGGTTACCTCACGGAGCATGGGATCGTTTTCCAGCCTCTTTAAATTTTCCTTAAATTCATTCGTTATGTTAATAAACCTGAATCCCGTCCGGTAATATTTTTCGAAATCCTTCCCTCTTTGAAGCTTGCTCCACATCACTTCGGCTTTAACCTCCATGGGAGGGAACATATTGGTGACGATTTTTATTTGGCACCTATCACCAGGGGTCAGGTGAATCGTGGCCAAAGCCTGAAGCCCGGACACGCTCAGGTTAACCAGCACAACTTTTCCAATGGATTGTTTTCGCAAACCCAAAAGTGATTGTTTACCGATCTGAATACGACAGGACCTCAGCTGGAATCGTTTATCTTTTCTATTTCCTGCCATAATGTTTATGCCTCCCTCTTGATTTGTTTTATGGTTATCCCAAAGTAAACCAAAATGATGGAAAGGTCAAAGGACAAATGGCAATCGTCCGCGTCCGCAAGGCTCCCGAGAATCACGCATGCATGCCGGTCATTGCCGGAAGGAAATGGAGGGGAAATCATGACATTATTTGTCAATGGGATCTTTTCATGCTATCTATAAAGTAAGCGCCTGTTATTAACAACCTCAATAGTAAGGATATCAGATGGCAAAGACATTAGCTGAGTGGTTTGATGAAGGTGTCCGCTGTTTCAGCAAGCCGGACGGCCCCGGAGCAATCCTTGCCTTTGAAAAGGTAATTGACAGAGATCCTGCGTACCGCCATACTGATGGCGACAACCCGTATTTCTATCTTGGAAAAATATCAGAAATGGAGGATCGGTTAGATGACGCCATCGGCTACTACTCAAATGCGATTGCCATCGACCCCCGTGATGAGGAAAGCCTGATCGGAAGGGGCAGCTGTTTATGTGTAACAGGAGAACATGACCGGTCGAATTCGGATTTTCTGAAAGTGCTTACTATCAATCCGGCCATTCGAAAAGTGAAGGAAGAAAATATATATTATGCCATCGCAGTCAACTTCGAAAAAATGGCTGACATGGCCAATGCATTACGATACGGGAAAAAAGCCCTTGAAAAAGATCCGCTCAACTACAGGTTTCAGGAATTTGTGAAGTTGATCAACAAGACCACGGAGAGATAGCCGCATGATCATCAACAAAGACATGCTGTACCGGTTTGAAGAGCAGCTGGACCCCACAAACCTTGAAGGCTCTGAAGTCCCGGCTGAAATCATTGATTTTGGCGAGATTTCCGTTATTTTCAGACTCGTAAACCAGCCCGATGTAGTTTACAAGCGAATGCCCATATTCGACAATTTATCCTCCGCCGAAGCTTACAGCGTCATGTACTTTGATTACTGCCGCTATCTGACCCAAGCCGGGCTGACACTCCCTGAATCCGATACGTGCATCATTGAAATCCCCGGAAGGCCTGTTGTGCTCTTTATCGCACAAAAAAAGATCCCCGGGGACCGTCTGTGCCATAAACTCATTCATACATTGAACCCCGAAAAATCGAGGGAGATGATAGAGTCGGTCATCTCCGAAACAAACAAAGTATGGAGTTTCAATGACGCATCCGGCCCGTTTGTGAAGCTCGCCATAGACGGCCAGTTGTCAAACTGGGGATATGTGGAAGATAAAAACGGTTCAGTGATATACTATATCGACACAAGCACGCCCCTTCTCAGGCTCAACGGAGAAGAGCGGCAGAACCCGGAGCTGTTGCTTCAGAGCGCCCCGGGGTTTTTGCGTTGGATTATACGCCTGTTCTTCCTCGACGACGTGATGAACCGGTATTATGTACCGAAGCTTGTCTTTACCGATCTTGCCGCGAATTTATTTAAAGAACGGAAAGCGGAACTCATTCCCGACGCCATTGACATGATAAACAGATCTCTTCCGGGCGGAGAAGCGGGCATTACCCTAAAGGAAGTTGAAAAGTATTACAAGGAAGACAAGCTGATCTGGAGCTTGTTTCTCGCATTTCGAAAAATTGACCGGTGGATCAAGACCACCCTTTTGAGGAAACGATACGAGTTTATTCTTCCGGGAAACATTGAGCGCTAAACTGCCGGTGCCCCCTTGTTATGGACTGACAGGAAGGGCCGGCTCAATATAAATAAACCGATGTCAACTTCGTGTGGCAAACCATGAAAGTATGGAAACATCTCAAAACTGAAAATATTTACCTTAAGACATCCCTTGAAGATAAGCATGCTGTCCTTTGTTTCATCGCCGGAGAGCTTCAAAAAAAAGGCTTAATACGTGATGCCGACAGGCTTATCCATGGCCTACAGCAAAGGGAAAAAACCATGAGCACCGGTATCGGCAATGGTATATGCTTTCCCCACACGACAAGCCCGGATTTAAACGAAGCTGCACTGATGCTTGTCAGGCCTTTAAATCCGGTCGATTTTGAAGCCCTTGACAATCTTCCGGTGGATATTATCATGGCCATCATCGTTCCTGAAAACCAGACAGCCCTTCATCTCCAGATGCTTGCAGGCATGTCCCGGCTCTGCCGAGCCCCCGAGTTTCTGACCATCGTAAGATCGGCGGAAGACGAGGACACGTTGCTGAAAGAGATCAAAAAACTGGAAGAAGGCATGGCATTTCACTAACAGGGGCGCATCAGGAAAAAGCGAGGAGAATGTGTATCTTCTGTTTGTCGTTATTAATAACGAAGACATTCTGGATGATTTAATAACCGGCTGGCTGGATATGGGCGTCACGGATGCGACTATCCTGGAGTCCACAGACCTTTTGCAACTCATCAGCCACCAGATACCCATATTTGCCGGATTCAGGGGACTCACTTCAACCGGTATGCGTCATAATAAAACCATATTTACGGTTATTGATGAACAACCGAAACTTGACAAGGCGGTTGAATACCTTGAATTTCTATGCCGCAAAACAGATGAGCCGCACCAGGGAATCTATTTTGTCGCCCCCCTTGTCAGCTTCGCCCACCTCGGCAGCCCAAAGGACACGTCTAAATAACCACAGGCGGCGGTCAATTCATTTTGTTTGTTTCGCCGGCCAGACCCAAGGCCAGTTTGAATGTCACAGGTCCTACCACCTGGTTGATGGTAATAGCGGCAAGGGCAATGGTTGTGAGATACACACCAATCTCGGGAAATTGCCTCTCAGCCAGCTGGGCCAAACCGATCGCCACCCCCGCCTGCGTAATGTAAGCCATCCAGGATGTGTACCTGTATGGCCTTGACTCGTGATCAATGATTCCGGTCAGCCATGTCGCGATAAAAATACCGGCAATGCGCACGACAGCCAGCGCAACGGCAACCGGCCAGCAAATATGCAGCGCTTCAATATCCAGAGAAGCCCCGGCAAGGGAAAAGAAAAGAACATAGATGGGCAAGGAGCTGCGATTGAGGTTTTTTTCCAGTGCGGCGCCTGCCTTGCTGAAATTCTGTACAAAAAATCCGGCGCTCATGCAGATCAACAGGGGTTCGAGATGAAGGGACTCTCCATATTGAAACTCCATGAATTGCGCAAGCGCCGCTGAAAACTTCGTGATGCAAAACGCAGTAAACAGAATAAACAAAGACGGGTTGTGTCCGACCCGCTCAAAATAAAAGGAGACGACCTTTCCAACCAGAAGACCCACGGCAAGGGAAGCGGTCAACTCGATGAACAGCGCTGAAAACACCCCCGGCGTTTCCGCTTCACCCGTTAGAAAAGCACCGCAAACCGTCATTGCAATGGTGAATAACAGAATGATCAACACGTCAATAGCCACGGTCACGCCCAGAACCGTATCGGTGAACGGGCCCTTGGCCTTTGTTTCACTGATGATCGCCATGGCAGATGACGGAGACCGGGCAACAGACATGACGCCCAGTAAAATAGCCAGAGCCATCAGCTTTTTGAAAGTTAGGTTACGCGTAAAGTCAAATAGACTCCCGGTGGTCATTATAAAAAAAATCACCAGGACAAAAACGACAAGGGATTGAAAAAACACATTGAAACATATGGCCTTGATCCTTTCCCTGAGAAACGGCATGCGGAGTGCGGCGCCGGCCGAAAGGGCGATAAAACTCAATGCGAGATCATCGATCAGCTTCAATCGAGAGACTGTTTCCGCCGTTATAAAAGAAGTGATATGGGGACCGGCGATGATTCCGGTGAAAATATAGCCGGTGATCAGCGGAAGTTTTGCCAGTTTTAATAGTTTCGCGGCAATAAATGCCGCCAAAAGAACAAAACCAAGGGAAAAATTAATCCATCCCACATGATCGAGCGACGATGCGGGGGCAATCCGTTCGACCCATAAAACAAAACCGATCAAAAGGCCAAGCGCCAGCATGTTTGTGCCTATATTTTTTTGCGCCTGCCCCTGTTGGTCTTTCACAGTGTCTCCATGGAAAAAATTACGGAATATACCCTTAATAACAATAACAGGTGGCGAGTGCAAGGCAAGTCTCAGGGTATCAGTTGTCGGGCCGGGCCTGATCCGGCCCGGCATCCGGTTTAAGGTTCAGGATCCCGGCTCGAAATCCGCTTCACGAACCTTACCGATGACGATGCAGGTCTATTTGGCGTTTGGAATAAATAATTGTTTGCCGAGGAGTTTGAAATCTTTTATCAGTTTCTGGGCATTCGGTGCCACAATCCAGTCAGAGAATTGTTTGGCAAGATCTTTTTTGGATGTCGGGCAGCGGTCGGGATTAACGATCATCACGCTATACTGATTCCTCAACACGGAGTCCCCTTCCACCAGCAGGATTAAAGGAGGGTTCCCGTCATGATGGTCCTCGTATTTAATATATGTTCCCCTGTCGGTGAGGGTATACCCCCCTCTTTCTGCGGCAATATTTATTGTCGCCAGCATGCCCTGGCCCGTCTGAATATACCAGTCTTCCTTATCGGGAAGCGGCACGCCGGTTTCTTTCCAAAGCCCGATCTCTTTTTTATTGGTGCCGGAATTATCGCCACGGCTGACAAACAGGCCTTTTCTCGAGCGGACTTGTTTCAGGGCGTCATGTATCTTAAGTCCTCTTATCCCGGAGGGGTCCATGGCGGGTCCGATGATGATAAAATCATTGTACATGACTTCCCGTCTGTCAATCCCGAAACCGTTTTCCACATACTGCTTCTCTGCGTCGGGGGCATGCACCATCAGGATATCAACATCACAGTTTTCTCCGAATTTTAATGCCTTCCCTGTGCCGACAGCCATCCACTTCAGATCAATTCCGCTTGACTGGGTAAAATGCGGCGCCAGGTAGTCCAACAGACCCGTATTGTCCGTACTGGTGGTGGTTGCCATCATCAATTCATCTGCGGCACATGCAGTCGACACTCCAAAAGAAACCAGCGACAGGAAGAGCACCGCCGCCAGCCAGCCTATCCGTAACGTATGTCTTCTTGGTCTCATTCACATTCTCCTTTTTATAATGATAATTATCATTATTTACGGCTCGACTGCGTTTATTGTCAATATTTTTCTGACGACCGATTAATATGGGAAATAAACGACAAATTACAACTTTTAAGAACAGTTTTACGGCAATAATTGCTCAACAAGGTCTTCGCATTCCTGAAGCGTCATAATTCTGGGAACCGGATAGTCGGGATGCGCCTCGTCCAGGGCTCGCTTGGCAATCAAGGGGATATCTTTTTTCTTGAGCTCTTTTATATGGGTGGGGATCTTCATGTTTTTATTCATTGTTTTTATTTTATCTATAAACTTATACGACAACTCTTTTTCCGACTCCCCTTTTTTACCGATTCCTCCGGCAATAGCCAGTTTCGCCAGCTTCTTCTCTGCTTCTTTGCGGCAGAATTCAAGGACATGGGGAAGTATAACGGCATTGGCAAGGCCATGGGGCACGCCGTAGAGGCCGCCCATATTATGGGCAATGGCATGAACATATCCCACATAGGCCCTGGTAAATGCAGCGCCTCCATAGTATGACGCAATGGCCATATTCGTTCTGGCCTTCATGTCGGTGCCTTTTTTATATGCCTTTTCAAGATTTTCAAAAATAAGCCGGGTTGCCTGCTCCGCCTTTTCATCGGTAAACGCATTGCCGTTCAGACCGATATATGCTTCAACAGCGTGGGTCAGGGCATCCATACCTGTTGTGGACGTGATGTGGGGCGGCAGCCCCACCATAAGCTCCGCATCCAGTACTGCGATTTTAGGAATAAGTTTCAAATCGCTGATGGCAAACTTCTCATGGGTTTTTGGATCCGTAATAACAGCCGCAACGGTTGTCTCCGAGCCGGTCCCGGCTGTGGTGGGCACGCAGAAAAACGGAGGAATCGGGAGCAATACCCTGAACAGGCCCTTCATTCGCTTGACGGACAAATAGGGGTTTGCAATCCTGGCGCCGATTATTTTTGCGCAGTCCATGGGGGAACCGCCACCGAACCCAACAATTCCGTCGCATTGCTTTTCTTTGTATATGCGCCGTCCGTTTTCAACATTTTCAATTGTGGGATTGGGTTGCACATCGTCATAGACCGTATAATTCACGCCATTTTCTTTCAACGATGCCAGAAGCCCCTCCGGCAGTTTCAGTTTCATCAGCATCTTATCCGTCACGACAAGCACATGGTTCAGCCCTCTCATCTTGATGTTCTCTGCAAGCTGGCTGACACTGCCGGGACCGGTCAGCAGGACAGGCTGGGGAAAGGGTATAACGGATGAAGCTATCTTCATTACCTGGTGCTGTGCACGATAAGCCTTTTTTTTAAGTTCCCATAACATTGGTCTCCTCCTGTAAAATAGCGAATGAAATGCCACCTAGCCCCGCTTGACGAGGGTTAAGTCCACTGGCCCGGCATTTTTCCTTTAAGGTTTATTTGTATCAGCGATGGTTCGTTTGTTGGAAAATCATATACAAAAAAGAGAATTACTCAAGTATTTAATGACATTCTACAAATAAAAATGGAGACGCCGATCATCTGAACTTCGACATACGTTCAATCATCCCATCCAGCCATAACGATTGAAGTTGCCTGGATGCCATCGCCTGCTTAAGCGGCGGCAGTCTGAATATGATCCCGAAAACTGCCGCCAGGGCCCGGTGGCTCCACAGCAGCTGGTCATCGAAAATCAAGTTCTGCAATTTACCCCGCTCAATGGCCATCAATACAATCCGGTGGTTGGTATCCAGGGGAGTAACCACCCTCTTCCTCCTTGATTGAAGCGATATGCACATCACGGGGCATGCCCTCGCACAAACGCCGCACCCAAGACAGACCGTGTGGTCAACAACGGCCTTTTTCCTCCCGGGTTCATCGGAACCACCGGCGGGTACCAGCGACAGGGCATCTACCGGGCATGTGTCCACACATTTTCCGCAGCCGGTGCAGTGCCGGCCTGATACGGAAGGTAAAAAATTGGTTGTATGAACCGGTTGACTTAAACCGAATCGCCTGACCGCGATCAAGGCTTCGCAGCAGCAGCCACAGCAGTTGCATATAAAATTAACACGATTTTTTACATTTTCACCGAACTGCACCAGGTTGGCTTCCCTTGCCCTGTCAAGGATCTCCAGGCACTCGGCGGCGCCGGCACGCCGCGCGAAATCGTTCCGGACAAGAGCGGCGGCGGCGGTATTAAATGTCATGCAGATATCTTCCATCGGGGCATCGCAGCCTCTTCCCACATGCATCATTTTATGCCGGCAATAACAGACGCCGATGCCGATATGAGATGCCGTTTTGATGACGTGGGTGGCCAGTTCATAGTCGAGAACTTCCAGCCGGTTTTTTTCCGACAAAACCTCCTCTTGAACGAACACCCGGCCCAGTTGAGTCTCGCCCGCCGTGAACAGATGTTTTATGAAGTCTTCCTCTTTATTCAGATATTGAAAAAGGAGCTCGCTGAGAATCTTCTGGTTAATGTCTTTGCGTATCCGCATGAGGGAAAATTCAAAAAACCCGGCCATGGGCGGAGGGAGCACATAAAATGTCCTGCCGTTATAATCCATATCCAGAAGCAGGGCTCTTTCGGCAAACCCGTCCAGCAACTGCTTGGTCTCCCGCAAACTCTTTTTCCAAATAGTTTTTGCCCTCTCCACGCTGAACGGTTTCAAGGGAAGCCGGGCCACCAGCCGGGCCTCGCGCTCATTGAACAGCATGGACAGTATCTTGTATAATAATTCGGAGGGTGGGGCACCCTGGGGGAAGCGGTTGAGGCGCCTTGCAAATTGTCTGTAACCCGGTCTGACAATGTTGTGGGCCATGGAACCGACACCCCCGATATTGGATTATTCGGACTTTAGATTCTTTTCTGCAAACCTTTCTTTAAAAAATGCAGGATATCTTGGAAGTATCTCATTTTGTATGTTTTGACAAGAGAGGATACAAGCATCGTCGACACCAGCGGTATGACCTGGGCCGGATCCATTATGGGTGCAGGTAATCCCAGCCGGCCCCTGATGACCTGGGCCATATCTACTGCTGTCGTAAAGCAGTTGTCTATTTTAGTAATCTTTTTGGCATTGACAATATCGGCCGCGGCGCAACTCCCCAGTAAAAATGCTTCATGTCCTTTTGCATCGATCGGTTCATCAACATTTCCTATCACCATGACAACGGGTTTTGCTTTTTTGAATGCTTCGGCACCTGCGTAGCGCTCCTGAAATCCGAAAAACATCTTTAAGCCCATCACGCAACCGGTTTCACATTTTTTCTGTTCCGCCTTTTTCGCATAGCCCCAGTAAAAGCGAATGGGGCAGCCGAGCCGTGAAAGCTCCCGGTGGACATCCTGCCAGCTATGATACTCATCGTCGTAAGGCAGCAATCTCTCGGCCGCGGCGTCGAGATCTTCAACACCGGTAAGATCTCCCGAGATGGTTATGTCGTCCAGTGATGCCGGCGTAAACCCCCTTTCCGCCGCATGCTTAAGATAAGGGACATCGTCAAGGTTGTAGCCCAGAAGCCGGGCGCCCACCAGGTCCACTGCCATGGGATTGGTGCCCATGATAATCAGGCCGAGTTTTCGGGGTGTCGGAACGGCCTCGTTTCCTACACCGACATCGATGGCATCCATGACAATGAAATCGGGATATCCGACGGATAAAAGGTCCACGATCTTGTCGTTTAACAGAAAATCATGCCGTATGGCGCGTTCATCATCGGAGCAGATGCCGATATTCAACTTCACCGCTCCGGTCATGGTGCTGACACAGTGACATTTCAGCTTGGGCAGGTATACTTTGACATCCGCCCGTGCCATCTTGCGGGTAATCCTTAAATTGTCGTGGACGTTGCCGCCGACAAACACGCTGTCCCGTCTTTCTTCGTCAATGCAGAAAATACCCGCGGGCACGCCTGTTTTCTTTCTTACCTTCTTCACTTCCTCATAGTATCCGGCATATGTATAGGTGAGCCTCGTGGGATAGCCGATGGCGGTTTTTTCCCCCATGTCGATTCGGTCTACAGTTGCCGGGTTGGAAAGCGCCTCAATGGCTGCCCCCACGACAGCCGGATTGGTATATGCCGTCGAACCGTATTTTCCGTCTTTTGTGGAAAAAACCACGTTCGGCTTTATATATACCTTCCCCCGCGGCCTGAATCCGACGTCATCCATTCCGGATTGGATAATTTTCACAATATGATCGCGGTCATATTCTTCACATCTTCTAACAACGACATGTGGGGATCCGTTCATCACATTCTCACCTTTTTCCGTCCATTCCCGTTTGTTATTTGTCGGCACCGACATAGGACGTCGGCGGTCCCATCAAAACAAAGGGCGCGGGATTAATCGACCCTCCTCCGAGACCCATGTACCCGGCGCCAATATAGAGGTTGTCATTGATACGCCGCAACTCGTCACGCATGGACTTCACTGCTCCGGAATTAAACATCCGGTAGTCAATTTTAAATGAAAGTTTGCCGTCTTTCCCGATATTGGTGGGTCCAATTCCGGTTTTTATCTCTCTTATCCTGAGGGTGTCTGTGGACCCGGTTCTGTTTTTTTTCGTAAACAGATTATATCCCCTCCCGGTCAACTGGGTTTCCTTGGTAAATGCCTTGCCGACCCACCTTGTTCCCAGGGTTATCTTGCCGGTGGGAAAGACATGGTGAGTAAACAGTTCCGAGGATTTGCCCAGTACGCCGCCGCTTAACAGCCCGGCCTTGTATTCGCCTTCCAGCTCTCCGAATTCCGGGGTCTCCGCAGCATAAAACACCTGCATTTTGTCTTTTCGGGACAATCTTTCCACATCTTCATAGGTGGCCTTCGCCGGATCGACGCCTATAATTTCTTCCATTGTTCTTCCATCCGGTTTTTTGCTTCCGGCCTGCAGAATGTTAATAATGTTCAGTGCCAGCATGATACCCACCAGCACACCAATACAAATTCCTATTGTGATAATTGTCTCCATGATGCCTTTACCCCCTAAAACGTTTGTAAGCTCTTCATTGACTGTCCATCAAGACGGAACGTCGAGAATTTTTGAAAACTGCATCGCGGTAGTGACAATCGCCGCTGCATCTTCATCTGTCATTCCCTCCATGTTTTTTTTGATGATGCGATAAGAATGGTCCTCCGATGCCTTCACAACCTTTTCACCTTCAGGCTCAAGGGATACCAAAATACTCCGTTTGTCTTCCGGGGCCTTCTTCCTGGAGACAAGCCCCCGCTTCTCCAGCCGGTTTACCGCCCTGCTTGCCGTGCTGATGTGAATATCCATCTCCTTTGCTATGTCTCTCATCCGCACATGGGATCTCTGCCTCAGCAAAAAAAGAAGGTAAAACGCCTCATAGTTGATGCCGAAAAGCTGGACTTTCTTGCGTTCAAATCTGTATATGGACGCCATAATGTCGAACAAAAGCCGGTCAATTCTTTCCCGGGAGAGTGTATCCGGAATCATATCAGTTGTTCTCCTTTAATAACGCAATAGATTATTCTTTGCACATACGCAACCATTAATTTGCATGTGTGCAAATAATACATGCTTTAAGTATTTTTATATTTTTATATTAATTAGTTAGAAGGATTTAAAAAAGGAGAAAGCATCATCCCTTTTTCTCTGAAAGCAGGTATTTCAAACCAAAGGGGCTGATGAAGTCATTGTAGACCGTTGCAAGAAGAACCAGGCTGACCACCATTGACGACAAATCAATTTGAAACCCGACATGAAAGTCAAGGATAATGGCAAGAGCCAGGCCCCCCTGGTCAAGAAGGCCGAGTCCCAGCGAAGAAGGATAATGCCTGAGGGAAGGTATGGATCGGACCACCAGAAAGCCCGCAACAATTTTGCCCGCATAGCGATAAAGGCAAAACAGAAGGGCCAGTCCGAAAAGAGCACCGGAATCCAGCCGCAGATGAACACCGAGAAAAAACAGCACCAGAAGATAAATGGGCTTTTCAATGCTGATCAGCATATCAAATATACGCTCTTTTTCCCTCGAGAGGTTGACAACGCAGATCCCGATGCAGAAACAGGTAAACAGGGGAGAAATGTTGAGAACCAGTGCGGTTCCGCTGCCCAAAACGGCTATGCCGATGACGATTAAAATCAGTTCTTCCGTATCTCTTCTTTTTGCAATCAGAAGAGATAAAATAAGAAGCAGCCCGGCACTTACCCCTGCCATAGCCCACAGCATATGCCCCACTTCACCATAATGTATAGGGAGCACCGACTCCGAGCCCATAAAAGGCCGGAAAAGAAATGCGAGGCCGAAGATAATCAGGCCGATAAGCCCGTCAAGGCTTGAGATATAGCCCAGGAAACGGATAACCGGCATGCGCTTCGCCGCGGTGTCCCTCCTGAAAAGGGCGAGTCCCGTATGCGACGTGCAGGAAGCGGTGGATGCCAGGGTGATGGCCACAAGGACGTCCTCAACCCGGCCAAACGTGAAATAAAGCGTAAGCAACAGGTATGTCGCCGAAAAGACACACCACCAGACAAAGAGGCCCGTCAGAATACCGGACAACAAAAACGCCGCGGGAATCCGTCTCAGCATTCTGATTTCAAATTGGAATCCGCAGATCAAACCGATCCACCCGAGTAAAAGGCCCACAAGGGGCTGCAGGCTCACATAGGTGTCGCCGTCCATGATATTTAAGGCGTGGGGACCCAGCAGAAACCCGAGAAAAAGAAATTCAATCCCCGTGAGATAGAACTTCCGGGCAAAGAGGGGAAGCCTCAAGCTACGGAAGGTTAAATGGTAGCCGGTAAATGCTAAAAAAAGAATGGTGATAAGGACGAAGAATATCTTCATGGTTTTCAATTATCGTATTTGTTTGAAGAAATCCATAACCTTTTTGTATCGGGATATATTGCTTGTTGACAAAAGGACCCATCAAATCTATGTTTTAATTCACCCACCCAGAGGAGGATACCATGAAAATAGGAATACCCAAGGAAGTGAAGACAAGGGAAAACAGGATTTCATTAACCCCCGCCGGATGTGCGGTTCTTTCTGAAAAAGGACACCAGGTAATGGTGGAGCAAAATGCAGGCATAGGTTCCGGATTTTTAGATAGCGACTTTGGCGGCGCCGGCGCAACTATCGTGCAACATGCTTCCGATGTCTGGAAAGAAGCAGATATGATTGTAAAGGTGAAAGAACCCATCCCTGAAGAATATAAACATATGCGAGACGGTCAGATCATTTTTACCTACCTTCATCTCGCCGCTGACAGGACACTCACGCAAACCATGCTGGATGCCGGTGTCATTGGTGTCGCCTATGAAACGATTCAGAATGAAGATGGCGGCCTTCCCCTTCTTACCCCGATGAGTGAAGTTGCCGGGCGCCTTGCCGTCCAGAAAGGGTGCTTCTGCCTGGAAAAAAAGAATGACGGCAAGGGCCTTCTTTTATCCGGCGTTCCCGGTGTTGAGCCGGGCAACGTGGTCATCATCGGCGGCGGTATAGCCGGTCTCAATGCCGCCCAACTTGCAGTGGGGATGGGCGCGAAGGTAACCATACTTGATATCAACTTAAAACGCCTAAGATATATCGATCAGATGTTTCAATCCCAGGTCACCACCCTGATCTCCAATCAGGCCAATATCGAATCAAGCATCATCGAGGCAGATCTGGTCATCGGTACGGTGCTGATCCCGGGTGCCCAGGCACCCAAGCTGATAAAAAAAGAATATCTTCAAAAAATGGAGCCCGGTTCGGCATTTGTCGATGTTGCCATTGACCAGGGCGGATGCTCGGAAACCAGCCGCCCCACCGACCATAACAATCCGACCTATCTTGTCGACAATATTGTCCACTACTGCGTAACCAATATGCCCGGTGCCGTGCCAAGGACGTCGACACTCGCCTTGACCAATGCCACCCTGCCCTATGTCATGGATCTTGCCGACAAGGGTCTGAACAAGGCCGTGGAAGATGATGCCTCCCTTGCAGGAGGCCTCAGCATATACCGGGGCCGGCTCACCTGCCCGCAGGTGGCAAAGGCATTCGACATGGAATACTGCGATGTAAAGGATTGCCTGTAGCTTTTTTATAGTAATCGTCAGGAAATTTCCCCGTAGAAGCACTCCGTAGGCCCTTGCTCAAGGGCAAGGAGGCAAAAGGCGCAGGAAATGCAGCCCGATGACACCTGACGTTCATCTTTGAACCTGTTAACGATATCCGGCTCAATAATGAAGGGCCTTCCCATGGATACGTAATCCGCCATATGCCGCCCAATGATCTGTTCGATATCATGAAGGTTGCGGATACCCCCCACCACAATCACGGGGATATTCACGTTCCGTTTAATCGTCTCTGCCGCGCAGACATTGTAGTTATATAGCGGCTCCGGCCTGTCAACCAGGAGCGGCGCAAAAACAGGCAACAGTTTTTTCACAATGTACGGGCTGTCCTTGTACTTATGGTGGAACGCCAGAACAGCGTCGGTCGGGATCTCGGGAACCCTGAGGGATGCGAATCCGTCGCTGGCGATTCCGGACGACACCTCGATGGCGTCGCATCCGACATTCTCCAGCATGACCGCGAAT
>Ga0180435_10002427_pt1 | contig 19004 bp, 16 predicted proteins | sample SS_ome_3_FD_132467 | JGI IMG/M metagenome (GOLD analysis project Ga0180435, IMG submission 132467) | Hypersaline lake sediment archaeal communities from the Salton Sea, California, USA - SS_3_S_1 metaG | ecosystem: Environmental > Aquatic > Non-marine Saline and Alkaline > Hypersaline >...
AGGAGGAGAAGTCATGAGCGCATTTTGGAGTGGATGGATCATTGTCCTCAGCGCACTCAACATTGTTGGATGCCTGTGGCTGATTCGCTGGACTATGAAAAAGCGTGCTGGTGAGGCCGCCGAAGGCGACACCACCGGCCATAGCTGGGATGGCGATATTGAGGAGTACAACAACCCCCTGCCGCGTTGGTGGCTGTGGTTGTTCTACATCACCTTGGTATTCGCCGTTGTCTACCTTGTTCTCTACCCAGGCATGGGTAATTGGAAAGGTGTCCTCGGCTGGTCTTCCCACGGTAGTCAGTACGAAGGCGAAATGGCTCAAGCCGCTGCCAAGTACGACCCGATCTACGAGAAGTATGCTGCGGTTTCCGTGGCCGATCTCGCAACGGGCGATGAGTACCAGGAAGCACGCGATATGGGCAAACGTCTGTATCTGACCTACTGCATGCAGTGCCACGGCTCTGACGCAGGCGGTGCAAAGGGCTACCCGAACCTGACCGACGCGGTCTGGAACTGGGGTGGCTCTCCGGAGCAGATCAGGATGTCCATCGCCAATGGCCGTATCGGCATGATGCCGGCACACGGCCACCTGGATGACGCAACTGTCAGCACGCTGGTCAGCTACCTGACTGGTGATGCGACTGCAGCGGAAGCTGGGCAGGCGGCGTTCATGTCCTCCGGTTGCGTCGGTTGCCACGGCATCGACGGAAAAGGTAACCCGATCCTGGGTGCTCCGAACCTGATGGATGATGATTGGCTCTTCGGCGCAGGCCCTAGCGCTATCACCCAGTCCATCAAGGAAGGACGCAACGGCAAAATGCCGGCGCACCAAGAGTTGCTGGGTGACAACAAGGTTCACCTTTTGGCAGCTTACGTTTACAGCCTGTCCCAATAAGGCTGGATGACATCGCCGGGCGACTCTCAGGGGTTGCCCGGCGATTTTCACCCACTTATTCTGGCAGGCTCTAACAAACCGTTTAAAGGATTGTCCTGTGCCTACACAGCCTGCCACTTCTCAACAGCCGCAACAGATTCCGGCTATCCAGAACATCATCTCTGTTCTCTGGCCATCTTTCCTGACCGCTACTGCAGCGACCATCATTTTCTTTACCCTGTTTGATCCAGTCGAACTCGGCAACCTGCTGGGCCTGGAGTTGACACGTATGGCCGGCTACACGGGTGGTTTCTTTGGATTCTGGTTCCTCACATCAATCAGCTGTGCATTGACGTGCTACTTCCGCCGTCCATGTCACCGTATTTCACCTGTAGAAGAAGAGTAAGTAACGTTGAGCAGTAATGAGACCAAGTCGGCACCTGCACAGGATGCCGGGCTCGAGGACGAGCTTTACAGAAAACGCGAGAAACTCTATGTCCGTGAAGTCCACGGCATCTGGGCAAAACTGCGTAACCTCGCCATGTTCAGTCTGCTGGGCATCTACTACGGATTGGCATGGATCAACTGGAATGGCCAGCAGGTTGTCTTGTTCGACCTGCCCGCCCGCCAGTTCCATATTTTTGGCTTCACCTTCTGGCCACAGGACTTCATCTATCTGTCGGCCCTCCTGATCATCGCCGCGCTGGCGTTGTTCATGTTCACTGCCCTCGCAGGGCGCTTATGGTGTGGCTATGCCTGCCCACAGACGGTGTGGACAGAGATGTATATGTGGATGGAACGCCTGGTCGAAGGCGATTCCCGCAAGCGCAAGAAGCTCGACAAGGGCTCGCGTGATTTCAATTTCTATCGCGTCAAGACGACCAAGCATCTTGTTTGGCTGGTGTTCTCGCTGTGGACCGGATTCACCTTCGTCGGCTACTTCACTCCCATCCGTGAACTGGCCGAAGGCCTGATGACCTTCAACCTCGGTCCTTGGGAGACTTTCTGGATCTTCTTCTACGGCTTCGCAACGCATGGCAATGCAGGCTTCATGCGTGAACAGGTGTGCATCTACATGTGCCCCTATGCGCGCTTCCAGAGTGCGATGATCGACAGGGACACCCTGATGATCAGCTACGACCCGAAACGGGGCGACCCTCGCGGTGCGCGCAAGCGTGGCACCGATCCGAAGAGCATCGGCAAGGGCGACTGTATCGACTGCGGCCTGTGCGTACAGGTTTGTCCAACCGGCATCGATATCCGTGACGGGCTGCAATACCAGTGCATCGGCTGTGCTGCCTGTATCGATGTGTGCGACGAAGTCATGGACAAGATGGGGTATGAGAAAGGCCTGATCAAGTACACCACCGAAAACGCGCTCGAAGGCAAGAAAACCAGCATCTTGCGTCCGCGCCTGTTTGTATACATCGGCATTATCAGCGTGGTGTCCCTGATGCTGTTTTATGCACTGATTACCCGTGTCCCGCTGGAAGTCGACATCATCCGTGACCGCAGTGCGTTGTTCACCGAGAATCGCAAGGGACTGATAGAGAACGTATACAACCTCAAAGTCATCAACATGGACAAGGATTCCCACAACTACACCATTACCGTTGAGGGCCTGGAGGGTATCGAAGTCAAAGGTGGCGCTGCAATTGAAGTCGACAGCGGCGAGGTGGCCGACCTGCCCCTGCGGGTCCAGGTGCCTCCTGAATCGATAAAGAGTCGCAGTAACGAGGTGTACTTCAACATCACCACCAACGACGGGTCAGGGATCGAGTTGCGCGAACCTGCGCGCTTCCTCGGCCCGGTCTCCCGGTAGCCCCTGGGCGCAAATAGCTGGGCAAGGAGCCGGGGCAACCCGGCTTCTTTGCGTTAGAATCCCGTCCATATCCGCTCAGACGAACAACTAGAGTCCATCAGCATGACATCCCCTGAAGACCTTAATCCCCCACCCTGGTACAAGCAGTTCTGGCCCTGGTTTCTGATCAGCCTGCCGGCCTCTGTCGTGGTTGCATCCATGTTCACCATCAAGATCGCGGTCGATTCCGACGACGGTCTGGTGAGCAAGGACTACTACAAGGAAGGCAAGGCCATCCACATGGATGCCAGCGCCCGCCAGAAGGCGCGCGACCTCGGGATCGTCGCCAACATCGATTTTGCACAGCAGGAGCAAGTGATTCGCGTGGTCATCGACAGCGAATCACTGGCGGCGGTCGGTGCGCTGCAACTGGCTCTGCGCCATCCGACCCGGGCGGACAAGGATTCGCTGCTGGACCTGAAGCCCGTTGACCCCACGACCTACGAGGCACCGATGCCCGACCTCACCTCGACGCACAACTGGAATGTGGAATTGATTGCCGCGGATGCGGGATGGGAGTTGCGCGGACGTGCCGATTTCCAGGCCGGGCAGTTCTTGACTCTTAAATAATCAGCCATGGGACGGCGCCGGGTCGCCGCCCTGTCAGGAATCCGCAGCTGACCGCCAAACGGCCTGGCCGCCACAGGCCTTGTCCACCGCATCCAAACGGCTCTGATGAGACGCCAATTCATTTGCATCGGCCTTGCGTACCCGCAGCGGTGGACGATCGGCGGAAAGTCGGCGAATCCCTCCTACCTCATTGCCCCCTGAGCCCTCTTCCTCGCTCTCAAGCACCAGGGCCTTTTGCCCCCCGGTCATCGCTAGGTAGACATCTGCCAGGATCTCGGAGTCGAGCAAGGCCCCGTGCTTGGTACGGTGTGCATTGTCGATGTCGTAGCGGCTGCAAAGCGCATCCAGACTGTTACGCTGCCCGGGGTGCATCTCGCGCGCCATCAGCAACGTGTCGGTGATCTCGCACAGTGATGCCGTGGCCAGTTTCTCGGGCAGACGTGAAAACTCTGCGTCGATAAAGCCTACATCGAAAGGAGCATTGTGAATGATCACCTCTGCACCGCGCAGATAATCCGCGAACTCCGCTGCCACGTCTTCGAAACGTGGCTTGTCCGCCAGAAATTCATTGGTTATGCCATGCACCTCGATTGCGGCCTCATCGATCTCGCGATCAGGCTGCAGATAGACATGGAAATTGTTGCCGCTCAGGCGACGGCCGATCAGTTCGACACAGCCGATTTCGATAATCCGATGTCCCTGCGAAGGCTCGAGGCCGGTCGTTTCCGTATCCAGCACGATCTGGCGTTTGTTTTCTTCGCTCATCTTGCAAGTTCCTCAACGCCGCGGTTGGCCAGCGCATCCGCCCGCTCGTTCTCGGGATGACCGGCATGCCCCTTTACCCAGGCCCATTCGACATCGTGCCTGGCCACCGCATCGTCGAGCTCTTGCCAGAGATCGGCATTTTTTACCGGCTTTTTGGCGGCTGTTTTCCAGCCGTTACGCTTCCAGTTGTGTATCCACTGGGTGATACCGTTTTTTACGTACTGGGAATCTGTAGTGACACGCACCCTGGCGGGACGCGTCAATGCATCCAGCCCACGGATTACTGCCATCAGTTCCATTCGGTTGTTGGTGGTTTTCGCTTCGCCACCGAATAACTCCTTTTCCGCTCCACCGTAACGTAACAGCGCCCCCCATCCACCCGTTCCCGGGTTTCCTTTACAGGCACCATCGGTAAAAAGTTCAACAAGCTCAGGCATAAGATCTATTTCGACACCCTGTGGACACCATTACGTGTGGACGGTTCGATAGCCCGCGGCCCGAGGACACGCAGACCTGGCCAGCGGGTCTGAATAGGACGCACGGTGGATACGCGCTTTACCGCTCGTACCGCGTAAACACCGGCAATCATAGGCCACACGCGGCGCCCGAGTCGCTCCAAAGACGCGAACCTGTGCGCCCACCCCTCACGTCGCATCGGCGGGGCAAAGGCGCAGACATCCGAATATTCGACATCAAACCCGAGCAAGCCCAACCAGTCAACAATACGCCGATACGACAGGAAGTGACCGCACCAGGGAACCGACCCGCGCCATCTGAGTGCCAGGCGCCAGATCCCCCAAAAGCTGAGAGGGTTGAAACCGACGATCAACACCCGCCCTTCCGGGATCAGAATGCGTTCCACCTCCCGCAATACCTGGTGCGGGTCGATAGAGAAATCCAGCGTATGCGGCAATACGACCAGGTCGACCGAATCGCTGGCCAACGGCAACTGCTCACTCGACGCTGCCGCGGAAGCTCCCGGTGTTGCCTCTGCGCACAAATCCAGCAGGGAACGAAATTGCACCGGACATTGTGTGAAACATCCTCGCTGGTGCCCGAAATCCTGCACCTGGACCAGGTGATACCCGAAAACATCCTCGCTCAGACGATCCAGCAGTTCCCGCTCGGCATGCAGCAGGCGCGCACCTGCAGCGTGCGAAAACCAATCGCGCAATGCGTGATGCAGTTCCTGTTGATCTTCTTCACAGATAGAGCCCATGCGGCTGGCCTGTCCCCTGACAATTCCGTATAGTTGCGCGCCATGATGACGAGCTCACGGCACGGCGACATCACTGATTCTGAACAAACCCGGGCGACGCGGCAATGGCTGTGGCGGCTCGGTGCTCTCACCGTAACGTGCCTGTTGCTCAGCCCGCTGAGTGGCTGCCTGACCTCGAGCCCTCCCAAGCAGGAGAGAAAGGCACCGACGGTCAGCGATGCGAAACAGCTGCCTTGCGTAGAACCCGGCGCTTTGCACAGCGAAACGGCCACTTCCAGGCAGGTCGAAGAAAAAGTCGCCGTCGAACATCAGGACCTGTGGGCGCGTCTGCGCAGCAACTACCGGCTTTGGGACGTGGATCACCCCCGCATCGAGGCGGAAATCCGTCGCCTGCAACGCAGCCCCATCGCCTTCAACGGCTTGATCAGCCGGGCCGAGCCTTTCCTACACCACATTATCGAGCGGGTGGAAGCACGTGACTTGCCTGCAGAAATAGCCCTTCTCCCTGCAGTCGAGAGCGGGTTTCAACCCTATGCTTACTCACCCGACGGCGCCGCCGGTCTCTGGCAGTTCATGCCGGCCACCGGGCGAGGCCTGGGCCTCCAGCAGGACTGGTGGTATGACGGTCGCCGCGACGTACTCGCAGCAACGGATGCTGCGCTGGAGTACCTGGTACGCCTGAACAAACGCTTCGATGGTGACTGGCTGCATGCATTGGCCGCCTACAATGCCGGTGGCGGCACGGTCAACCGCGCCATCCGCAAAGCACGCAAGCGCGGCTCCTCAACCGCATTCTGGGACCTGGATTTGCCGGGTGAGACAGATCGTTACGTACCGCGTCTCCTGGCATTGGCGGAGATTGTCGCCGACCCCGGCCGTTACGGTTTGGCATTGCCCTCGTTGGAAAACCGCCCTTACTTCGACACCATATCCAGCGAAGGCCAGATTGATCTGAAGGTCGCAGCGGACCTGGCTGAACTCCCCGTGGAAGAACTTCTGGCATTGAACCCCGGATTCAACCGCTGGTCCACCCGCCCACGGGGCCCGCACCGGCTGTTGCTGCCTACCGAAAACATCCAGACTTTCAAGACCGCTCTGAAAGATCTGCCCACTGACAAGCGCCTGCGCTGGAAGCATCACCGTATTCAACGAGGTGACGTCCTCGGCAAAATCGCTCGTAACTATTCGGTATCAGTAAAAGCGATTCAGCAGGCAAACGGTTTGAAAGATCACCGGATCCGCGCCGGTAAGACGCTGTTGATCCCGCTCTCGGAGAGCGTCGCCTTGGCGGACTCCGTGCGTAAGCTCAACGTCTCCCGGACACGGGTTCGCTACCAGGTACGCAAGGGAGATTCCCTGTACAAGATCGCGCAGCGCTTCCAGGTCAAGATTGCCGACCTGCGGCGATGGAACAGCGTTGGCCGTTACATCAAACCGGGACAGCGCCTGACCGTGTACGTCGACCCTCGCAGGCAGACACTGTAACAAGCGACTGTCATTCACCGTCTCCACTTATCGCCAGGTGGTAACGTCTTATCAGTGAAGCGGTGGAACAGTCCACCCCTGGCGAGCAAGCCGTCTTCTTGAAGTTCTGCAAAATGTGTCCGGCCAGTTGTTTGCCGAGTTCGACGCCCCATTGATCGAACGAATCCACACCCCAGACAACCCCCTGTACAAATATCTTGTGTTCGTACAAAGCGATCAAGGCACCCAAGACCCTTGGCGTCACCTTCTCTACCACCAACATATTACTCGGCCGGTTGCCGGGGAACACCCGGTGCGGCAACAACTGGTCGATGCATTCCTGTCCGACATCTGCGGCACGCATCTCCGCAAGGGCCTCTTCCTCGGTGCGCCCGCGCATCAATGCCTGCGCCTGGGCAAGACAATTGGCCACCAGCTTGTCGTGATGGCTGCCAATGGGGTTGTGACTGCGAAGCGGTAGAATGAAGTCGGTCGGGATCAGCCTGGTGCCCTGGTGAATCAGCTGGAAAAAGGAATGCTGCGCATCCGTCCCCGGTTCACCCCAAACCACGGGACCCGTCTGATAATCAACCGGGACGCCGTCCCTAGTCACCCGTTTGCCGTTACTTTCCATGTCCAACTGTTGCAGGAAGGCCGGAAGGTACCGGAGATACTGGTCGTACGGTATCACCGCATAGGAATCGGCCTGGCCGAAATTCGTATACCAGATCCCCAGCAATGCCATGATGATCGGCATATTGGTCTCAGGCGGCTCTTCGACGAAGTGTTCATCCATATCATGCGCGCCGAGCAGCAGTTCCTCGAAGTTCTCCATGCCAATAGCCAACGCAATCGGCAAGCCAATCGCCGACCACAGGGAGTAACGACCACCAACCCACTCCCAGAACTCGAACATATTGGCCGGATCGATACCGAACTCGGCCACCGCCTCGGTGTTCGTGGAAACCGCCACGAAGTGCCTTTCGACAGCCGCCTCGTTGAACAGCCCTTTCAATACCCATTCGCGGGCAGACTCCGCATTGGTGATGGTTTCCTGGGTGGTAAAAGTCTTGGAGGAAATAACAAACAGAGTGGTAGCCGGATTCAGGGTACGCAGAGTCTGGGCCAGATGAGAGCCATCCACGTTGGAAACGAAATGCACCCGCAGGTCGTCCCATTGATAGGGACGCAGCGCCTCGCAGACCATCTTCGGACCGAGACTGGACCCGCCTATACCGATACTCACGATGTCGCTGATACGCTGCCCCGTGTAACCGAGCCAACGCCCACTGCGCACATCCTCGGTGAAGGTACGCATACGCGAGAGCACAGCACGAACATCCGGCATGATGTCACGGCCCTCGTACTGGTACTCGCGAAAGCCCAGATTACGCAGCGCCATATGCAGCACGGCCCGGCCTTCCGTGGTATTCACCTTGTCCCCGGCGAGCAGACTATCGCCCCAGCGCGTCAGGTCTGCCGCGCGCGCCAGGTTCATGAGCAGGCCCAGGCCCTTGTCATCGATCAGGTTCTTTGAATAATCGAGGTGCAGGCCACAGGCTGAAAGGCTGAAACGCTCGCAACGCGTAAGATCTTTCTCGAATATTTCACGCATGTGCAGACAGCACATTTCCCCCCAGTGCGCCTCTAGCGCCTTCCACTCGGGAGTTTGAGCGATGGATCGTTTATCCTGTTGCATATACGAGGAATTTCCGGCCACGACTTCAATATCCTGGCGCGCAGTATAGGGCACTTGCCACGAACGCGGCAGCGCAAATTACCGAGAAGTGCGTTAGATCAAACTGACCCTTATGAGAAAATTGCCGTCCGTGCCGGATGCATTCAAGATTTGCTGGAGCAATCATGACCGATTCGTTTGTAGAAGCCTGTATCAAGCGCGACAAAAATCTGCGTAGCCGGGTAAAACTGCTGGGCAGCATGCTCGGCGAAGTCATCGAGACACAGTCTGGCTCGGATGTATTGCACAATGTTGAACGCCTGCGCAAAGGCTTCATACGCCTGCGCAAGGAAAACGATCCAGCGCGCCTGCAGCGCCTGAAGAAAATGATCGACAAGCTGTCACCGGATGCCCTGCGCCCGGTGATCCGGGCTTTCAGTGTCTACTTCCAGCTCGCCAATATCGCCGAAGAGAGTTTCCAGCACCGTCAGCGCCGCCGAATTGCGGCCTCCGGCAAGGCACTTTGGGAAGGGTCGTTCGACCACTGCCTGCGCACACTGCAGGCCCGCGGCATTAGCCCGGAGCAGTTGCAGGACCTGCTCGACGAAGTGAAATACATGCCGGTATTTACCGCGCATCCCACCGAATCGAAACGACGTGCCATCCTGCTGCAACTGCGCCGCATCTTCGAGGCCAACGAGGCACTCGACAGTCCAGCCCTGACCGTGGAACACAAGCAAACCCATCAGGCCGCACTCAAGACGCGGATCCAGACCCTTTGGAAGACCGAAGAGGTACGCCCGGCCAAGCCCGATGTGCTCCACGAGGTGCGTATGGGGCTACACCACTTCAATGCCAGCCTGTTCGAGGCCGTACCGGTGGTCTACCGGCGTCTCGCTACCGGAATCCAGCGCGTATACGGCGATCATCCGGAATTCTCTCGCATCGATCTGCCGACTCTGCTGCGTTTCGGCTCATGGATCGGTGGCGATCGTGACGGCAACCCCCATGTCACTGCACAGACGACCCTGGAGGCGGTATTCACCCAACAAAAGGCCATCCTCAGCCATTATCTCGATTTGGTTGACACCCTGATACCGGTGCTAACCCAGTCATCTCATTTCTGCAGCCCCTCCAAGGCCTTCACCAGCAGCCTGGAAAACGACGACGCCTACCGCCAGCAATTCGACAACGACTGGCCGGAACGCTTCCCGCTAGAACCATACCGACGCAAGCTCTACATCATGAAACTGCGCCTGCATCAGGCCTTGGCGCGTACACAGTCGCGCCTTAACGGCCAACCGCCGGCGACAGATGCGCCGGGGTATCGCAACGAAGATGAATTTGTGCGTGACATCCAGCTGATCCGCGACTCGCTGATCAGCCATGGCGACGGCGACGTGGCCAATGCCGAACTGCTCGACCTGCTGCGTGTCGCCAAGACCTTTGGTTTCTTCCTCGCCCGCCTGGATATCCGCCAGGAATCAACCGAACACACCCATGCCGTGGCGGACATTCTGCGGCAGCTTGGCGTTGAATCGGATTACGCAAACCTTGACGAGGAACAACGCCTGCAGCTGCTGGGCAAGCTGCTCAGCGACTCACCCCGCCTGCCCCAGCGCGACCAGCTGCAGCCGATGACGCAGGAAGTGCTGGCCGTGTTCGACGTGGTATCGGAGCTGCAGCACTGCGTCAGCCCGCTGGTGATCGGGCGCTACGTGATCTCGATGGCGCACCATGCCTCAGACGTTATGAACGTGATGTACCTGGCAAGCCTGGCGGGTCTCTGTGGCCAGCAGGACAACCGATTCGTGTGCCGCATCGGTGTCGCCCCGCTGTTCGAAACCATCAACGACCTGGCACATATCGAGCCGGTCATGACCCGCCTGCTGGACGACCCGGTCTACCAACACCTGCTCAAGGTTGCCGACAGCAACCTGCAGGAGGTCATGCTCGGGTATTCCGACTCCGCCAAGGACGGCGGCATTGTCGCCTCTGCCTGGCAGTTGTACCAGGCTCAACAAAAAGTCGTGGCACTGGGCCTGGAACGCGGCGTGCCAATCCGCCTGTTCCATGGTCGTGGCGGGACCATCGGACGCGGTGGCGGCCCGACCCACCAATCGATCACCTCGCAACCGGCGGGTACCCTGCTCGGCCACATCAAATTCACCGAGCAGGGCGAGGTGCTGTCGAACAAGTACAGCAACCCAGAGACGGCGGTGTTCGAACTGACCATGGGGCTGACCGGCACCATCCTGGCCAGCGTGGGACTGGTCGACGAGGTAAAACCGGACAGAACAAAGTATGCAGACGTGATGGCGCATTTGCGCAACACTGGCGAACGTGAGTACCGCAAGCTGACCGAGGATACCGAGGGCTTCCTCGATTACTTTTACGAGTGCACCCCAGTCGACGAGATCGGCTTGCTGAACATTGGCTCACGCCCCTCGCACCGCAAAAAGAAAGACCGTTCCAAGTACTCGGTGCGTGCGATTGCCTGGGTATTCGGTTGGGCCCAGGCGCGCCAGACACTACCCGCCTGGTATGGGCTGGGCAGTGCGCTTGAGGCCTACTGCAAAGCCGACAAGAACAACCTGCAGACGCTGCGCAAGCTCTACCAGGAGTGGCCCTTTTTCAACGCCTTGCTGGGCAACACCCAGATGGCGCTGGCCAAGTCCGACATGATGATCGCCGAGGAATACTCGGAACTGGCTGAAAACCCGCAGACTGCACGCCAGGTATTCGAGATGATCCGTGACGAGCATCAACGGACCTGTGAGTGGGTGCTGAAGATCGCCAATATCGACGAACTGCTGGACGAGAACCCACTGCTCAAGCTCGGCCTGGGCCGTCGCGATCCCTACCTTGACCCGCTCAACCATATCCAGCTGGCCCTGCTGAAACGCTATCGAAATGAGAGCCTGGACGACGCCGAACGCGAGATCCAGCTGGACCCATTGTTGCGGAGCATCAACGCCATCGCCGCCGGGATGCGTAATACCGGGTAATACCCGGCCCATGCCCTCACCGTCGGCGCAGCCGGGGATGGCAGGACACAGCTGGAGAAAGTGCGGGTGGGCACGCGACACCCGCGCTTTCCCTACCTGCGCTGAATGCATCGATTTTGCGAAATCCTGCAGCAAGTCCATGGCTTTGCCCGCGGCGCACCAGAACCACTCTGAAGCCGGTATAATTTGGCGTTTTGGCAGGGGACGCTCTGCGCCCCCGTTGTAACCCCCGCCGGAACCGAATTCGATGGAAAAAACCTACGACCCGCATGCGATAGAACAACGCTGGTACCAGACCTGGGAACAGAAAGGCTGGTTCGAACCGGACGCCGATGCCAAGGGTCAGCCCTACTGCATCATGATCCCGCCGCCGAACGTGACCGGCAGCCTGCACATGGGTCACGGCTTCAACAACACGGTGATGGATACCCTGATCCGTTTCAATCGCATGCGCGGCCGCCCCACCCTGTGGCAGCCTGGCACCGACCACGCCGGTATCGCCACCCAGATGGTGGTGGAGCGCCAGCTCGAGGCAGACGGCAAATCCCGCCACGATCTCGGCCGTGACGCTTTTATCGAGCGCATCTGGGAATGGCGCGGCGAATCCGGCGGCAACATCACCCGTCAGCTACGTCGTCTCGGCTCGTCGCTGGACTGGCAGCACGAGCGCTTCACCATGGACGACGGCTTGTCCGAGGCGGTGCAGGAAGTTTTCGTACGCCTGTACGAGGAAGGCCTGATCTATCGCGGCAAGCGCCTGGTCAACTGGGACCCGAAACTGCATACGGCCGTATCCGACCTGGAAGTCATTTCCGAGGAAGAAAACGGCCACATGTGGCACATGCGCTACCCGCTCTCCAACGGCACCGGTCACCTCGTGGTGTCCACCACCCGTCCGGAAACCATGCTCGGCGACTGCGCGGTCGCCGTTAACCCGGAAGATGAGCGCTACAAGCACCTGATCGGCGAACTGGTCGAGCTGCCCCTGACCGGACGCAAAATCCCCATCGTCGCCGACGAGCATGCTGATCCCGAGTTCGGTACCGGTTGCGTAAAAATCACCCCGGCGCACGACTTCAACGACTACGAAGTCTGGCAGCGTCACCGCGATGAGAACCAGATCTCCGAGCAGGTCCACGGGGGCCTGATCAACATCTTCACGGTGGATGCGGCGGTGCGCGCCAATACCGCAGAGGAAGGGCCGATCATCCCGGCCAAGTACATCGGCATGGACCGTTACGAGGCGCGCAAAGCCATCGTCGCCGACCTTGAAGAAGCCGGCCTGCTGGAGAAGATCGTCGACCACAAGCTGATGGTGCCGCGCGGCGATCGTTCCGGCGTGGTCATCGAGCCCTTCCTGACCGACCAGTGGTACGTCAAGGTCGGCCCGCTGGCCGAGCCTGCGATCAAGGCGGTCGAGGATGGCGACATCAAGTTCGTGCCGGATAACTGGAAGAACACCTACTACGAGTGGATGCGCAACATCCAGGACTGGTGCATCAGCCGCCAGATCTGGTGGGGCCACCGCATCCCGGCCTGGTATGACGACGAAGGCAATACCTACGTCGGCCGCTCCGAAGCAGAGGTGCGCGAGAAGCACAATCTGGCCGCCGACTACCCGCTGCGCCAGGATGAGGATGTACTGGATACCTGGTTCAGCTCCGCGCTGTGGCCCTTCTCCACCCTCGGCTGGCCGCAGGACACCGACCGCCTGCAACAGTTCTACCCGACCAACGTGCTGGTCACCGGCTTCGACATCATCTTCTTCTGGGTCGCGCGCATGATCATGATGGGGATGAAGTTCATGGATGGCCAGGCGCCTTTCAAGGAAGTCTACGTGCATGGGCTGGTTCGCGACTCGCTCGGCCACAAGATGTCCAAGTCCAAGGGCAACGTGCTGGACCCGATCGACCTGATCGATGGTATCGACCTCGAAGACCTGGTCGCGAAGCGCACCAGCGGCATGATGCAGCCGCAACTGGCGAAGAAGATCGAGAAGCAGACCCGCAAGGAGTTCCCGGACGGCATCCCGAGCTTCGGCACCGACTCGCTGCGCTTCACCTTCGCCGCACTGGCCGCCACCGGCCGCGACATCAAGTTCGACATGGGGCGTATCGAGGGCTACCGCAACTTCTGCAACAAGCTGTGGAACGCCGCGCGCTACGTGCTGATGAACACCGAAGGCCAGGACTGCGGCCAGGACGGTGGCGAGATCGAGCTGTCGGTAGCGGACAAGTGGATCCTGTCGCGCCTGCAGCAGGCCTCGGCCGACACCATCAGCGCGATTGAAGGCTATCGCTTCGACCAGGCGGCCAACGCCATCTACGAGTTCACCTGGGACGACTACTGCTCCTGGTACCTGGAACTGTCCAAGCCGGTGCTCAACAGCGAAGAATCTTCGGAAGCGGCCAAGCGCGGCACCCGTCAGACCCTGGTGCGCGTACTCGAGGCCCTGCTGCGCATGACCCACCCGATCATGCCGTATATCACCGAGGAGATCTGGCAGATGGTGGCCCCGCTGGCCGGTGTCGAAGGCGAAACCATCATGCGTCAGCCCTACCCGGAACGCGATGAATCACTGATCGACGAAGCAGCTGTCACCGAAATGAACTGGGTCATGCAGTTCATCCTGGGCATCCGTTCGATCAAGGGAGAGATGAACATCGCACCCAGTAAACCGGTGCCCGTGCTGCTGGCCGACACCAACGACACCGACCGCCGTTGCGCCGAAACACACCGGGCCTACCTGGACTTCCTTGCCAGGGTCGAGTCCATCGAAATCCTGCCACAGGGCGACGGCGGCCCTGAGTCCGCCACCGCGTTGGTTGGTGACATGAAGGTACTGATCCCGCTGGCAGGCCTGATCGACAAGGACGCCGAACTGGCACGCCTGGAAAAAGAGATGGGCAAGCTTGAGGGTGAGATCAAGCGCGTCGAGGGGAAACTGAACAACCCGAAGTTTGTCGACAAGGCACCGGAGACGGTTGTGCAGAAGGAGAAAGACAAGCTTGCCGAAGCCCAGACCGCCATGGACAACCTCTCTGCACAGGCACTCAAAATCAAAGCCTTATAGGCACCCGGGATATCGCGCGACGAAAGCTTGCCTGCCTCCCTAGGCCGCACCGGTGGCTTTCGGATTGCGAGTCTCCGGGTTGATGTCCTTCATAGTGACCGGCATTGCCACTTTCAACGCCATCGGCCTGTCCGATAAGCTGACAAGCAAATGGCTCGGCGCCTGGGGGCGTCCTGGGCGGTCGCGTTTCCGGTCATTCTGTTGGTTGCGCCACTGGCCCGCTGCTTGGTCGGGCGTATGGTCAAGCCCATGGGCGAACAGTAATTCCTTACAGAAACCATTGCCGCAGATTGACGTTTGCCATTGCGTGCGGCGATTGACGACCTACTATAGCCGGGAAATCACCCGGCACAGGAAAAACAACATGCCATTTTCGCCCAGATACATGCCAGTCATAGCCGCGCTAACCGCGTTGACCGCTGCCTGTTCCACGAGCCTCAAATCCGACGTCAAGATGACCGGAGAGCAGGTGTATCAACAGACCTGTATCGCCTGCCACGGCACCGGCGTCAATAACGCTCCGCGCTACCAGGACAAGACAGGCTGGGCCAAGCTGCTCGAAGAAGGCCAGGTCGTATTGAGTGCGCACGGCTGGGTGGGCGTGCGGGGCATGCCGGCACAGGGTGGCAACCCCACCCTCTCACTCGATGAGTTCGGGCGCGCGGTCGCCTACATGGGGCGCGGCGTTGGTGCTGACTGGCAGGATCCGGATGCCGACATGCTGACGGCAATTGAGCAGGAAGTGGAAGCCCGCCGCAAGGAACTGGCAGCCACTAACCATTGACCTTTCGCTTCGTTCGGGCCCCGAATTTAGGCGCCACTTGGCTGCCGTTACCTACCGGTCGTCTGCGGTCCATTGGTAACGCGCCAGCGACACGCGACCGTTCGCATCGAAAACCACGCCTTCCGCTTCCAGCAACAGGCGCTGGTATTCCTCATCCCCGGGATTCGCACGTCTGCTCACCTCCCCCCTGGCATTGAGGACCCTGTGCCAGGGAAGCTGCCTTTCCCGCGGGCACGCAGCCATCGCGTAGCCCACCTGGCGTGCCGCCCGGGGCCGATTCAGCCAAGCTGCGATCTGCCCGTAGGTCACCACCTTGCCGCAGGGTATTTCGGCCACGACCGCATAAACCTGTTCCTGAAATTCGCTGGCCATCTGCCTGCTGGGATTTTTCGAAAGTAATTCGGGCTTTTTACCGCAAATCCGTGCCTGCGGCCGGTTTTTCTGCCACCGCAGCGGGATATGATGTGCAAAAGAGCGCTCCGAACCAGAGACTGGAAACATGATGAACCGGATACTTGCAGCCCTACTGTTCCTGGCCTTGTGCGGCGCCGTGTCCGCCGAACAGAACGTCAACCCGGGGATCAACCGTTACTACACAGATCCCGACGTCAACAGCTGGGTTTCCGTTTTCGAAAGGGATGGCAGGGAGATCTACGACCGCCGTCACGATATCCTGGCCGCGATGCAGTTGGGACCCGGTATGGTCGTGGCCGATATCGGCGCCGGCACCGGCTTTTTCACCCTGTTGCTGGCGGATGCCGTGGGACCGAAAGGAAAAGTCTATGCGGTCGATATTTCACCGGAGTTTCTCAAGGCCATTGTCGAGCGTGCACGTGATCAAGGGCTGAACAATGTCATCACGGTCCTGAGCGACCAGAAGGATGTCAAGCTCCCGCGCGGCGAGCTGGATCGCATCTACATCGGCGATACATATCATCACTTCGAATACCCGATCACCTACAGCAAGACCATTGCCGCAGCCCTCAACCCTGGCGGCCAGCTGATCGTGGTGGATTTCAAACGCATCCCGGGCTTCAGCAGTTCCTGGGTTCTGGGCCACGTTCGCGCCGGCAAGGAAACCTTCATCGATGAGATGAACCAGGCAGGCCTGGTGCTTTTGGAAGACCTTGATTTCATGCGCACCCAGTATTTCCTGCGCCTCGGGCTCAAGGACCGATAAGCCTTTCACCATGCCCATCCACATCCAAGCCATCGACCTGGAAAAGCAATTCCCCGGCGTGAGGGCGGTGGACGGCATTTCCTTCGAGGTCACACGGGGTAGTTGTTTCGGCCTGCTCGGACCGAACGGCGCAGGTAAAACCACCACCCTGGAAATGCTGGAGGGAATCTCTCAACCTACCTCGGGACAAATTCTCTACCAGGGCGGCAGCCTCGACCGCAGCTACCGCGAGCTAATCGGCATCCAGTTCCAGAGCACCGCGCTGCAGGATTTCCAGACGGTGCGCGAAGCGCTGACGATGTTTGCCAGCCTGTATCGCAACACCGCCAATATCGATGAACTCATCCAGCTGTGTCGTCTCGAAGAGATTCTCGACCGCGATACCCGCAAGCTGTCCGGTGGCCAGCGCCAACGCCTGTTGCTGGCCATCGCCCTGGTCAACGATCCGCAATTGGTGTTTCTGGACGAACCGACCACCGGTCTCGACCCACAGGCGAGACGCAATTTCTGGGGCCTGATCGAAAACGTACTACGCCGGGGCAAGACGGTGGTACTGACGACCCATTACATGGAAGAAGCCCAGCAGCTTTGTGATTACATCGTGATCGTGGACAAGGGTCGGATCATCGCGCGCGGTACACCAGACGACCTGGTTGATGAACACCTCGCCCCCTTCGTCGTGCGGCTACCGATACACGCCCTGCCCGCGGGCACGACGATCCCAGCCACGGCGGAAGAACGCAACGGCTTCATCGAAATCTTCACCGATGACTCGGAACAGGCTGTCATGCAATTGCAGGCTTTGCAGGCAGACCTGCACGAATTGAAAGTGGAAAAGCCAAACCTCGAAGACCTGTTCCTCCAACTCACCGGCCACGGACTGCGCAACTGATGTGGCAGCGCATCCACGCCATTTTCATCGCCCGTAATCGCGAGTTCTACCGGGATCGAGCCGGGCTGGGTTGGAACATCATCATGCCGTTTGTGCTGGTGTTTGGATTTGCCTTTATTTTCAGCGGCGAACCGCAAGCGCTGTTCAAGATCGGTGTGCTGGGTGAAGCCCGATCCGGATCGCCCGTCATGCAGTTGCAGCATGTACAACTGGTGCACTATGCGGATGAGCAGGCCGCCCTGCAGAAGGTGCAACGCCACCAAGTCGACTTGCTGCTGGACCTGCGGAGCGACCCCCGCTATTGGGTCAATCTGCATTCACAGAAAGGCTACTTTGCCGAAAAGCTGCTGCTGGATACCTATCAGCGAGCCGGCGGCCTGCCACCACAAAGAGAATCGGTAGCGGGCCGTGCACTGCGTTACGTCGATTGGGTGCTGCCCGGCATCCTCGCGATGAACATGATGTTCAGTTGCTTTTGGGGCGTCGGCTGGGTAATCGTACGTTACCGCAAGAATGGCGTACTGCGCCGCCTGCAGGCCACGCCACTGAGTGCCTTTGAATTTCTCAGTGCTCAAATACTCTCGCGCATGCTGGTGGTGATCGGTGCCACCCTGATTGTGTATCTGGGCGCAGACCTGATGCTCGATTTCGTGATGCACGGCAGCTACCTCACCCTGTTCCTCGTGTTCGTTGCAGGCGGCCTGTGCCTGATCAGCATGGGTCTGATCATCGCCTCGCGCATCAAGACAGAAGAACTGGCAGATGGACTGCTTAACCTGCTTTCCTGGCCGATGATGTTGTTATCGGGCGTTTGGTTCTCGATGGATGGCACCAGCGAGGTGGCACAATTCCTGTCGGCGCTGATGCCCCTGACCTACCTGGTCGATGCCTCGCGCGCGGTCATGATCGATGGTGCTGGCTTGGTCGAACTGCTGCCGCAGATCGGCCTGATGACAGGGATAGGCCTGACCCTGCTGGCGATCGCTGCGTACCTTTTCCGTTGGGATTAACTGCCCTTTCCTCAGGCTCTGGACCAACTGCCAGGCAACAAGGCTTTCGATCAAAAAAGCGGGCATGACCAGCCAACCTCAAACGGCTAGACTTCGGACGAGAAATCGGTCTCCCGACTTACTCATTGTCAATGACACTCGAGGCCAACCACAGCCGGTGCAAGGTTTTGGCTTGGCCGCATTATCATCCGTAAAGATTGGTTTTAATCATGTCCAGGATTCTCATCGTATTTTCAACCGTAGATGGGCAAACAAAAAAGATATGTGCACGATTGGCCCGACAACTGGAAGAGGAAGGTAACGAAGTCGAACTGCTTGCTGTCGACGACGCAAGTGATGCGAAATTAAGGACGGCAGACAAGATCGTTGTTGGTGCGAGCATCCGTTACGGAAAGCACAACAAGAAAGTCTATGCTTTTGTCGCAGAGCATGAAAAAGAACTGGAAAGAAAAAAGAGCGTCTTTTTCAGCGTAAACGTTGTAGCGCGCAAACCGAACAGGAACACTGCCGACACCAATCCGTACCTGAAAAGGTTTCTTAAGCAGATCTCGTGGAAACCGACCAAGGTGGCTGTTTTCGCGGGGAAAATCGATTACCAGCGGTACGGTTTGTTCGATCGCTCGATG
>Ga0180435_10002428_pt1 | contig 18996 bp, 13 predicted proteins | sample SS_ome_3_FD_132467 | JGI IMG/M metagenome (GOLD analysis project Ga0180435, IMG submission 132467) | Hypersaline lake sediment archaeal communities from the Salton Sea, California, USA - SS_3_S_1 metaG | ecosystem: Environmental > Aquatic > Non-marine Saline and Alkaline > Hypersaline >...
ACTTCTGAGGCCAATCCTACAGATACTGAAAATTATATCCTTACCACATCTGCAATGAGCGATCGATGGACATCAGGTCCTATGCAGCATGCTGTAAAGTATGTTGACGGGCTTGGAAGGTCAATGCAGGAAATATCTGTGGGTAGCAGTCCCGGAGGAAACGACATGATAAAACCCATGGAATACGACGATTACGGAAGAGCCTTTAGGGATTATCTACCATACGCGGCAGGGGATTCAGAAAACGGAACATTTCGTGATTATAAGGCAAGTGGAGATGATGTGCTGGGAATGCAGGAAGACTTCTTCCAGGATATGTTCTCATTGGGATCTAGTGATCCATTTGCTTACTCGCGTACTGTATTTGAGGAATCCCCTCTAAACCGGGTACAGGAACAGGGAGCCCCGGGGGAAGACTGGAGTCCGATTGAGGAAACAGATCTAGCAACAGAATATGTGAAGAAATTTGAATATGAATCCAATGCAGGATCTTCAGTCAGATGTTTCTCAGTAAATGCTTCAACAGGAGCTTTGCAAAACACCACTTCATATTACGCAGCCAATACCCTGTATAAAAACACTTTTATCGATGAGGATGGAAATGAAAGCGAAGAGTATAAAGATAAATCAGGGAAAGTTGTACTGAAACGAAGTATAGATGGAAGTGATACATTATCCACCTATTACGTTTATGACGATTTTGGAATGCTTCGGTATGTAGTACCGCCAGGAGCTCAGGGGGATAATGGACTTCCCACAACTACCGCACAAGGTCTATTTTGCTATAATTATGAGTATGATAACAGGAACAGAATGATCAAGAAGAAATTGCCAGGTGTGGATCCCATTTATATTGTATATGATAAACGTGATCGAATTGTAGGTACTCAGGATGGAGAACTAAACGATTCACATGCCTGGATTATGATAAAATACGACGAAATGAATAGGCCTGTTATTAATGCCAGAGTAGGTTTCTCTTCATCTGTATCTCAGTCCACGGTGCAAGGTTACATAAATACATTTTACGATTCTTCCGGTGAATACTATGAAGAGTTTAGCAGTAGTGGTTACGGCTATACCGATCAGAGTTATCCGGATCTCTCATCGGCATACTCAAGCGACATACTCACAGTTTCATTCTATGATAACTATGATTTTTTGTCCCTTTCCCAATTCTCAGGTTTAGGATTTGATAATACTAACAACATTGACGTACATGTAGACGATGACGGCACTTCAAATGGGTATTATGATAATGTGCTGGGTCAAGTGACGGGTATCTCGACAATGATATTGGATGGGAATGACGATACCTGGATCCAATCTGCCATGTTTTATGATGACAAGTATAGACTAATTCAAACTAAGACTGATTTATTTCCAAGCGGAGAGAGTATGGTTAGTAACCATTTTGATTTCAGCGGTTTGGTCCTCCAAAGCCTGGAGAGACAAACAGTAAACAGTATGACCAAAAATATGCTGTATCAATACACATACGATCATGCAAACCGGTTAATGGAAACTTATGTACTCTATAATACAGATGATGCAATTCTGCTGGCTCAAAATCAATATGATGAATTAGGGCAATTGAAACAGAAAAAGCTGAATTCAGATGATAATTCTGATTTTACTCAAACTGTTGATTATGCATATAACATTAGAGGTTGGCTAAAATCTATCAATGACCCTGCAAGCCTTGGGACAGACAAATTTGGAATGGAGCTGTTTTATCAGGATGATACCTCAAGCCCAAACTCATCAGAGTATTACAATGGCAATATCTCAGGAGTGTCTTGGGCCCACAGTGGAGGATCGGTCAGAGGGTATGCTTTTACCTATGATGAATTGAACAGGCTGGAAACTGGCGACTACAAAACCTATTCCGGATCCAGTTGGACTGATCCGACATATTTTGAGACTAGCTACACATATGATTTCAATGGAAATATTTCCTCCCTCTTGCGTAAGAACAGCTCAGGTAATACGATTGATAACCTGAGCTACACATATGTAGGTAACCAATTGGATTACATTAACGATTCAGGAACAACTGAAGGAGTAAATAATGGCAATTCAACTGGAACAGATTATACCTACGACAGTAACGGAAATATGGATTGGGATAAGAATAAGGATATTGAAATAGATTACAACTGCCTAAACTTGCCGCTAAAAATCTACGAAGAAGGTGGTTCTGGTGATGAGTTGTTGTATATTTATGATGCCAATGGAACCAAGTGGCTGAAAAAGCTCACAGATGGATCAACCATTTCTAAAACCATGTATGCAGGAAGCTTTGTGTATAAGGATAACGATAACGATGCAGTCGATGATTTTGAGCTGGATTACATCCTGAATCCTGAAGGCAAGATGGATGACACATCGGATGAGTACCTCTATCATCTTAAAGATCATCTTGGTAATGTAAGAGTTGAATTCGATGAAACCGGCAACATTGACCAGGCAGTTGACTATTATCCCTTTGGGATGACATTTGGGACTATACAAGGAGGGGCTAACAAATATCTATACAATGGTAAACAACTACAGGACGAGATGTTAGGCCTTGTGAACCTGGACTGGTATGACTATGGGGCTAGGTTTTATGATCCGGGGCTTAGTAGATGGCTAGTTTCGGACCCATTTGCCGAAAAATATAGTAGTTGGTCTCCTTATAATTACACGCTAAATAATCCAGTACGATTTGTCGATCCTAATGGTTTGGCTGTATATTATAACAAACGAGGAAAGGAGATAGGAGTTGATGAAAATGGAAGAGAAGATGGAATTATGACATTCATTGCCAAAAATAAAGAGGCTCGACAATTAAAAAAGCAAGTCAGAAAGGCAAGAAAATCAGGTGATTCTTCAGGCGCTATAATTGATGCAAATAACGTTAGGTCTGGGATCTCGCTTAGTAGGGAATCTGGCTTAGGCATTCTGAATGCATTATCTCGCTCAGAAAGTGAAACTTCTCCTGGGGCAAATAATGCTGGTTTGCATGAAGAGGGTGGACACTCAGTGAATGGTAGGGTTGTTGATTGGTTACCAGGTAGTACTAGGACACGAAACAGCGGATCAAGTATTCGTCCATTTAATGGAGTAACGAAACCATCCATGAATGATTTAGATGTATATTGGCATATACATACAAGTAAAAAATTGGAGTTTGAGAATGAAGAGGGACAGACTGAGACTCAGGTTGGTAGCCCTTACCCATCTGAGGGGGACTTCAAGGTTCAAAGAGAATTTGAGGCAGACGGTTATCGAGGATACGCCATACAAGTTGGCCCTTCTGGGAATGCCGTAAATTTTTATTTGGGGTATGTAAATGTATTTCTAACTCTTAAAATAAAATCTTTCAAAAAAGCTATTGAAAACTAATTCTGTTATGAATCGATTAATCATTCTATTATTTTTATTTAGCAGTCACCATTTACTTGCACAAAGCCTTGACTCAATACCTATACAAATGTTTCAAGGCGGAAAGAGTATTGATGGTCCGTTTAATCTAACAATCATAGGTAAGGATACCCTCTATCACGAAGAAGCAAGCTACATAAATAGTGAAGTTTTGCATACTCATTCAATAAGGATTTGTCACAATAAATGTAGATTGCTTATTCGAAGCAGGAATGAGGAGGTTTTTTATATCAATATCTACTTAACTAGAAGAACTTTCATGAAAAGGTATGGGCATACAAAGTTTGGTATTGGGAATCCCTTTAGGAAATCGTATTATGTTGATTTAGGACAAGATGTAATTTTTAGGATACAAAAATCAAAACGAAATCTCTGTCTATATTAGAATAAATGAAGTAAAAACGCCTTAATTTGGATTTAAAAGCAATGAATATCCAGATTAGCTCGTATAGAAAGAGCTATTTCCAAGAAGAAAAGAGCACCAGAGAAAATTACGAGCCATGAATGGCCTCCATCATAGCCACGATATTCTGTGGAGGGACGTTGGCCAGGATGTTGTGGACTTGCTGGAAAATGAAGCCTCCTTCAGGGGCAAAAATGGAACACATCTCCTGAACGTGCTTTTTCACTGTATCCGGGCTCTCCAATGGTAGAATACTTTGAGTATCGCATCCTCCACCCCAGAAGCCGATCCTTCCTCCGAACTCTTTTTTCAAAACCGCAGGATCCATTCCCCTGCATGAGATCTGAACCGGGTTAAAGGCATCCAGTCCGGCATCGATAAGCTCGTCGATTAATTCGTAGATGCCTCCGCAACAGTGGAGTTGCACTTTCACATCGCCAAGTTCCTTGGCCCTGCCCCAGAGTTTCTTGTGGTAAGGCTTGTAGAATTCACGGTAGGCATCCGGACTAATCAGGGGGCCCTGCTGTGCCCCCAGGTCGTCACCAAACAGGACCACATCGATGTAAGGTCCCACAGCCGACATCCACAGCTCCAGGTTCTTGAGGTGGATCTTATACAGGTTTTCGCTAAGCTCAGCCACCTTATCGGGATACATGCCTGTGGCAAGCAGGTAGTTGTCCATGCGATACAGCATCTGGGGAATCTCGAACATATTTCCTCCGAAAAGGCCTATTATGGCTCTGTCCGTAGATTCTCTCAAGGCTTTGGCCCGGCTTGCCATCTCCTTTAATCCCTCCTCATCCATTTTCAGATGGGCTCCCGGATGGGCCACGGCACTCCACATTTGCCTGCCCAGCATGTCTTCCAAATCTTCAAAGTGATCATTCTCAATGCCCCTTTCCATCAAGGGAAAATGGTTCTGTTCGAAATACAGGCTCCCCTTCTTCAGGATACCCACACTGGTTCCTTCTGCATCCAAAAGCATCCAGTGTTCTCCATCCTTTTCCAGTTCCAGGTAGTAGGGGATTTCACAGGGAGTTCCATCGGGCAGCTCCCAGGACTTCCAGTCGCTGTCATTCAAGAGAAATCCTCGGCCCATTTCGATACAATCAACCCCGAATAATTCAAGTACATCTTCATCTACTATGGCCAATTGTTGTACCATATCATATACCCGGATGGGTTTCTCTGCCAATCCAAGGTGTTTGCGAAGTTGATTATAGGCAATGGCAGAAATGCCTGAGGAGCGATGCGCTCCCAGGTCTACCGGGATCCGGTCTGGTTCTGTGAAGTTTAAAGCAGCTAGGACTCTTTCTCTGGAATTCATAGTATGGATATTAGAATTTCTTTCCTCCTAAGATAAAGAGAACCTCGGTCCAGAACCTAAAAAAGCAGAAATATTTCCTATATTTCATCATTATGAAAAACAGATTCCCAACAGTCCTGATCTGCCTGCTGGCAGCTATTTTCACAATCTCCTGCTCCAAGCTTCCCGAAAAACCCAACATGGTATTTATCCTGGTGGATGACATGGGACATTCCGACCTGGGATGCTATGGATCTGAGATACTTCAGACCCCCAGTATGGATGAACTGGCAGAAGGAGGTCTCAGATTTACCAATTTCTACAATACAGGCCGCTGCTGGCCCACCCGCACCAGTCTGCTATCCGGCTTCTATCCCCATCAGATTTTGTCGGATCCCATGCCGGGAGTAAATTACGATACCGAGCAGCTCGCTCCAGTGACTGATCGGTGGCTGCCTTCCATCCTGAAGGATCATGGTTACAGTACCTACCACAGTGGCAAATGGCACATTGTACGACATAGGCCGAAATACAGCCGTTTAAGTTTTACCGAGGTGGGATTTGATCGCTCTTATCACACCGAGGACGGCAGACACCTCCGTCCCCGTCATCTTTGGGAAGATGGACAGGAGATAGCTTTGCCCGGACCAGAAGAAGGTTATGAAGCTTCCATTGCCATTGTAGATCATGCCATCAAGTACCTGAAAGAACATAAGGAAAAGAAAGGGGATGCACCTTTTTTCGAGTACATTGCCTTCATTGCCCCACACTTTCCTGTACAGGCCCTGCAGGAGGATATTGATATGTACAGAGGCAAGTTTATGATGGGATGGGATGAAATCCGCATACTTCGCGCGGAAAACAGGAAGGAACTGGGATTTGAGGCCCATGAAGTTTATCCTTTGGAACCTGAGCGTTTTGCTCCCTGGAACCTGAGTCCGGAAGAACTTATAACTCAAATTGATTCGGCCGATACGGGCAGGGCTGTTCCCTGGGCAGAGCTAAGCCGGGAACAACAGGAATTTCAAGCTTTAAAAATGGCCATACATGCAGCCATGATCACCCGCATGGACAGGGAGATCGGGCGCTTTATGGATGCCCTGAAAGAATTGGGTTACTACGATAATACCATCGTTTTCTTTTGCTCCGACAATGGAGCCAGTACAGAGATTATGAATCGTGCCGATAAACATACCACTGGGGCCATACCCGGCTCAGCCGATACCTACCTGTGCCTGGGACCGGGTTGGTCGTCTGCAGCCAATACTCCCTTTCGCCTGCACAAGACCTGGGTGCATGAAGGTGGGATTGCCACTCCTTTGGTGGTTCACTGGCCCGAAGGCATCAAGAAGGGGAACGAATTCCGAAACATGCCTTCTCATATTATTGATATAGCTCCTACCCTGCTTGAACTGGCAGGAGGTGATCCGGACGAGCTGAACGTGTCTACGGAAGCGCCTGGCAGGAGTCTAATTCCTTTCCTTAATCATGACCTGGAAATACCGCGGACTCCCCTATTCTTTCACCATGAAAACAAAAAAGCCCTGAGGCACGGGGACTGGAAAATCACAACCATCGAGGATGGAGGCTCCTGGGAACTTTACAATCTGGCCGAAGACCGGGGTGAGACTCAGAATCTGGCAGAAGAGAATCCCAAGAAACTGGAGGAAATGGTAGAGCTTTGGGAAACCCAACGCAATAACATTGTGGAGCAGGTCGGTGCAGATTTGAAGTGAAAGTCCCATGAATAAGCTAATTCTTTATACAGTACTTCTCCCGGCACTTTTGGTAATGCTATCCGGATGCGCAGATAAGTCTTACTCTTTCGATTTTACGGAAATAAACACACCAGGCAGCTCTTCTCTGCGAGCCATTTGTGCAATTGATGCTAATACCCTATGGGTCTCTGGTAGTCAGGGTCAGGTATACCTAAGTGAGAATGGAGGAAGCGACTGGAAAGCTGTTCCTGTCCCGGGATGTGCTGAAACCGAGTTCAGAAGTCTGCATGCCTGGAATGAAAAACGCGCCCTCGTATTTGATGTATCATCCCAGGGAAGAGCCTTCCTCACAGAGGATGCCGGACAAAGCTGGGAACAGGTTTATACAAGTCCCCAGAAAGGAGCATTTTTTAACTCCCTTAAATTTGCCAACGAAAAACAGGGAGTTGCCATAAGTGATCCGGTGGATGAGCAGGTATTTATTCTCAGGACCATAGATGGAGGAGAAAGCTGGAAACGGCTGGAGAATACTCCCCTTTCCCAGGAAGGTGAAATCAATTTCGCTGCTTCTAACACATGTATTGAATACCTACCCTCTGGTGATATTTTTATCGTTACCGGTGGTAGCCTCGCAAGGATGCTCAGCAGCAGGGACCATGGAGAAAACTGGAATTTTGTGGAAACTCCGGTCATCTCTGGGCCTTCGGCAGGACTCTTTTCCGTAAACTTTTTCCATCGGAAAAGAGGATTGGCAGTAGGTGGTGACTACAACGAACCCGAGCGGGAAGGCGTCAGAGCCATCTATACCAAAGACGGCGGGAAGACCTGGCTCCAGGCCAGGAACATGCCGGCAGCTTATCGCTCCTGTGTGATCTCACTGGGAGAAAAATTGTCATTCGCCCTTGGGAAAACGGGCTGCGACTATTCGGTCAATGGCGGGAAGGACTGGATCTTTATCGATTCACTTAATTATTATGCCGGTGATGCTGTGGAAGATGGGAATCTGTTGTTTCTTGCAGGCAGCGATGGAAAAGTGGCCAGGGTGGCAGTTACACGAAAATAGGAAAAGATTAAAACCCAATATTTATGAAGAAAATTTCATTGAATGCCTTATTTCTGAGTCTGGGCTTAGTGCTTTTTGGCTTGAATATCCATGCACAGGCTGCAAAAGAGTATCATGTTTCGAAAAGCGGAATTGATACAAACGACGGATCTTATGCCACGCCATTTCTGACTATCAACGAAGCCGTAAAGCATGCTAAGCCAGGCGATACCATTACTGTGCACGAAGGAACATACAGGGAATGGATAAAGCCCATTCGCGGAGGCCTAAGTGACGATCAAAGGATCGTCTACCGGGCTGCACCCGGTGAAAAGGTGGAGATCAAGGGTTCAGAAGTTGTAAGCGACTGGGAACGTGAAGGGAAAGGTGTGTGGAAGCTGGTCCTGCCCTCTTCCTTTTTCGGCGATTACAATCCCTACCAGGATTCCATTTTCGGTGATTGGTTTTACGATCAGGGACGTTTACACCACACAGGAGAGGTTTTTCTCAATGGAAAGTCCCTGTACGAAAGGGCCACTTTGGATGAGGTGATTAATCCTAAAGCAAACCCCGATGCTAAAGATCTGGAAGGATCCACTTATACCTGGTATTGTGAAAGTGATGAAGACCAAACCACCATCTGGGCCAATTTCCACGACTACAAACCCAACAAGGAATTTACCGAGATCAGCGTTCGGCCCACCTGCTTCTTCCCGGAGAAGCCAGGAATCAACTATTTAACCATAAGCGGATTTGACATCAGTCAAGCTGCCACCCAATGGGGTGCCCCTACTGCCGAACAAGTGGGCATGGTAGCCACTCATTGGAACAAGGGCTGGATTATAGAAAACAATGTAATCCACGATTCCAAGTGCTCGGGGATCACGCTGGGTAAAGAGCGTGGTACTGGTCATAATGTATGGTCGGCCGATATAGGCAGCATTAATAACGACGGAAACATCCATTACATAGAGGTGGTTTTCAGGGTGCTGAGAAATGGCTGGAACAAAGAGAATATCGGATCGCACATAGTCAGGAACAACACCATTTACAATTGCGAACAGACAGGTATGTGTGGCACCATGGGTGCATCCTTCAGCACCATAGAGAATAACCATATTTTCGACATATGGACTAAAAGACAATTCCGTGGAGCTGAAATCGGAGGGATCAAATTCCACGCCCCGGTAGATGCCATTATCCGAAACAACCGTATCCACAATGCCGGAAGGGCTTTGTGGCTCGATTGGATGACTCAGGGTACACGGGTATCGGGCAATATATTCTATAACAACGATCTGGAAGATCTGTTCCTGGAAGTAAACCACGGTCCTTATGTGGTGGACAACAACATCTTTCTCTCTAGGCATGCATTAAGAATCCAGTCGGGAGGAGGAGCTTTTGTACACAACCTCATTGCAGGCATTGTACATAACTGGCCCGAACCCAACCGCTATACCCCCTATTTTCTGCCTCATTCCACCGATATGGCAGGACTTATTACCATCTATGGCGGCGACGACCGGTATTATAACAACATCTTTGTGGGCAAGAAAGATAAGCCCGAACACCCCGATCAGAACTATGGCCTGGTAGGGTACAATGAAACAAAATTGCCCAACACCATGGAAGGCAATATCTACTATGCATTTACCGAACCATCGCTGGTGGATAAAAATGCAGTCATCGCTTCTGATTTCGATCCTGGATTTCAACTGGTCGAAGAAGACGAACATGGCTATTTATACCTGAAACTCGACCAAAAATTCAAAGATCATAAGGTAGATATTATCACTACAAAGATCCTGGGAGAGGCCTGGGTCCCAAAAGCCGCATTCGATAACCCGGACGGAAGCCCCTTGAAAGTCGGTAGCGATTATAATGGAGCAAAGCGTACAAGCTTAAACAACCAGGCAGGCCCATTTCTGAACCTGCCTGAAGGAAAAGTAAAACTAAAAGTGTGGTAAATTCACCTGGCAAGACCAGGTGTGCGGTTTAACTTTTATTTGTATATGGGGCCATAGGTCTCACAGGCACGGTAGTCCGCTCCTTCCGGATCCATACCAAAGGCAGCCCATGCACTGGGGCGGAAGATTTTGTCCTCAGGCACATTGTGCATGCAGACAGGTATACGGAGCATAGCTGCCAATGCCATCAGCTGCGAACCCAGGTGTCCGTAGGAGAAAGCTCCATGGTTGGCTCCCCAGTTGGCCATCACCGAATAAACATCCTTGAAGTTCCCCTCCCCCGTAAGCCTGGGTACAAACCAGGTTGTGGGCCATGTGGGATTGGTTCGCTCGGTGAGGGTGTGATGAACTTCCTCTGGTAGTTCTATGGTAAAACCTTCTGCTATCTGCAATACAGGTCCCAGTCCTTTGATGATATTAATTCTGCTCATGGTGATGGGCATTCCTCCCTTGGTATTGAAGGTGGAGGAAAAACCACCTCCGCGAAAATATCCGATATCGGCTGCTCCCCAGGTGGTATTGTCCAGGCAAGCCTGTGCTTCATCTTTGGTGATCTCGTACCAGGGCTTCATGGCTGGCTTGCCCTCAATCTTTTGTTCTGCTGCACCGTCCAGGGCTGAAGGACCTGAATTGATCAGGTGAATAAATCCATCTTTGGCATCTCCGGTGAGATCAAAACCCGTAACTCGCTTCACCGCTTCAGGACTCCAGTAGGTACGCACATCGCTGAATACCTGAGCTGCACCTGTCAGAAGATGTCCGAAAAGCATGGCCACTCCGTTCAGACTGTCATTTTCTGTGGCAAGCATATAGGGTTGCCTGATGCCATTCCAATCAAAGGAAGAACAGAGCATGGCTTCCATAAAGTCTCCGTTGGGGAAGTGATCGGTCCACTGACGCTGCCCCTGGAATCCTGCCGCAATGGCATTATGTCCCTGTGCTTCTTCACCAAAGCCCAGTTCTTTCAATTTGGGATTGCCTACCATCAGGTCGCGTCCTATGAGGGCCATTTTGGCCACAAAATCCCATTCCTCGGCCTTCTTTTCGGGCGACTTTTGTATCTCCTCCGGATTGTAATCTTTGCCCTCCTTGCAGTTCTCTGCAATCCAGTCCTTGGCCAGTTTGAGTTCCTCGGGATCAAAAATACCTTCTTCGATCCGCCTGGTAAACTCGGACATATCCACGTATTCGCAGCGCATTCCGAGAAAATCTTCAAAGAAATTGGCATCCACAATGGAACCGGCAATTCCCATAGACACACTGCCCATGGACAGGTAAGATTTACCTTTCATGGTAGCCACTGCCAGACCCGCTTTTACAAAAGTCAGGATCTTTTCCTTCACATCCTCCGGTATCTCTGTATCATCAGAATCCTGCACATCCTTTCCATAGATTCCGAAGGCTGGCAGACCCTTCTGATTATGACCGGCCAGCGCCGCCGCCAGGTAAACAGCTCCTGGTCGTTCGGTGCCGTTAAAACCCCAGATGGCCTTTGGTAGAAGTGGATCCATATCGATGGTTTCGCTTCCGTAACACCAGCAGGGAGTAACGGTCAGACTGACTCCTACCCCGGCACGGGCAAACTTATCGGCCGTGGCAGCTGCCTCAGCCACACCCCCGATGCAGGTATCCGCAATGACACACTCCACCGGACTGCCATCGGCATGTTTCAGATTAGCTTCAATTAAGGAGGCTGCGTTTCTGGCCATGTTCATGGTTTGGTCTTCCAAGGACTCCCGCACGCCTTCCAGTCTTCCGTCTATGGTGGGTCTGATACCTACTTTTGGGGCCTGCCCGATCAATCTGTTCTTACTCATGATTCTAAGTTTTCAATGTTAAATATTTTCTATACCGGGTTTCCAGATTTACTGTAATGGAACCCGGAGTATTTGTTTTCACCTGGCACGATTGTTTCACCAGCTTCCTGCCTTCTTTCAGGTTGGCAATCTTGCCCATAGCAATGCCCTGGATTATAATATTTCCCATACTGGCTCCTTCCACCGGTCCGGAAATCACATCCCGTCTGCAAAGAGTGGCCACACGCTGGCACAGATACTCCGACTGACTTCCACCACCTACCAGGTGCAGGACCTCGATGGATTTCCCGGTGAGATTCTCCAACTGTTCGATGTGGAAGCGGAAGGAAAAGCAAAGACTGTCATAGGCGACTCGCAGGTAATCGCTGAATTTCATGGGTAGTGACTGACCAGTTTTTTCAAAATAGGCATTAAAGGCCGCCTTCATTCCATCTGGATTGTAAAAGAGCGGATCGTCCGGATCAATGACCTGGTCCAGATCTTTTTCTCTGCTGACCATCTCTTCCATCTGAGCAAAGCCAATATCCGCTGATAGTTCCTTTTTCAGGCCCTGCAACAACCATAAACCCACTATGTTTTTTAAGGGTCTGTAACGATTTCCATAAGCTCTCTCGTTGGTAATGCCCAGCTGCCTGGCTTCCTCGCTGATCAGTGCTTTCCGGGATTCTACACCCACAATGCACCAGGTCCCTGCCGATATAAAGGCAAAATTGGGATTCTCCACAGGCAGGGCAGCCACCACACAGGCTGTATCATGTCCGCAAACTGCAACATTCTCCAGTGAAATATCACTGGCTTCGGGCACTATGACCCTTCCCAATTTGGTTCCCGGATCGATCACACGGCCTAATTTCCCCTCATTCAACTTCAAATTCTCCAGGATCTTATGATCCCAATGATTCCCATCTACTTCAAGCATTTGTGAGGTAGATGCAATACTTTCCTCATTGGCAGCGGTCCCCGACAAGAGATAATTTATATAGCAGGGTATAAAGAGAATTTTTGAAGTCCGCTCAAGCGTTTTGCTGCTCTTCAGAGAAAGAAGCTGGAAGAGGGTATTAAATACATACGAATTAATACCCGTACGCTGAAAAGTCTCAGACTCCGACATCAGCGTCTGCCACTTCTCCTGCATACCCTCGGTACGTTTGTCGCGGTAAGCCACGGGAGTATCCACCAGCTCGCCGTGGGCATCCAGCAAAACAAAGTCCACACCCCAGGAATCCACACCCACACTTACAGGTTCAGTCACGGATCTTTCGATGGCCATGGATATCCCTTTGCGGATCTCACGAATAATTTGATATATGTTCCAGGTATCCCGTCCCTCCTGCACCAGGATCTCATTGCTTATCCTGTGTATCTCTTCCAAATGAAGCTTGTCAGCACGAACAGAACCCAACATCACCCGGATGCTGCCGGCTCCCATATCCACTGCAATACAACTGTATTCTTCAGTGCTTGATTTCATAGTACTCATGGCTTGGAGTGCAAGATAGAAAGGAATGCCAAGCGATTAAATGGAAAAATCTCCTAGATTTGTGTACAAAACAAACATTTCTCATGTTTAGATTCCAGGAAATACCTCCCGAAGGAGATCCTTCAGGACGAATTCAGGAATTCCAGGAAGTTCTTCCCAGGCTATTGTGCTGCAGGTATTGGTGGATGGATGAATGGAAAAGCCAGCAGATGGCTTTTCCTTACTGGAGACTGTACTGGAACCGTTCAGGAGCTGCCTGGGTTGTGTACAATAAAACTATACACCTGGAATCTGATAAGATTATACTCATACCTCCCAATACTCCCTTTTCCACAGGAATTGAGAATTCCTCCGTTCCCTCCGAACTCTTTTATTCCCTTAAAGGCGGGCGGGTGGAAAGCATAGAGATGGAAGAAATCCTGGAAGCTCAGGATACAGTACTCCACATGTTTACCCACTTTACATTGGGTTATCCATTCGATAGCATCTCGCCCGACATATTTGTCTTTGATATCACTCAGGAACAAGAAAAGCTTATTCATTCCATCACAAGGCATCTTATTAAGGGGCAAGTCAAATTTGAGCAATCAGGAAGCCTCGAACTATACTCACTACTATTTTCTGTCCTGCACCAGCTCCCTCCCGGAATTTGGGAAAATCGAAAGTTGGATGATCGTGTACTTCAGGGCATTCGACAAATGGAGCAGAATAAACCCATGACAGAAATCAGTAACAAGCAACTGGCCTCAACGGCAGGAATGTCGGTAAATGCTTATGCAAGGCTGTTCAAGGAGCAAACCGGATATTCTCCTCGTAAGTATCTAAGAAGAATGAGAGTAGAGAAATCCTGTAACCTGCTTCATCACAGTGATTTAAGCATTGAGCAAATAGCCTCAGCCTGTGGGTTTTCGGATCGCTACTATTTTACCAGGGTCTTTTCCAATACCATGGAAGCCTCACCTGGTGAATACAGAAAGAACAGTATCTTTGGTACATAATTTGTGGTTTATTGCCCTGATGTTTTGTTATTAATACCTCCGTCAATGAAAATACTTATACTTCCAGTTCTGGCTTTCTTTTGCCTGTCTGCTATGGCTCAAAATCCCATTACATCCACCCAGGCGATAGAACGAAACATGAAAGCTTCAGGTGAATTTTACAGCTGGTCGGCAGGCAACAGCAAGATCAATGGATCGCCTTATATTACTGAAGAATTCCAACCTGGAATGATTCATTGGAACCGCAAGTGGAACGAAGGAATCAATCTGAGGTATAATATTTATCAAGGGACATTTGAAGCCAAACTCGAGAGTGGAACCATTGTGATTGATCCCCTAAAAAACAAAATAGATACTGTAAAGTACAGGGATGAGGTATTTGTAAAAAAGTATCGTATTGAAGGTGAAAAAACAATTGTGGCATACTTGGCCTTGCTGGGAGAGAAAAATGGTTATGCTCTGTATAAGCAATATAGAATCAAAATTACTGAAGCAGTTACCGACACAGACCTTTACAACGAAGCGAAACCTGCTGAATACAAAAAACTGGATCCAGTATTCTATGTATTCCGGGCAAATGAGCATTGGACCGCAAACGGAAGCAAATCCCTGGCTGAGATTTTCCAAATCGATACCAAAGTGGTCAAGAAATACCTGAAAGACAACAAATACAGGCTTTCCCGCGAAGAGGACCTGCTGGAAGCTGTACTACATTTCTCCGGCTCTTTTAATCCGTCATAATGTGATGAAAAAAGCCCCGTACTAACTCAGGATTCCTATGTTCCCGATTTTCTTAAATTTGATGTCGGACCATAGCTGGAAAATATGTTGGTAATCGCCATTTCATTCATCTTTGCCGCCTGTATACTATATACCCTGAATGAAAAGCTCATTTCGCAATTTCATAAATTCAGCTTTGTGGTCTGGATCATCTGGCTCATTCCCATGGTAACGGGTATGATCCTTGGCTCCGATTTTTAGTCACTTACTCACTCAGAATTTTTTACCGATGAATTGCAAAATCACATGGATAAGCATTGTTCTTTGCTTTATAATTATGGCTGGAGTTTTAGCTCAGAATTCAAACATTATTCCACGGCCGCAGAGTGTTGAATGGGGAGATGACAAATTCACAATAGACAGTGAGACAAAAATCGTTCATTTTGCAAGTTATCCTGAAATAGCCGCCATTCTGCAGGAAGCTATTATTCAAAAAAATGGGCCCTCACTGAATATCACTGCATCAAAAGGTGAAGAAGGTCCTCTTATTGGATTCAAACTTCAAAATGATCTAGGCCCTGAAGCTTATTTACTAATCATTAAAAATACGGGCATACAAATAATTGCCTCTGAAAAAGCAGGCTGGTTCTATGGGGTTCAAAGCCTGGGGCAGATGCTATTCGCCCATACAGAGAAGAAGGGGAATAGCTCATCAATCACTCTTCCTGAATTGACCATTAAAGATTCACCACGTTTCGCCTGGCGGGCATTTATGCTGGACGAAGGACGCTATTTTAAAGGCATGGACCAGGTGAAAATGCTGCTCGACGAAATGGCCCTATTAAAGATGAATGTGTTTCACTGGCACCTGGTTGACGATCAGGGCTGGAGAATTGAAATCAAGAAATATCCCCTGCTAACTGAAATAGGCAGCAAGCGTACAAGCACCCAGGTGGGACCTCTAAAATGGGATAGTCCCATACAATCGGCAGAAGTGCATGAGGGATATTACACCCAGGAGGAGATCAGGGAGATTGTCGAATACGCTGAAGACCGTCATATTACCATTGTGCCTGAAATTGAGATGCCAGGTCACTCCAGTGCAGCCATTGCGGCTTACAGCTGGCTGGGTACAGCTAAAAAAGAAATCGAAGTTCCCATACGCTTTGGTGTAGGGAAAGATGTATACGATGTAAGCGATCCCAAAGTAAACCAGTTTCTAAAAGATGTGCTGGACGAGGTAATGGAACTTTTTCCTTCTCAGGTGATTCATATTGGAGGAGATGAAGTGAAGTACGATCACTGGAAATCTTCTCATTCAGTCCAGGCCTATATGAATGAACATGGGCTTGATAGTCCAGCCGAATTACAGGTATATTTTACCAATGGAATAAGTCAGTACCTGCATAGCAAGGGTAGAAGGATGATGGGATGGAACGAGATTATGGGTCACAATCTGCATGAATACCAGGACAAGGATGATACCAAGTCGGATCAGGAACTGGCAAAAGAAACTGTGGTCCATTTTTGGAAAGGTGACCTGGCTCTGGCCAGTATGGCTGCAAGCAAGGGCTATGACATCGTGAATTCGCTGCATAGCGAGACCTATCTGGATTATTCATACACTTCCATCCCACTGGCAAAGGCTTATGCATTTGATCCGGTACCTGAGGGATTAGATCCCAAATTCCATAAGAAGGTGATTGGCACCGGTTGCCAGATGTGGGGAGAATGGATACCCACCAATGGACATATGCACTTTCAAACTTTTCCCAGGATAGCCGCTTATGCTGAAGGTGCGTGGACCCAGCTGGACAATAAGGACTTTGAAGACTTCCAGGCAGCATTGGCATACTTGAAAAAGCATTGGGATAAGGAGGGCATTTACTATGCTCCGGATGACGTAAGTTTAGGTAAAACAGAATAAGGCTGTTGAACAAAAGATGATAGCATGAAAGATCAACTAAATCGAAACCGTGAGAATGCCATAGCCTTTTACAAAATGGCCTATGAAGGCAATCCCAGGAAGGCAGTGGAATTGTATGTGGGAACAGAATATATCCAGCACAATCCCCTGGTGGGTGATGGCAAAGAACCTTTCATAGAATATTTCGAAAGGATGGCACGTGAATATGCTGATAAGAGCATTGAATTTGTCCGTTCGGTGGCTGAAGGCAATCTGGTGGCCTTGCATACACATCAGGTCTGGCCTGAGAACGATGAATATGTAACCATGGATTTTTTCAGGTTCGATGGAAACGGGAAGATTGTGGAACACTGGGATGCCATGCAACAAATACCGGAGGAGTCTGCACATAATAATACCATGTATTAACATCAATACCCTGAAACTACCTGATTATGAAAGCGCTATTTAGAATCATCTTCCCCTCTATACTCATTCTTCTTTTGTCATTTTCCTGCACAAGCCAGAAATCCACATCCCTAAAAGTGATGACGTGGAATAGCTGGCATTGTGGACTTCATGGTACCAAAGCTTCGGATTTTGAATCGGATACAGCCAATACCTTAAATGTATTGAAGGTCATACAACTGGAGGATCCCGACATAGTTTTTATGCAGGAAACCTATTGTTGCGGCATGGAGATTGCCAAAGAAGCGGGTTATCCCTATTCCTGGAGAGGGAGTTCCAACCTGAGCATTCACAGCAAGTATCCCATTGTGGACACCCTTAAGATCTATAAAGACTTCAACTCGCATGGGGCTATTATCGATGTGGATGGTCAGCAAATTTTGTGCTTTAATATCTGGCTGCATTACCTGCCCGATTTTTTCCGGGATATTATGAAGTACTCACCCGATTCACTGATTGCCGGGGAGGGCACAACTCGCTTGAAGGAAATTGCAGAAATTCTTAATCAGGTGGAAAGCCTTGCCGAAAGTACAGGATTACCTATCATTATGGGCGGAGATTTTAACTCGGGATCGCATCTCGACTGGGTGGAAAGCACCAGGCAATTTCATTACGATAAGGTCGTGGAATGGCCAGTCAGTAAAATGATGCAGGACCAGGGTTATACGGATTCATTCCGGGAAGCACACCCCGATCCCACACAGACCCTGGAAGGAACGTGGGGTTACTTAAACGATGAGATCATTTCTGACAGAATCGATTTTATATATTATCGAGGCGACATTCTTCAAACGCTGGATTCCAAGATTGTAATGGACGATCCACCTGGTGGATTCTTTAACTCAGATCATCGCGCCATCTTGTCGGTTTTTGAAATTTTACCCTAGCTTTTCGTTTAATATTTGACGGATGAATAAACTAACAATTGCCATTACAGGAAGCACAAGGGGAATTGGTCATGGACTTGCCATGGAGTTTCTGAAACGCGGACATCAGGTGATCGTAAATGGTCGAAATCCTGAGGCAGTCAAAAATATAGTCAGGGAGTTTGAAGGAAAGGGTTACGATGTGCTGGGTGTTGCGGGAGATGTAACTGAGACAGGCACTTTCCAGTCCATTATAGATCAGGGGAAATCTCATTTTGGTAAGATAGATATCTGGATCAACAATGCCGGGATTCCCCAGGACCATAAGTATTTTCATGAATTGGATCCGATTCAGATTGAGGAACTGGTGTCGGTAAATATCACCAGCCTGATGGTGGGTACGCAGTCGGCCATCAATTTTTTCAAACAACAGGGATTTGGACTAGTCTTGAATATGGAAGGATTTGGAAGTGATGGAAGAATGATGAAGAAACTAAGCCTCTATGGTACCAGTAAACGTGCTGTTCAATACTTCACCAAATCTGTATCCAGGGAGGTGGAGGAAAAGCAGATCCGGGTGGGTATTCTCAGTCCGGGTATGGTGAGAACCGATTTCATTAGCCAGTCGGCCTCTGTGGGAGATGCAGCCGAGCAAAAGAGAACCCAGAAGGTATTTGATATACTGGCCGAAGAAGTGGAAGTGGTCACAGCTTTCCTGGTAAAGAAAATCCTCCACAGCACTAAGAAATACGATAGGATCGAGTTTCTGACTTTCAGGCGAATGGCCCCAAAGATCCTGAAGTTAATGTTTGTGCGAAAGTAAAAAGTCCTCAGCTTCCACCGACCAAAGCCCCTGATGACGTTCACATATATCGG
>Ga0180435_10002430_pt1 | contig 18993 bp, 15 predicted proteins | sample SS_ome_3_FD_132467 | JGI IMG/M metagenome (GOLD analysis project Ga0180435, IMG submission 132467) | Hypersaline lake sediment archaeal communities from the Salton Sea, California, USA - SS_3_S_1 metaG | ecosystem: Environmental > Aquatic > Non-marine Saline and Alkaline > Hypersaline >...
AAGGCATGTAGTTCTTGTAGTAGGCGTATCGCTTATCGCGGACCATGCGAACGAAGTCGTGCCGCTCGTCGGCTCGCTCACGGAAGCTCAAGTGATACTCAAGTTCGGGTTCGATGTCCTTACCAAGGAAGATCCTTCCCTGGAAGGTGTCGGGAATCTCCGCGCCGGCCAAGCTGAGCCAGGTCTTCGGCATATCAACAAAGCTGACGATCCGATCGACGGTCATCCCTGGCTTCTCGGCCGGCCAGAGGTGCTTGTGCTTCTCGGGAATTCGCACGATCAACGGGCAGTGCGTGCCACTCGAATAGAGGAAACGCTTGCTGCGAGGCAACACGCCACCGTGATCGGAGTTGTAGATGATGATCGTGTCTTCAAAGAGGCCGTCCCGCTTAAGGGCGTCGAGCGTCTCGCGGGCAATGCCATCCATGTTCTCGACGGCATCGGCGTATTTTGCGTAGTTCTTGCGAATGACCGGCAGGTCGGGATGGTACGAATGCAGCTTCATCTTGGCCGGATCGTTGCGCGTGTTTTCGACATCGCCGTGAGCGCGGCTTTCGTGGCTATTGCCGATGTTGACGACCGCGAAGAACGGTTGCCCTTCAGCGCGGCCCTGCCAGCCATAACGGATCTTCTTGCCTTTGTCGTCCCAGGGGTTTTTGTCGTCGCGGCCGCCGATGTTGTAGTCGGTCTTGCCGGGGTTCGAGCAGTGATACCCCGCCGCCCGCAGCAAGTCGGGGTAGTACTTGACGACGTCGTGTGGGATGAGGTTGCGGCTACGCATCGGCTGCGTGCCGTTCGAGATCGCGTACATGCCGGTGATCCAGGTCGATCGCGTCGGTGCACAGACGGCGGCGTTGTCGAAGCAATTCGTATAACGAAAACCCTCGGCGGCAAGTTGATCGAGCGTGGGCGTTTTGCAATTCGTCCCGCCGTAACAACTCACCCAAAAGATGCTATTGTCTTCGCTCGTTAGCCAAAGGATGTTTGGGCGTTCCTTGTTGTCGGGCGCCGCGTCGGCGAAGCTGACGGCAAGCGGCGTCAGCATCAGGCAGCCGAGAGAAAGACGGCGAACAAGTTTCGTCATGGTGTTAATCTCCAATTTGCGATTCCAGATTCGTCGAAAGGCAGTTTCACCGCTAGCAAGCCGGAGGCGTTAGCCTTCGGTCATCACGTTGGATCAGGGGACTACCGTCCCCCGCTCGCCGTTCGGTTTTTTGATCGACTCGTAAGTAGAGCCGATTCGCACACGGCTTTCTACACCCGAAGTTGCAGAAGGGCCGTCTTTGGAGGTCATTTCTTCACGTTTGCCGGCCACCTTCCGTCAACAATTGGCGAATGCGGCAACGGCGTCCACCGCCTCGCGCAGATTCTCTTCGGCCGTCTTTCCCGATGCCTTGCGCGGCTTGAAACCGTGGTCGCCGTCGGTCAGCCAATGCAGTTTGATCTGCTCCGAAAGCGTGTAGCCGCTCACTTCGTCGCGATTGCCGAGGGCGTCGCGCTCGCCCTGTAGGATCAAAGTGGGCGTTCGTAGTGACGCGAGGTGCTCGGTTCGCACTTGCTCGGGTTTGCCACTAGGATGGAAGGGATAGCCGAGGCAGACCAGGCCGTCGACCGTGGCTTCGTCGGCGATCAAACTGGCGATGCGACCGCCCATCGATTTGCCGCCAATGACGAGCCGTTGCGCATCGACCGACTCGATCGCGCTGAGCCAGGTTTCGCGGAGCACCGGCAAGCGGTCGGGCGGCCGGCGATTGCCTGTGGCGCGTCGCTGCGCCATGTAGGGGAACTCGAATCGCACGACCCGCAGTCCGCGCTCTGCCAGGCCGATTGCGACGAACTCCATGAATTCGTGATCCATCCCCGCCCCCGCCCCATGGGCAAGAATCACCGTGCAGTCAGCGTTTTCGGGACCATTGAAGAGGAAGTTCGACATAGCTGTTTCACGATGGGGAGGCGATACCGTATATTTCGAGCAGCTTATCAGGTTTTGGCATCGACTGACAAGCAAGCGGTGACGGCATGCGGGAAGAGCTTTTAACTAGGGAGGAACGTATGGCTGATCTGAAGAGCCCAACGGCAATCTGGATCAAGGGCGTGCTTTTCCTGCTGCTGGGAATCTTGGCGTCGGTCATTCTCCTGCTACATGCGCCGTCGATGACCGTCGCAGTCTTGTTGTGCATTGCCGTGTGGGCGTTCTGTCGCGCGTACTATTTCGCTTTCTATGTAATCGAGCACTACGTCGACTCCGACTTTCGATATGCCGGGTTGTTTGCGTTTATGAAGTACGCGATCGGTCGACGCGACAGGAAAGAGCCGCCGACCGATGACTGCTAATCGTTTTGTGTCGGCAGCCTGGGAAGCCAACTCTCGGTCGCGTAGAATTGCGTGAATGATTCAGCCGTCAGCCAAGTCCGACCTCGCCACGGCACAAGACCGCATTGCGGCTGCGTTTGATGTGTCGCTTCTGCGGGAGGCGGGGCATCGGTTGGCCGACGCGTTGGGGTCGCACATGGCGTCCGTGCAGGCGGGCGAACCGGCCGTGCTCAACTGGCGCGAGCCGCAGGCGAATATCGATCTTGCGAAAAAGCAGCTTGCGGCGACGGAGAACGACTTCGAAGCAAGCGAGCTTCTCGAACGGTTCTCGCAGCTTGTCGACACAATGCTCAGCCGCGGGCAGAACTTGCATCACCCGCGGTACGTGGGACACCAGGTGCCGGCGTCCGTGCCGATTGCTGGCTTGTTCGACGCCGTCGGTGCCGTGACGAATCAAGTGATGGCCGTCTACGAGATGGGGCCCTGGGCCACCGCCGTCGAACAGGCGATGATCGAGGAGTTGGGCGCCGCGATCGGTTGGCCCGAAGGCGAGTTCGCAGGTTTGGTCACCCATGGTGGATCGCTGGCGAACCTGACCGGTTTGCTGACCGCTCGCAACGTCGTGCTCGGCGATGTTTGGGAGCGCGGCCTGGCTGACGGTCGCGACGCCCCCGTGATTGTCGCCCATACCGAGGCCCATTACAGCGTTGCCCGGGCCGTGGGTATCCTGGGCATCGGCACGCAACAAGTGATCAAAGCCCCTGTCGACGGTCTCCGCCGCATCGACCCGAATCAACTCAACGAAATCCTCGCGAAGCTTCGCAAGCAGAACCGCCCGATCATCGCTGTTAGCGCATGTGCCTGCGCGACGCCGATCGGAGCCTTCGATCCGTTGGTCGAGATTGCCGAGGTTTGTCGGAGGCACGACGTTTGGCTGCACGTTGACGCGGCCCACGGCGGCTCGGCCGTTTTGAGCGATCGCTATCGCCACCTCGTTGCCGGTTTGGAGTTGGCCGACAGCGTGGTTTGGGACGCCCACAAGATGCTCTTCGTGCCGGCATTGTGTGCGTTTGTTTTTTATCGCGATCGCGAGCACCGGTTCGAGGCGTTTCGCCAAGATGCCCCGTACTTGTTCGACCCCTCGGCCCCCGGCCTGGCGGAGTACGACAGCGGCCTGAAAACCATCGAATGCACCAAGCGATCGGCCGTGTTTGGGCTTTGGGGGCTGTGGTCGATGTTCGGCCGGCAGCTTTTTGCCGACATGGTCGACACCACGTTCGACCTCGGTCGCGTATTTTATGAGAAACTCTCGGCGGCCGATGACTTCGAACCGATGCACGATCCGCAGTGCAACATCGTGGCGTTTCGGCATCTGCCGGTGGAAATGAAAGATGTCCCGCTTGAAGAGCTCGGTGAGTTTCAACTGGAACTGCGGCGGCGGGTGATTCAGTCTGGCGAGTTCTACCTCGTGCCGACGAAGAAGGACGGCATCGGCGGCTTGCGAATCGTGATCATCAACCCACTGACCAAACCCGCCCATCTCGACCAACTGCTCGACACACTACGCGAAACCGGCCGACAGATGTTGCGCGAGAGTTAGTACGCGTTCTTCCGCGAGAAAACCACAAAGAACGTCTTGAAGAGAATCTTGATGTCGAGCCAGAGCGACCATTCGCGGATGTAGCGATGATCGCATTGAATGCGACCTTCCATCTTGTCGATGGTGTCGGTCTCGCCGCGCCAACCGTTGACCTGGGCCAAGCCGGTGATGCCGGGTCGCACCTTGTGCCGCAGCATGTAGCCAGGGATCCGCTTGCGGAAAAGCTCGTTGTGAGAGTTGGCGTGGGGGCGGGGGCCGACCAGCGACATGTTGCCAAGCAGCACATTGAACAGTTGCGGCAATTCGTCGAGTGATGTCTTGCGCATGAACGCACCGAGCGGTGTGACGCGGGCGTCGTTCTTCGTCGCCTGCTTGACCGTATCGCCATTCTCACAGACGGTCATCGAGCGGAATTTCCAGACGAGGATCTCGCGGCCGTCCAAACCGTACCGTTTCTGGCGGAAGAAGACCGGGCCGGGTGATGTGGCCTTGATCAACACGGCAAGTACCAACATCGGCAAAGCCAATACGACTAAGGCCGCCGTCGCCAGTGAGAAGTCGACAATCCGTTTGACGAGTCCGTCGGCGCCATACAGCGGATTTTCGAACACACTCACCGCCGGCAAACCGCCGAAATTCGCCCAACGCGAGTGCAACAACTCGAAGACGAAGAAGTCGGGCACAACATACACCGAGGCCGTGCTGTCTGCCAGTTTCTCGAGCACGTTGCGAATACGTTGTTCGGCACGCATGGGAAAGGTGATATAGATGTTGTCGATTTCTCCCTTGCGGGCCTGTCGCACGAGAGCGGTGATGTCGCCAACGCGATCGCCGAGCCCCTGGGGTATGCCGGGCGTGCGTTCCGCCGGCCGGTCGTCAAAAAAGCCAACAATCTTCAGGCCATGTTCGGGCGACTGCTGGACGTTTTCGACCAACTGAAATGCCAACTTGTTTACGCCAACGATGGCACAACGCCGAACGCCGACGCCGCGGGCCACCAAACTTTGATGAAACCAGCAGATGACGATGCGTGCCGAGGTGATCAGCACTGGCGTTGTCGCCAGCCAGGCAAGCAGGGTTTTTCGCGAAGCGTCCGTTGCGTAGCGACTAACGAAACCGATCGCCAACAACGCGGCCAGTGTTGCCGCCCACGTGACAACCGTGCGCACCACGTCGCGCTCGGTCACCTTGCCGTGCGTTTGTCGATAAACACCAGTGATCTCGGCCATGATGAAATACAAGCCGACGGCGGCAGTGGCGGCCAGCACGAATCGCTCGTGGGCGATCGTTTCGGTCAAGATGCCGGCGGTCATCAAACCGATGAGGATGCAGGCGGCATCGGCGACGCGGTAAATCACGCTCAGCCAGGACCAGTGTTGGTGAATGCTTGCTGGTTGCGAACCCATGAACCAGATTCCACAAGTTGTGTTTTCAGACGGATTTGGGCGCAGTTGTCCCACTGAAAAATGTAGGTTACGCTTCGTCGTAAATTCACCATTTTTGGGGGGACGGCGGGAGCGATTAACCGTTGAATTCGCTACAAAACGCAACATTTGTGTCGGTTTGTGTTGTCGGGCACACGAAAAACAGGGCGTTACATCGTCGTTACCGCCCCACGCATGGGAATTCCGTAGGATACGGTGATGCCAAATTCGGGAACCCGGAACTGGCAGAAAACGTCAAAACTCAGGGCAGATCAACGAACTTCATTCAACCAGATAGCAGGAGCAACCCCATGAAGGCCATTAGGAGCTTGGTAGCCATCACCGCCGTCCTCACCATCGCGCTAAGCGCAACACTCGCAGTTGCGGCGGACAAGTCGAGCGAGAAGAAAGCGAAACCGAAAAAAGATGTGCCGCGAATTCAGATGGCGATCCTGCTCGATACGAGCGGCAGCATGTCGGGACTAATCAACCAGGCGCGAACGCAACTGTGGACGATCGTCAACGAATTCGCCACCGCCAAACGCAATGGCAAAACACCGCACTTGGAAGTTGCCCTCTACGAGTACGGCAAGAGCAGCCTGCCGGCCAAGGAAGGTTACATGCGAATGATCGTGCCGCTGACCGACAACCTCGATCAAGTTTCCGACGAGTTGTTCAAGCTAACGACCAACGGCGGCAGCGAGTATTGCGGTCAGGCGATCGATCTGGCGGTTCGTGAACTCGACTGGAGCGAAGCGAACAAAGACCTCAAGTGCATCTTCATCGCCGGCAACGAACCGTTCACGCAGGGGCCGATCAACTTCCGTGATGCCTGCAAGGCCGCCGTCTCGAAGAACATTACCGTCAGCACGATTCACTGTGGTACGGAGTCGGACGGACTGAACGGCCAGTGGGATCAAGGCGCCAAGCTCGCTGACGGATCGTTCCTGAACATCGATCACGATCGGGCCGTCGCCAGCATCGCCGCACCCCAAGACAAAGAACTGGCGGAACTGAGTGGCAAACTGAACACGACTTACCTTGCCTACGGTTCTGCCGACAACAAAAGGTTGGGCACAACGTTGCAGTCGGCGCAGGACGCCAACGCCGCCGGGGCCGCCCCCGCTGCCGCCGCCGCCCGCGCGAAAACCAAGGCATCGTCCTTCTATCGCAATTCATCGTGGGATCTGCTCGACGCAGTCAAAGAAGGCAAGGTGAAACTGGAAGAAATGAAGGAAGAGGAACTGCCCGACGACCTGAAAAAGCTCAAACCCGAGGAGCGCAAAGCGTACCTTGCGGAGAAGGAGAAGGAACGAGCAGAAATCCAAGCCCGCATTCAGGAACTGAGCAAGGCGCGTGACGCCTACCTCGTCGATGCTCGCAAAAAGGCGGCCGAGGCCGGCGCCGAAACGCTCGACACCGCCATCATCAAGACCGTCCGCGACCAAGCCGAACGACTCGAGTTCGAGTTCAAGGAGTAGCAGGGAGTTGTCAGTTGGCGACGGGAGTGGCTGGGGTCGAGCGACGAGGCACGAGTGGTGAGCCCCCAGACGCATACTACCGGGGGTTCGTTGCTCGCAAGCTCGCAACTCAACCCCAGCCACCCGACCGTTTCCACGTTCCCCCTAACAACACCTCGCTCCCGTGCTCCCGCGCGGGAACGTTTTTGTTGAACTCTACTCCAACGTCGGTCGGGCGATCTCGCCGCGCAACTGTGCCTTGCCGCCTTCCTCCTCGTAAACGCCGTAGAACAGCGAACACGAATCGAGCCAGATCGTGATGCGGTGCATGTCTTCGTCGCTGAGTTTCACGTCGTGGTGCCCTTCCTTGAGCATCTTGAAAAGCTTTGAGGCCCGCGCCCCGAACTTGCCCGGCGTTGTGCGATAATGTTCTGGATCATTCCAACTGCCGCCGTAATTGTAGAACCCGTATTCGAGGGCCAAGCTGTTGTAGGAGGCGTAGTAGGGCGTTTTGGGATTCATGTATCCGCTCTTCTGGTGGAGCATGACCTCGGCGTCAAGACGTGGCGCTTTGTCGGCGTTTTTCGCGTGGCACTCGACGCAGTTCTTCTCCAGCACAGGTTGAACAAGCCGGGGATAGCTGAACGGATTGGTGCCATCGACGTCGGCTTTCAGTTTCGACGGAGCACGCCCCATGGCCAGCGGCATAGTGTCGCCGATGGGAGTGGGAGCGTGAGTGGTCGATTCATGACAACCTTGGCAGACCGCCTTCTCGCCCGGCTGGAAGTGCGTGCCGCTGCGCATCGACGTCACCGCCAAACCGTTTTCGTCCAAAGCTTGGAAGTACAGCTCTTTTTCAGCCGGCACGATGAAGTGCGGACTGCCGTCCTCCTCGACGGGCACGGTCCCCAGCACGGCGCGGGCCAGGTTGATCGAGTCGCTTCCCTGGGGGATTTGCACGCCCGTCGCGTGCGTCACCTTCGCCGAGGCGACCGACAGCGGAAAGACCTGGTAGACGCGCAGCGATTTGATCTTTGTTCCTTCCGGCCATCCCGACTGGCTGTTGTAGACGTCGGTGACGGCCACGGTGGCTTCGGCCGGTTTGCCGGGCTGCGGACGCTCGGAAGCATCCTGGATGATCGGCGGCATCGGGCGGGCTCGAAGAGGGATCGGGCCGTGGCTGGCGATCGACTCGTCGCGGTAGATCAACTCCTGGTTGCCGAATCGATCCAACAGGTAGATGCCGTGCACGCCCCCGATCTCTTTGACTTCGTAGGGGGCATACATGCACAGGTAATAGTCTTCGCTGAGCGGCCAGGCCTGCCCGTAACTGAGCAGCCCTTTGGGGCCCTGGCTCTCGGGGTACTCGACGCGAGGCGTCACGCGACGCACCGGGCCCCAGCGGTCGTCGTCTTCCTCGTGTGGGTCAATCACGATCAGCGAACCGTACGATTGGTCGTGATGGGGCGCGGCCGTGGCGACATACAGGTGCGAATCGGGAATGGACCGAACGTCCTGCTCCATATCCGGCCGCGACTTGCGGAACGAGTAGTTGCCGTGCACCGGTCGCGGGTTGCGGCCGTCGGGCGTGGTCGTCCATGGCATGTGGGCGACAACCCCGTGACGGTCGACGTAGTCCCAGCGTGTCCAAACGATCATGCCCGCGTTGTTGACGCTCGGGTGCCACTCGTTGGTTTCGTGCCAACTGAGACAGCGAATGTCCGAACCGTCGTCGGCCATGTCGTACAGGGTGTAGGTTGGGCAAGTTCGACCACAACGCAGGTAACCGCCGCGCCGTTCGGTGATGAAGGCGATACGACCGCTTGGCATGAAGCAAGGGTCAAAGTCGTTGAACGTACCGTCGGTCAGCATTCGTAGATCGGTTCCGTCGACGTTCGCCGAGAAGATGTGGTAGCTTCGCCCCTGATCCCAGTGTCCGCGGTCATGCTCGAGGTGATAGTCGTGCGCCGTGCTGCCGGTGCATTCGACCCAGGCAAACACCACTCGCTTGCCGTCGTAGGAAAGATCGGGCGAGAGGAACGACCCGTCGGTGAGTTTCTGTCCTTTGAGTCGTCCATTCTGCACGACCGAGTCGGCCAGGATGTCCTTGACGGTGGGGGCGTCGCTGAATGGATTGTCGAGCACGCAGATACCGCCGCCGGGCCGCTGGCGGATGCCGTAGTATTGGTCGCACATGTGGCGGAAGGTCGCCAGGTGCCGTTTGAGGATGAGCAGTTTGTCGAAGTTCAAAAGCGGGTTGGCAAAGGCGATCTCGCGGCGAAGTTTGCTCGCCTGAACGAACAAGGTCGCCCGGGCGTTGACGTCGCTCACTTCCGTCGCTTTGGCCTTGTCGGTCAACTGCTTCAATTGATCTGCCTGGGCAGAGAGGTGCGACGATTTCGGCATTGCTTGAATGTCTGCCAACAACGCCCCCGTCCGTCGCAGCACGACATCGAGCGGATCGCGATCCGAGTCCATGATCGACGCCTGAAGATCGTAGGTCTGCTCGGCAAGAGCTTGGAAACGAGTGCGGCGTCCCAAGTCGTGCAACAGCATCACGTATTCGCGATACGTCTCACCAGTCAGTCCGACCGCGGCAGGGTTCAGGGGTTTGCCCGGTGTCGTCGCGGCGGCCTCGACTAGGCTGGTCGCGACGAAGCCCAAGCCGACTACCGTCGCCAGCACGTAGGACGCGAAGAGAGCAGTTCGTTTCGTCATCGAATCGTTTCCTTATCGTGATGATTTATTGGATTTTGGCAGCTTCACCCTCCCTTCGGGAGGGTCGCGAGGAACGAGCGGGGAGGGGCGATCAGTGGTCATCCTCGATTTCGTGCGGCCCTCCCCGGCCGCTACCGCGTCCGACCCTCGCGGAGGGAGGGTGAACTCATTTCTCGTGTTCTCAATTCGTGGCGGGTTCCAGCTTGTCGAGCGTCTTGAGTCGCTCGAGGATCTCGATGGCTCGCTTGGCCTCCTCGACCTTGCGATATTCAAGTCGCTCGGCAGCATCCTCTTGCCACTGCCGACTCGTGCCGCGGTCGACGAGCGTTTCTGCCGGGTCTTCGCTTTCCGGCCAATCCCACTCGTCTGTGCGGAAGCTTTGCAATGGCAACCACTCTTTGCCGTTGACTTTCAAATTGCCCATCGGGCTGGTCGCCCAACCATAGCGGACAGCTACCGGTTCCTTCACCAACGGGCTCCAGACGATGACCTTCTTCGTGTCGCAGCACTTGTTGGCGGTGTTTCAAATGCCAACATCTTTTGTCAGCGGTTGCACGGCATGAGCCAAGTAGAACTTGCCCGATTCGTCGGCAATCGAAAAACCGTTTACGTGCATCGACATGTCATCCGGCATAACCGGCTTGTCGAAGGTAAGCACGATCCGATCGCCGTCACGTTCGGCAGAGACCAGCGCCGCCGAGTCCCAGTTGATCGATTGGCCGTAAACTTGGTTGAGCGCCCAACGCGCCGCCCGTGTGCCGTGTTGTCGTTTCTTAAAGGGATGCAGGCCGGGGATTTGAACGTCGTACGCCGGCAGGAAGGCTGTGTTCGTCGGATCGGCGACGTCGCCCAAGCCCAACCGCTGAGCCTCCCGAATGAAAGCGCCGCCGGATACCGTCCACGTTTCGAAATTCTCGCGGGTTTGCGGAATGCTGCCGGCACAAAACCCGATGACGCCCACCGGCAACGGCGGGTCGCCGAAATCTTCACGCCAACCGTCGACCATGAGTTTCATCAGAACGCGATAGCGCTGCGGCCGACACACCGACGACATCGCGTTGTTGTAGCCTTGGTGGAAGAGCACGCCCTTGATGTTCAGGCCTTTGAAAGCGCCGAACATGCCGTTGTAACAGGCGCCCGCATCACTCGGACTGCGTCCGGGAACACTCCACGAACGCAGATTGTCGCGGGTCGGTTTGGGGGGCAATTGGTCGGCCGGCACGCCCTGCTCTTTTTTGCTGGCGACCTCCTTTTCCCACGCTTCGATCAGCGGTTTCATGGCCGCATCCCAATCGAACTCGGCCCGACGCTTTTCGACCCAATCCGCGTATCGCTTGGCCAGCGGATCGTCGTCAAACTTATGCCGAGGCACCAGACTCTCGATCGCCGCGCCGCCGCGGGCGTTGTCGATGATGCCGATCGGGATCTGCGTCGCTCGCTGCACGCGCGAGGCGAACGCGTAACCGATGGCTGAGTAACTGCCGGCGGTCTCGGGCGTACAAACCGACCAACCGTCGACTTCGTCGTCCGGCAGATCCGTTTGCAGTGTGTACGATTCGTTGGGCGAGATACCGATCCGTCGCAGCAGCGGGAGATGGGCCGTCGCCCGCTCGATGTCGGCCTGGGTCGTTTTCGCGAGCCCCCAGGCCATGTTGCTCTGCCCGTTCATCACCCAAACGTCGCCGATCAGGATGTTGTCCATCTCGATCGTCTCTTCGCCGGAGGAGATGGTCAGCTTCTGACCGGTGGCGTTGGCTGCTTGTGCCTCGAAGGTGACTTCCCAGCGACCGGACTTGGCATCGGCCGTCGACTCGCCCTGCTGCTCGCCAAACTGCACAGACACCTTGGCGCCGGGGGCGGCCCATCCCCAGATCACGATCGGTTTGTCGCGTTGGACGACCATGTTGCTCGAAAAGATGCGGTGGGTCTTCAACGCGTTGGCAGACGCAACACTCGCAAGCAACACTGTCACGGCGGTAAGAATGGCAGCTTGGCGAATTCGGTGTCGTCGGACCATGAGATTCTCCCGAGATGGCGGGGCGGTTTGGTGGGGTAGGATGGCAGGCGCGTGCCGGTCTCTTCGTGGGATAGTTATTCTATCACGAAACGACTGGCAATGCGCGTCCAAATCGCGGCGGCTGTTCGCGATCGTGACGCAAGCGGAAGACAGAAATACACATGGATGTGCGGTCGCCCGCGGATGCCCCGGCCTGAGAAGGACGGCGATCAGGAGACGCGTCTCCCACTCGCCGCCGTCGATTCCTATGCTGTTGAAGCCAAATCTGTAACCGTTGCCAGAAAGCTTCGCGAGGATGCGAAGCAGAAGTGAAGCCGCATTCACCAAGGGCGCCCGGACGCTGCCGGCAATTTGTGAAGCGTTCAGACAAGTTGCTCTCTCGGATGGCAACCTGATATCGAACCGCCTATGCTGAACGGTATGGTGACCATCGCATTCGTAGCGGTCGGTTCGCCATTGGATAGGGAACAGATCTTCGTTCGAGGAGGCAATTCATGCAAAGGCTCATCATGTGCGCGGTTTTGGCCCAAAGCGCATCGTCAGTCGCTGTTGAAATCACGGCCCACCGCGGTGCGTCTCACTTGGCCCCGGAAAACACCCTGGCGGCGGTCGAGCTTGGCTGGCGGTTGGGCGCCGATTCGGTCGAGATCGATGTCTATCTGACCAAGGACAATCGCATTGTCGCGATTCACGACGAAGATACGAAACGGACTGCACGCGTCCTGATGGTGGTTGCCGAGACCGATTTTGACCGGCTGCGAAAACTCGACGTCGGTCGTTGGAAGTCGCCGCGCTGGGCCGGGCAGCGGATCCCCAGTCTCGAAGAGGTGCTGGCCACGATCCCCGACGGTAAACGACTGCTGATCGAAGTCAAATGCGGGCCGGAGATCGTGCCAGTACTCAACGAGGTGTTGACGAAGTCGGGCGTGGACAACAGCAAGTACGCCGTCATCTGCTTCAAGCCCAAGGTGCTGCTGGAGGTGAAACGGCAGATGCCCGAAACGCATGTGCAATGGCTCGTCGGCACGATTCCCGAGCGCGACAAAAACACGAAGCAGATTCGAGTGAACGTTGACGAAGTGATCACCTCTTGTTTGAAGGGGAAGTTCGACGGGCTGAGCGTCAAGCGCGACAGCGAGATCGACGCCGAGTTCGTCAACAAGTTTCACGACGCCGGTCTGCAACTTCACGTCTGGACCGTCAACTCATCACGCGAAGCCAAACGCCTTGCCGCCCACGGCGTCGACGCCATCACCACCGATCAACCAGGCCAACTGCGACGGGCGTTGGCGGGAAGGTAGACTGCAAGTCAAGGACTACCTGCTATCGGCAGAGGAGGATATTTTGCATGCTTTCTCGCTGAGTGGCCGCGAGCCAAGGGAATGCCTGGGTGCGATAGGGGGATTCAGATGACCAACGATCAAACCGACAGCGAAACACCGCCGGACGGCCAGTTGCTGATCTACCAGGATGGAGCGACTCGGTTGCAAGTTCGATTGGATGGGCAGACCGTATGGCTGACACAAGCCGCGATGGCGGATTTGTACCAGACGACACCGCAGAACATAACTCAACACATCAAAGGGGTTTACGATGACGGCGAATTGCCAGTCGACGCAACTTGTAAGGATTACTTACAAGTTCGACGGGAAGGGCGGCGGCAGGTTTCTAGATCGCTCAAGCACTACTCCCTCGACATGATTATTGCCGTCGGTTACCGCGTTCGTTCCGCTCGCGGTACGGCGTTTCGGCAATGGGCGACCTCCCGGTTGACGGAGCTGCTCGCCAAGGGGTTCACGCTCGACGATGAACGGATCAAGGCGGGGCGAACGCTTGGCTCCGACTATTTCGATGAACTGCTCGAACGAATCCGCGACATCCGCGCCAGCGAGCGGATGTTCTACCAGAAGGTCACCGATATCTTCGCGACGAGCATCGATTACGACAGCAATCATCCGACCGCTCGCGAGTTCTTTGCGACTGTGCAGAACAAGTTGCACTACGCCATCCATGGTCGAACCGCCGCGGAGGTGATTGTCGAACGTGCCGATGCCGGCAAACCAAACATGGGTCTGACGACCTGGAAGCACGAAACGACTCCGACTTCGACCGCGCGGTCAAACGTGTTACGCAGCAGCCAAAGCAGGACGCGAAAAAATAGGCCGATCCACCTGCCCACGAGCAAACCAATGGCCGCTTGCCACGGATAAACACCGATCAACGCGGACAGGATCAAGACCCCCTTCTTTATCCGTGCTTATCCGCGTCCCTCCGTGGCTTCCACTTCCGTCGCAGCAAACTTACTCCGCTTCGATCTCGCGGATGAAGACGTTGCGCCAGCGGATCTCGCCGCCGTGCGTTTGCAGTTGGATCGGGCCGTCGACGGGCATCGGCTGGCTGCGCTCGAAGTAGTTGCTCATCTTGGCGTTCTTGACGATGTGCTTGTCGTTGAGCCAGCTGTCGACGTTCTCGCCGACCATCTTGATGCGGAAGCTGTTCCACTCGCCGAAAGGCTTGTCGGCCAACTCGAGCGGGTCTTTGCCGGGCGAGCCTTTGGGGTTGTTCCAGAGGCCGCCGGACCCTTTGTCGGCGCCGATATGCCACTTACCGCCGGCTTCGGTGTAGTCCCAAATCTGCACTTGCGGAATGCCACGCAGATAGATGCCGCTGTCGGCCTTGGCGACGGTCTTGTAATCAACGAGCAACTCGAAATCGCCATAGAACCTGTTGGTCGTCAGATATAGCCCTTTGCCGTCATTGATCAACTCGCCGTCCTCAACTCGCCAGTGCTTGTTGATGTCTTCGCGACTCGTCTCTTGCAGCTTGGTGAACTCCGCGGGGCTGATGTCACGGTACTTTTTATAGTGCCCGGTTCCCCAACCCCACCAGCCGTCGAGGTCTTTGCCGTTAAACAGTGCGGTGAAACCCTCGGGCGGCTCGTTGAGCGGTTGCTCGGCGATCGCAGTGGCGACGAACGCGATAAGAAGCAGGCTGGCGGTGGCTAAGGTGCGTGTCATGGTGGAGCTCCTGTGGGTGGGGGTCGGGGGTCGGAGCGGGGAGGAAGAGAATCACTGCTCAAGCCTCACCGATTGCTCGCCGAAGCCATTTCTAAGATAGTACAAAGCGGGACCTTTTGCGAGCCCGAGCCTTCCCCGACCCTCGGCATAATCTCTTTGTCTCTTTGCGTTCTGGCCGCGCTTCGGCCGTCGCGGCAAAATCTCCTCAGCACGCAAATTGTTTAAGTCGAAGCTCGTTGAATGGAGGGCATTGTATTTGCTGATTACGGCACTGGGAGTTGCATCGCTGTGGTTTCCAGACGAACGAGCACCAGCAGCGAAAACCCCTTGATTCGCAATCCGGCGTTGGACGTGATAGACTGTTGCCGACGTTTTTGCGACCACGATCCCCCCTGAACACATGGAGTTTTCATCATGCGACGTGTTTTGGCATCCCTGTTGTTTGTCTGCATCGTCTCGGCATCGGCGTTGGCCGCCGAGGAGGACAAGTCGACCGCTCTGTTCAATGGCAAGTGCATTGGCTGTTGGGAACACTTTCTGGTGGAGGACGACGTCGAGAAGGCGGACGTGTGGAGCGTGCAGGACGGTCTGCTGATCTGCAAAGGCGAGCCGATGGGTTACCTCTGCACGAAAAAGGAATTCACGAACTTCAAGTTGGTCGTCGAGTGGCGTTGGGCGCCAGACAAAGAACCGGGCAATAGCGGCGTGCTGATGCGAATCACCGGCGACCCGCAGGCGCTGCCCAAGTGTGTCGAAGCTCAGTTGATGCACGAGAACGCCGGCGATGTTTATGGGTTTCATGGTTTCGAAGTAGCCGGGCCAGAAGACCGCATGGTCCGTGTGGCCGGTCACAAGTTGGGCGGTGACTTGCTCGGCGTGAAGAAGGCGGCCGGCAATGAGAACCCCGCCGGCGAGTGGAACAAATACGAGATCACGCTCGATGGCGGCGACCTAACGCTCGTCGTCAACGGCAAGGAAGTCAACAAGGTCACCGATTGCGACGTGGCCGCCGGCAAGATCGGCCTGCAATCTGAAGGCGGCGAAATCCACTTCCGCACCGTCAGCCTGACGCCGATCGAGAAGGACGAGTAGTCTTCCGAATCTTGACCATCGTTCAGCGCAAGTCATTCCCGCGCAGGCGGGAATGACGAAAGACTCGCTCCAACGTCGAGTCGCACGAGTTGGTCACGAATCCGGATTGGCGCGTGCGATCGTTTGATCGGCCGTCGGCGCTTGATGCGCAGAGGGCGCCGAATCGGTACTCGTTGGTTCTGTCGCGGTCGGAGTCGCTGATTCATCGGCAGGCAACTCGGCGCTCGATGGTTCGTCGATCGGCGCTTCCATCACCGCCGGTTCTATTTCCGCGGGCGGCTCTGGCTCCGGGGCGGGTTGCTGCCAGGGGTTTGACCAGTCGCCCCACTGCTGCAAGTAGTTTTGAAAGGCGGGAGTAACGGGGGCTCGATCTTCCAACCAGTGCTTCGCCTGTCGCACCAAATCTTGCTCGCGCTCGACAGTCAATTCGCCAACCAGCACGCGGCTACGCAGGAAGACGAAATAGGTGTCGAGCACGTCGCAGCGGCAGTAGTCGTTGATCTCGTCGAACTGACCGGCCGCGTAGAGGTCCTGCACCATATGTCCTTCGACATCCATCTTGCCCGGCTTGCCGAGCAAGTTGGCTGCCAGATTCAAACCGCCGTTGAATCGGCTCGCGCCGAAGTTCGTCAACACGTCGTGCAGATCGAGATGTGCCGTCGTGTTGTAGCGGTTGCGGGGTTGGGCATACGCCTTGCCACCTGCGGCGTCGAACCATTTGGGCACACTGAGGCCGAAGCGGAAAGCGGTCAGCTCGAGCAAAGGCAGATCGAAACTGCGCCCATTGAAACTCACGAGTGTCGGCTGTTTGTAGGCGTCCCAACCGCGCCAGAACTTGTCGACGATCACGTGGGGACGATACTCGGGCGGGTCGAGAACGACGACGTCTACCAGCGTCAAGTCGGCGCGAACCTTGGCGATCGCAACAGAGATCGGCAGCTGAAACGTGTAAGGGATGAAGTCGGAGCCGTACTTCTCCATCAACTCGGCACGGTACTGGGCGATCGCGTCGTCGGGCGAAAATCCCTGGCCCGGGTACTTCAGCTTCGTCACCAGATTGCCGTCGGCAACGCTTTCGACATCGAACACAAGATAGCGGACTTTTTCGGCGGGCACGTTTGAACCTCACATCTCTGCGGCGAAATCATACACGTAGGCCAGGACCTGTCCTGGCAGAACCGGGCAACTGGTCGAACTGCGCCAGGACAGGTCCTGGCCTACGAGACTGGTTATGTGATAGCAAGCTAGCTAAAGGTTAACGTAACCAAGCGCGGTGGCCTACCCAGGAAGAACGAACTTGCGTGAGCGGCAAACTTTGCCATCTCTTCACCAACTCGCTTCGTTTCGGCGGTTTTTCGTCAATAGTTGCGGCCGAAAACACGAGTCAATCAGTTCGGGTAAACTCGATCGCCCGGCAAGACCGAACAAATCATCTACGCCATTAGTTTTCGACCGTTCGAGTGTGCTATCACGGCGGGGCAATTCGTACACACGCATGGGCTTTTCTGTCTCCGGCCGAGTCTGATCATGACTTCTCCAAATCCACGATTGTCTATCGTGATTCCCACGCTGGTTGGCGGTACGCAACTGGAAGACACGCTCGTCTCCGTGTTGCAGCATCGGCCTGAGAGTTGCGAAGTGCTTGTCGCTCACAGTGGATGCTACGACGACCCCTACGACCTGGGCGACGAAGTGCGATTCGTGCGAACGGAGCGAGGATCGAGCTTGGCGACGTGTGCCCGATCGGCGGTCGCAGAAGCCAAGGGCGAGATCGTTCACCTACTGGCCAGCGGCGTGTCAGTGGAGGAAGGCTGGTCGGATGCGGCAATCGCCCGCTTCGACGATCTACACATTGGCGCCGTTGCGCCTTTGATGCTCTCGTCGGAGGCTGACGCCGCTCGGTCGACGATTGGGGTTCGTTATCGCGCAGGCGGTCGACGCATTGAAGCGACGCAACCGATTTCGCGGTCACCCGACCGACTGCGAAAGAGACGAATTGTCGGCCCGCACTTCAGCGCCGCGTTCTATCGTCGCTCGGCCATTGAACTCGTTGGCGGCATCCCCTGTGATGTGGGTGATCGACTGATCGATGTCGACTTGGGGCTAACACTCAAAGCGGCCGGCTTTTCGGTCGCCGCGGAACCCGATTGCCGCGTTAATATCACCGGAAAAACCGCCACGCCACGGACCGGTTTGGTCGATGGTTTCTACGCCGAGCGAGTTTTCTGGCAGAATGCCGGGCGACGCGGTTGGCTCAGGTCGCTGGCGTTGCATCCGTTTTCGGTCGGGCTTTCGCTCGCTGGCGAACTTCCGCACCCGGCGTCGGTTTTGCAGTTGTTCGGCCGCCTTGCGGGCTTCCTGCACTGGGCGATCGCCAACCGCCGCCACGAAAGCCCCTCGATCGAGGCCGAACGAGCAGAACCGTTGATTCTCTCCTACGAGCAACGTGCAGAAGAACCAGCCGTTGACGAAGATCACAACGCATCGTCTCTGCGCCGCTCGGCATAGGTTCCCGCTTCAGGTTCTGTTTCACCTCCAAGATGAAAAGGGCGGCTCTCCGCCCGCGTTTTCGCTTGGATTCTAAACTATGTTGGGTTGTGGTATAGTGGATGGCATATATCCCTGCCGCATTGGCCCCCCTGTTCATCCAATTCATTTCGGGGCACGACAATATGTTTTTGATTATTCTGCGCTGCATCTTCTTATTGGTAGCCGCCGGCGTCGGCGTTTCGATCGTCAACTCCTCGATGATGGACGGTCTGCCCGACTGGGCGACCTGGGTGACCTTCTTCTCGGTCATCGGCGTTGCCGTTGGTGTGATGGCCCTCGATATCTTTCTGCCACGCAAACGGCTCGATTCGATTGCTTCCGTCTACTTCGGGCTGATCATCGGCCTGTTCCTAACCTACGTGGTGGGCCTGGCGACTCGGCCGTTGATGGAAAGCCTGGAGATCAGCGACGACATCCGAGGCATCATCCAACTCATTCTGGCGATGGTGTTGTGCTACCTGTGCGTCAGCCTGTTGGTGCAAACGAAGGACGACTTCCGCTTCATCATTCCCTACGTCGAGTTTTCGCGCAAGGTAAAGGGGCTCAAGCCGTACATTCTCGACACAAGTGTCGTGATTGACGGGCGGATTGCCGATTTGGTGGAAACGAGAATCCTCGACAATCAGGTGATCATGCCGCGGTTCGTGCTTGCCGAGTTGCAGAACATAGCCGACAGCAGCGATCGACTCCGCCGCAGTCGGGGGCGTCGCGGTTTGGACATCCTCAACCGCCTACGCGGTAACGACCAAATCGATCTGCAGATCTACGACCGGGAAACGCCTGAGATGGCTGGGCAACCTGT
>Ga0180435_10002433_pt1 | contig 18975 bp, 15 predicted proteins | sample SS_ome_3_FD_132467 | JGI IMG/M metagenome (GOLD analysis project Ga0180435, IMG submission 132467) | Hypersaline lake sediment archaeal communities from the Salton Sea, California, USA - SS_3_S_1 metaG | ecosystem: Environmental > Aquatic > Non-marine Saline and Alkaline > Hypersaline >...
CAGCAGCGAGCTGCGCCTCATCCAGATCAACCAGCAACACATCCGCGCCTTCGGCGACAAATCGTTTTCCAACCGCTTTACCAATCCCACCGGCACCGCCTGTGATGATGGCAACTTTGCCTTCCAATCTGCCCATAAATCCCCCTGTCCCGATTTCGTTTTCTTTTTTAAGCCTTGATACTTCTAGCAACGCGTTTCAATCAAAGGCCGCTGCAAGGTCCTCGATCAGATCGTCTACATCTTCGATGCCCACAGACAATCGTATCAACGAATCTGCAATCCCCATTGTTTTCCGTCGCTCGGCGCCCATCTCAAAATAGATGGTGTGCGCAACCGGGATCGCCAGCGTCCTATTATCACCCAGGTTGGTTGAGTTGATAATGACGTTGAATCGATTCAGATAGCGCCAGATATCTATATCAGGGTCCAGTTCAAAACTCAGAATAGCCCCGCCCGAGCCAAACAACTGCGTTGCTCGCGTATGTTCTGCGTGGTCAGCCAGACCTGGATAAAAAACCTTCTGCACCCTGGCATGTTTATCCAGAAATTCTGCGATACGCGCAGCATTATCGCATTGACGCACCATACGCAGTGCCAGTGTTTCAGCGCCGATGGCAATATGGTGAGCAGCTTCAGGGCTCAACGCAGCGCCAAAATCCCGCAGACCTTTTTTGCGAATCTGGGTAATGCCCCAGAACTGTGCATCACCTTTCTGATAGGTGTCGTATATGTTGGGGAAACTGCCCCAGTCGTAATTACCCAGCTCCGTGACAGTGCCTCCGAGCGCATTGCCATGACCGCCGATATATTTGGTCAGGCTGTTGATCGCTAGGCTGGCGCCAACGGTTTTCGAACGGAAGAGATACGGCGAGGTCATGGTGTTATCCACCACATAAACCAGATTATGTTCAGCACACAGTTTGCCAATACCTTCCAGGTCTGCCACCTGGGTTCGTGGGTTGGCTATTGTTTCGACAAACACCAGCTTTGTAGCGGGCATAATCGCATCTGCTACAGCCTGCGCCTGGGTGGCATCAACAAAGGTGACATCTACACCCTGGGTGTCGAAACTGTTCATCAATGAATTGGTATTGCCAAACAGAAAAGCGGAACACACCACATGGTCGCCCGGACGCAACAACGCAAAGACTGTTGTGCCGATGGCCGCCATCCCGGTACTGAAGCAGATGGTTTTCAGGCCATCTTCCATCACCGTCACTTTGTCTTCTAATGCGTCAACGGTAGGGTTTACCTGCCGGCCGTAGGTATAGCCAGGTTGCGTGCCCTGAAAGACCCCTGCCAGATCTCTTGCGTCAGCATAACCAAAAGCAACAGAGGTATGGATGGGTTTATGCGTCGCCCCATGTTCAATGGCGTGCTGGCGATCGTTATGCACAATTTTTGTGGTGAAACCTTTCATGGAACAGCTGACATAAGCAAAGGGTCGCAAACTATACGGGAAAAACACCTGACCTAGCTACGTACACAGCCGTTGCTCCACTTTGCGAAACCTGCCGCCAAGAAAAGGATTTGAGATCAGGCTGGAACGAGTTTGCCCGGGTTATCGAGCACGGTTGCAAATCGATTTTCTTTGAGGAGGCTGACCAGATCACTGGCGGGAACTGCCGGCGAAAATATAAAGCCCTGTACCTCTTCGCAGCCCTGCTGCTGCAGGTATTCCAGCTGCGTACGGTTCTCAACCCCTTCTGCAATCAGGTCCAGATGCAGACCCCTGGCCATCGCAACAATGGCATCAATGATGCTCGCATCACCCTGCTCAGCACGGATATCACCGACAAAAGAACGATCGATTTTCAGGGTATTAATTGGAAACTGATGCAGGTAAGACAAAGAGGAGTAGCCCGTACCAAAGTCATCTATGGCTATCTGAGCGCCCAGTTTCCGCACTGCTTTGAGCTTAGGGATGATCACTTCCATATCCTGCATCAGGGTATTTTCGGTGATTTCAAGTTTGACGCTCCTGGCAGACAGGCCGCTGGCTCGAAGCGACGCAACAAAGCGCTCTACAAAGTCATCCTGTTCAAGCTGCATGGCGGTGAGATTAACCGAAACGCACACATCACCCAGCCCTGCCCGCTGCCAGGACGCTACTTCATTAAACGCCTGTCGCTGCACATATTCGTCGATCTGGGTAATCAGTCCGGTTTCTTCAGCTAACGGAAGAAACTCCCGGGGTTCAACCAGCCCACGAATGCCATGACGCCAGCGTACTAACGCTTCCACACCGGTAATGGTGCCACTCTGCAGAGAGACCTGCGGCTGGTAGTAAACTTCAAACTCACCCTGGATTAAACCGTTACGCAATTCGCGCTCCAGATTCAAACGACTGGAGAACTGGTGATTCATTTCTTCAGAGAAGAACTGATAGCCATTTTTGCCGCGGCCTTTGACGTGGTACATGGCAATGTCCGCGTTCTGAATAAGCTCTTCACCGCTATCACCTGCTTCCGGATACATCGCGATACCGATGCTGGCACCGACAAACAGTTCGTGCCCGTCAATGACAAAGGGTTGATTCAGGCGGTCGAGGATTTTTTCAGCAATCACAACAACATCGTCACGGGTTCGAACCTCGGGCAGCAGCAGGGTAAATTCATCGCCACCAAAACGGGACAATGTATCGCCGCTGCGCAGACAGCTCTGCAGACGGTTAGCCACCGCTTTCAGCAATCGATCGCCCATGCTGTGACCGAGGGTGTCATTCACCAGCTTGAACCGATCCAGATCCAGGAACATGGCGCCCAGTTTACGTTTGTTGCGCCGGGCCTGGGTGATGGCCAGGTTCAGGCGGTCTTTCAGCAGTGCCCGATTGGGCAGGTGGGTAAGCAGATCATGATAAGCCTGAAAATTGATCACTTCCTGGGCTTGCTTGCGCTCACTGATATCACGCGCGGTACCATAGGTGCCGGCAAAATTTTTGCGTGTACGTTCGGAATTGTCCGCATAAATACCCATTGCGGTTAACTCTGTCCATACGGACTTCGTGCGGGTCAATCCGACACGGGAATCACGGCGTTTACTCTTCAGCCGCAGCTCCACGTTTTTCACGGCACGGTCGCCGGTGCGGCGTTCGTTGAACAGGTTATCTGCAGCCAGCAGATCATCCTCATCCACCAGTTCAGAATAGTGTTTGCCGATAATGTCGTCTTTACCGTATCCCAGCATGGCTTCGATCCGGTCGTTAATAAAACTGAAGCAGCCGTTACGATCGAGCATATACACCAGGTCCGGGGAGCTGTTCACAATAAAACGATGAAGTTCTTCGGACTCTTTGAGCTGACTTTCCATGGCGTCATGCTGGTGCTCAAGGCGTACCTGTCGCAAGGCTGTTTCCATGGTGGCGATCAACTCGGCCGCCTCATAGGGTTTCTTAACAAAATCAAAAGCGCCACAGTGCAAAGCATGTTTTACGCCGCTGAAACTCGAATCTCCGCTGACAACGATAATTTTACACTTGAGCTTTTCGCGGGCCGCATAGTCAAGAATATCGTGTCCGCTGACACCAGGCATGATCAGATCAAGCAGCACCAGATCAAACTGATCCCCTGCAAGCGCCTGCATAGCCGCTTCACCACCCAGAGCCTGCTGGGCATCGTAGCCATAAAGAGTAACCAGGTGGAACAACGACGTGAGCAGCTCCTGCTTGTCATCGACCAGGAGAATCTTCGCTTGATCAAATTCAGGCGTTGGACGGTTCATCAGCTTCGCAAACGAAGTGCGAGGATTGGATTCATCGCTGTTTGTCATCAGATCCTGCTACCTTGCCAATGTTTGCCGTCAATTGAGTCCCAATGACCAACCATTATCCTATCACCCCGCAGTTGATACCCGGACGATATCAGCACCGCTGCTGGCACAATCGCCGTCGGCCTGTGATCCAAATAAATCGGCAACCACCTCTCCAACTTAATTTGAACAAGATTGGAGCGACAGGTAAAGGCCTGTTTTTTGACTATTTTGCGCCACCGCAGGCTCTTTCCGTCCTTAGCCTGAGTAAGTGAACGATACCCGCCTGTCAGGGTCATAGATTATCGACCTTTATGAGACTGACCTGACGTGAATCACCGTGTTACCCACTCCCTCTGCAAAGCCCTTTATCTGAGCCTTTTCAGTCTCGCCGGCCCGTATGTCATGGCTGCTGCAGATGCCGATGCCTGGAACTTCTGGGCAGAGGATAATCCTCAAAGCACCCGCCAGGTTGATCACACTCTGTGGCAGGCTTTTCTGGACCAGTACCTGGTACCACAAACCGATGGGGTAAACCGGATTGCCTACAATCGGGTTGGTCTGGGTGAGGGGCGCAAAGAACTGCAAACCTACCTGCAGAATCTGGCAAACATTGATCCCCGAAACTTAAACCGCAACGAGCAGTTTGCTTACTGGGTAAACCTCTACAACGCCCTGACTGTAGAAGTGGTGCTGTCCAATCCTGACAAAAAGTCTATACGACGGATGGGCAAAGGGCTTTTCTCATTCGGCCCATGGGATGACACGGTGGCCACCATTGCAGGCGAAGACGTTACGCTGAACGACATAGAACATCGTATTCTGCGGCCGATCTGGCAGGATCCACGCATTCATTTTGTGGTCAATTGCGCAAGCATAGGCTGCCCGAATCTGCAGCCTCAGGCGCTTCGCGCAGACAACCTTGAAGCGCTGCTGGACACAGCCCAGAGTGAATACATAAACCACCCCAGAGGTGTGGACAACCAGAACGGATCCTTGATTTTGTCGAGCATATTTGACTGGTACCAAAGTGACTTTGCCGGTGACCCGAAAGGTTTACTGAATTACCTGGCACGCTTCCACAAGGCGCCCGGATTACTGTTACAGGCGGATCCCGATCGTCTTGAATATGACTATGACTGGACCTTGAACAGTGTAGAGCCTCGATAAAGCGGGATAGCTCTAACGGTTGTCTGCATGCGACTCTTCCTCTTCATGAACAAAGGGCAACGGCCACAACTGGTAAACCCGCGATAAGGCTGACAGCGCCAGTGCATGTTTCAGCTCACCGCTGCGCACCACCTGCTTAACCTGCTCCGTATCCATCAATTCTACTGTGATCGCCTCTCCATCACCCTGATTCTGCTCTGATCCAAGATGGGCATTCTGCGCCAGCCAGTGGTGACATAAGTGGTTATGGAAGGCCGGGTTGGGTTCTACTGCGCCCAGGTAAGTCCAGTTGTCTGAGACATAGCCGGTTTCTTCCTGCAACTCGCGCCGCGCTGCCGTCAGCGAATCTTCACCGGGGTCGACCATACCCCCTGGGGTTTCCAATGTGGTGTAGCCCACACCAAAACGATACTGGCGGATCATCACACAGCGCTGCGCTTCATCTATGGCGACCATGTTGACCCAGTCCACGGACTCGAGCACCAGACGATCAAACTCTTTTCCATTACGTGGATTGCGCATCCGGTCGAGACGTTTTTCAAACAGAATCAAGCCGGCTTCCTGATCGTATCGCGAGTCGAGGTGGATCCAATCCAGATCCTCACTATTGTCATCTGCCACGTATTTGTCCTGCTATCGTTTTAGTGTTGCGGGGTGGGTATCGTACCCGGTCAGTTCCATGTAACCACGGCCGACGGAGGTGCCGTCTGCATCGGTCACGCCAACGATACCTTCCCAATAGAGGATGCCTGTGTCCATCAGTTGATCATCTACCAGAGCTTCAATGAAAAACTGCTCGTCCTTAAGCGCAAGCTGCCACCCCACAGGCCAGCTGATACCGGCGTTATCCGTCCAGTAACGAGTGGGGGTGAGCTCAAAGTCTTCACTACTCAGCACGGTGCCGGAGGCATCAGGTGACTCCGCAGCCCTTTTGAACGCAGGCACTTTCAGACCGTGATCATAGTCATCGCGCAGACCATCCTCACGACGCAAACGAAACGCCATAAGACTGCTGGCATCAAAAAACTGCAGTGCAAACCAGTCCCAGCCCGCGACACCCGCAGGCAGGACAGAGGTACTCCATTCTCTATCCAGCCAACCGAGGCCGGTTACTTCATGCCGCTGCCCGTCTATCTCGATCAGCCCACTGATCTGCATACGCGGCATTGAATAGTAATAGCTGGCTGAACCAACACCTTTGTGGGATAGACCTGCATCTCCCTGCAGCACAATCGGTTGTTGCTGCCGCAACGCCAGATCTAACTCAAAACGGGTTGCCGGCGTCTGTAAGCGCAGATTGAACTGCTGAGCATCCACCGTTAAACCCTGCAGAACCCAATCCTCTAACCATGCGCGAAAGCCGTCGGTTGTGGTTACCCCAGCCAGTTGCGGATGTCCCCGCACAAAGCGCTGATCGTGCAGGTGGCGGTTATTGTCGACGTCGGTCACGGCAACATGAGCCATATAGGCCTGCCCGCTGTGCCAGGGCCCGTCACCCGTCGGTGTCGGCGTCAGAGCCTGTCTGAACAGCGTATATTGCACACCAAATTCGCGCCCGACAGCATCCTGCAGAACCGCAGTGATATACCACCATTCGCTGCGGTAACCTGGATGCGGGCCGTGGTCCTGAGGAAAAACAAACGCCCGCGGCTGGGTTGCTTTGTTAAACCCAGCATACTCCTGTTCACCCAACACCGAACTGATGCGCATTCCCATGACGGGTTTTGCCTCGGGTTGTATCTCACTACCGCACGCGCTCAAGCCAGCAAGCAGCAGCAGACCAGTGCAATGCATAAAACAAGCAAACCAACGTTTCTGCAGATCATAAATCACAACTCTATCGACCCCGTCCCGCACTTTGTTCCCGCCGCCCGAGGCGGATCAAACCCGCCGCACTGGCAGCCAGCAGGCCCCAGATTACGGGCGTCATCAACGCTGAGGGGGTGAGTTGCAAAGTAACGGTCCAACCAAAGGCGCGCGGATTTATGACATCACACAGAATCCAGCCCAGCATCACACCCAACGGCACAGCTACCAGCATGGCAACCACGCCAATGCCAAACCCCAATGCAAAATCCATCCCTACAACCTCCAGACGATTGACCCCCAGAGCTGCCAGTACGTTCATCTGAACTTTTTTGTTCAGGCGCAGAGCTGTGACTGCAATATAGATTCCTATACTGGCAACCAGCAATGCGATGAGAACAAGGGCCGTCGTAATTGCAAATGTCTGATCAAACGTTTCCAGAGCAAGCGTTCGAATCTCATTCTGCAGGCGGAAATCTAATGACACATAGTCGGACTTCAACTGCTCCAGCAGCGCTGCCGAATCGTCAGCGTTAATACTCAAAGAAACCAATGGCAGGGGGGTAGCCACACCCTCCTCGTTGAGAATGAGTCGCGGCGTGACGTCTCCAAAACTGGTGAATATTTTGACTACAGTGAAGGGTGAGCCGCTCAGGTCAAGACTATCACCAGCACCAAGAGCCAGAGCACGCGCAGCCTGCTCACTGATCAGCACTTCGTTGATGGCCAGCGCCTGCGGGTATCCGTAGCGGGCCATTTCCGCTTGATCGGTCTGGGTGGCGACCAGCTGTATCGGCACCCCCGCCACCCTCAGCTGAGCCTGACGATAGCTTTGCAGCTGGCGCACTGCAGACTCGTCGGACAGCTGAAGTTCGAGCTTCTGCAGATCCTGCGCACTGCCTTCAACAACCAGATCGTAACTCAAACGTTGGCCCAACATACGATCAAAATCGCTGCGGAAACTGTCAACCATCAGGCTGACACCGATGGCGGTGGCAACAGCCAGAATCAATCCTGCCAGGGCCACGCCCATATCCCGCGGATACCAGATTGCCTCGCGCAAGCTGAGGCGCACCAGTATCGGCCCCGGCAATCGTGGACTGAAGCGGGCAAGCGCGTTGAGCAGCGGCGTTACGACCCAGGCAGCCAGCAAGCTGATTGCGGCAATACTCAGGAAACCACCACCCAGACCGGTTGCATCCACCATGACCCCCAACACAGCCGCTGGCAACATCATTGCGGGTACCAGGAATTTGACGATGGCATCTGATGTTGTGGTTCGAGCTTGCCGGAAAGCCCAGCCGCCCCCCAACCCGCAGACGCACACCGCGGAAAACAGCGCTTTGCCAACAACCCAGGAATCCAACGGCAGATCCGGCACCTGCAGGGGCAGAGCCAATTGATAGAGCAGAACGGCAAGCGCTTGGCCGACCAGCAGGCCGGACAAAGCAGCCAGCACGCCCAGCAACAGAAGTGTCGCAACAAAGGTGAGCTGCAGCTTACGCCACTGCACACCAAGCACATGCAGACGTTCAAACACCGGCCAGAGACGCCGCAACCAGGATACCGCGACCTGATAGATCAGAAACCAGGCAACCAGCAGCGCTAACAACCCCAGCGCACTGATGTTAAACAACACGGATTTCCCGAATGAACTGGCTGGATGCTGCGCTGAAAGACTGAGAACTGTCCAGCCCGATGGTATCTGTGAGACCGGTTGCAGTGGAAATCCTGCGGCAAAACCCGGCAGCATATGTTCGCCGATATCCACAATATCCTGCCACTTTGACTGGTACACAATGCCCACATACGACAGTTCTTCTGCTGACCAGCCGAGCAGATCATGAGCCACACCAATGTCGGCTATAATGGTACCCGGTGGCGCGTTAACAACAGCGTTGATCGGTGCTGCAGTCAGGGCTGCCATAGTTTCATCCACCCAGACACCGCGCCAGAATTCAGCGCTTACTGATGGATTGCCACCTGCAGTTCCACCGGTCTCACTACCCTGGGTCAATAGGCGCATACCCAACGGGCTGAGCAGGTCAACACCAACCACTCTGACCTCAGATCCTTCAATAACGGTGGTCTCATCAATCAGAGGTGCCACTTCATCCACATGCGGTAATCGACCTTCACGCCATTGCCGACGCAGGTCAAAATAGTCTGCTGTGGTAACGTCAGGACGATGCAGAAAGTGGCTGTACCCCGCTAGTTGGGAAGGGATCAGACCGTCAAGCTGAGCCGCGATAGATGCACTGATCAGGTGAACAGCTACAATCGACGTGACACCAAGCATCACGCCTAAAAAGGCCATCCCCGTAGACCAGGGTGTTCGCAACAGAAACCTGGCCAATGCCAGCAGAATCAAAACGTTAGCTTCCGCGCTGATTCAAGTGATGCATATCTATGCGCTGATCCGCGCGCCTGGCAACCTCTTCACTATGCGTTGCGACAATAACAGTCAGACCCAGCGCTTTGGCATTATCAAACAAAAGTGAAGCAACCTGATCTGCGTTCGCTGCATCTAGATTTCCAGTTGGCTCATCTGCAAGCAGCAATGGCGGCTTCAACAACAGAGCACGAGCCACTGCCACACGCTGTTGCTCACCTCCGCTAAGTACCTCGGGAAACGCCTGATGCCGATCTTTCAGACCAAACGACGCCAACAGCTCATCGGCCCGCTGATCCAGATCATTGCGCCGATTAAGCCTGGCGGGCAGACAGACATTCTCCACTACCGTCAGCGTCGGCACGAGATTGAAAAACTGATAAACATAACCAATGGAACTGCGCCGCAGTCGTGTACGCGCCTGCTCATCGAGCTCATGCAGAGCATACGACCGGTTGTTCAGGTGTAGATTCACCAATCCCATATCAGCACTGACCAGACCCGCCAGAATATTCAGTAAGGTAGATTTTCCCGATCCGCTAGGCCCCATGACCGCAAGGGTCTGGCCAGCAGGCAACTCCAGATTCAGACCTTGCAGAACATCAATGCGCTGTTGACCATCCTGATAGGATTTGTTCAGATCCTTTACATCCACTGCACTTGTCATTATTTAACGCAGCGCCTGCATACCCTGACGATTCAACTCCGGTGTCAGGGGCATAAGATGATCACCCTGCTTCACTTGTGACAGCGCCTGTGAAACTGTGGAAAACTGAGACAGCGTTTCTAATGAGCGCAGCGTAGGGTCGATCATCTGCCACTGCCTGGAGGCAGACCTGGCGAGCGCCTCGGCAGGTTTTTCCCACTGATCGTCTGCGGTTTCATCTGTATCAGCTAGCGCAATCTGATGGTCAGGCAAAGCCGCCAGAAAGAAACGGGTATCAAACCGGCGGGGCACAACGGGTGGCGTGATCCAATGGCTGAAATACGCAAGCATATCGCAAGCCACCGTCAGGTTTTCCTTGCGACACAGACTGCTGAAGGAGATCTCGCCAGCCAGCAGCTGTTGCCGATAATCGACAAATTTCGACCGTATACGTGTTTCGGAGAGATCCAGAGGCCTACCGTTCTGATGCACAATCAGCACACCGCATTCTTCAAAACATTCTCTTGCGACCGCTACCCAGTAACGCAGTCCTCCTGCTGCAACACCCAGCCTGGCGCTGGCCTGTTGATCATCAATACCAAAGCAGTGCTGAGGTGCCCAGTCATCTTCATCCACCTTACCGCCGGGGAAAACGTGAAGATCCGGAAAGTCGCCTCGACCTGGTCGCTGCACCATGTATACCTCAAGACCACCGGGTGTATCCCGCAGCAGCATCACCGTTGCAGCTAAACGTATGTTGTCACGTACCAGAGGTTGCACAATATCGCTCCTGTTTTACCGTTTGTGGCGCACATCGCGCCATTTGCTACCACCACCGAACCTCGGTAGGGTCGAGATTGCGTAATACGATGAGCAGCTATGGATCTGATAGAAAAACCTTATCGATTTGTCGTCCGGCTGCCGTACCTTATGCGCGACCAGGTAGCAGAGGCCGCCCGGTACCATCGTCGCAGTATGAACTCAGAGATTGTAGCGCGGCTTGAGCAAACCTTCAGCGGCATCCCCACCCGACATTCTGCCGAACAGCTGGCACCCGCCATGCATCAGGAAATTGAGTCACTTTTCGGTAGGGCTCTGGCCGCAGAAGAAGAAAATCTGGTGCGCGCCTTTCGCCGCTTGCCGTTGGAAAAACGCCTGGCGCTGTTAGAGTTGATCAACTGACATGGCTAACCAGCTTCCACCATACTATCACCCGACCACCATCTGTTTTATAGACGACAACGCTTCTTTCCTGCGCGCATTAAGTATTGATCTACCTGATGATTATCTGTTCATCAGCTATCTTCACCCGGACGAAGCAATCGCCGCCATCAACACGCCTGATCCGCTACCACCTCTGGTTGACCGTTGTTTCAGTCTGGATAACAGTGATCCATCAACACCCATCATACGACTGGATCTGTCTGTTCTGGAAAACGAAATCAAACTGATCGAACGATTTCGACGATTGTCTGTGCTGATGATCGACTATGCCATGCCGGTGTTTGATGGCTTGGAGCTTTGCGCGGAAATTAAAGATAAGACTTTGAAAAAAGCGCTGCTGACCGGCGTCGCGGAGGAAAAAACTGCGGTTGCCGCTTTTAACCAGGGTCTGATCGATTCATATATTCCCAAACGCCTGATCACAGACGGAAACAAGATCATTCCTTATGCTGAGGCGCTCAAGAAAGCCTACTTTGATCAGTACAGTGCGCGCCTGAGTTCTAATCTCGCACTTAACCCACCCCGCTTTATGACGGAAGAACGCGTGGCGGAATTCTTTTACGCAGTTATCGAAGCACAACGGATCGTTGAATATTATCTGGTCAGTGAACCGTATGGATATCTTATGCTGCGCGCCGACGGCAGCATGCTGCGCCTGGTTTTCTACAGTGAATCCCAGCGCAACGAACAGTTAGCCCTGGCCCAGGCACATCAGGCACCGGTACACATCATGCAACAGCTAACCAGCGGTCAGAGCATTGGCTTCCTGCATGAACGGCCTGAAGATTATCTCGGCTTTGAACCCTACCCCTGGGATGATGTGATGCTGCCAGCAACCATCATCAAAGGCGAACAGACATGGTACGCCGGCATCGCAACAAACCCACCCGCAGACATCGATTTTGATCCCAGGGCATCAAGTTATGACCAGTACCTTGCACAGCGCAAGACTAAGACCTAGTGTAGTGTTCTATATAAAACACTACACTAGCGCCGTCGACCCAGCTGCTTTTCCAGTAGAGTAAAAGCCAGTTCCGTGAAAATCGCTAACAATGCAGCAGGAATAGCGCCTTGCAGAATCAGCTCGGCATTGTCTAAAGACAAACCAACCACAATTGGATCACCCAGGCCCCCGGCGCCGATGAATGCTGCCAGCGTTGCTGTGCCTATGCTGATGACCGCCGCGGTACGTATACCCGCAAAAATTGCAGGCACCGACAGAGGCAGCAGGACATATTTGAGCTGTTCCTTGTTTGTCAGACCTAACGCTTCAGATACACGAATCAGGGTAACGTCCACATGGGTCAGCGCAGTTATGGCATTGCGCAGAATCGGCAGCAGCGAGTAAAGAAACAAAGCGATTATGGCTGGCAGCATGCCGATCCCAAACAGCGGTATCATCAATGCCAACAAGGCTATTGAGGGAATAGTCTGCAAAAGACCACTGACATAAATCACACCGCTACTGAGCCAATCGACCCGATACACCAATAACGCCAAACCCAACCCAACCAGAATCGCAAAACCCAGTGCTATACCTGTTAACTGCAGATGGCGCAGCGTGTTTCTCGCAAGCGAAGGCCACATAGAAGATTCAGCAACCGTGGTTTCGATGTCAATCTCCGCAAGAAAACCGGATGCGACCTGCGCAAACGACTTTCCCTCAAACACCACAGCAGCATTAAGTTGCTGCATGGATTCATCAGTTATGACATTCGCCAGAACACTCAACGCATCGCGTGCCTCCTGCGGCAGTGTTTGCCGTACCAGTGGCGCTGCGTAATAGCTTGGAAAATAACCCAGCTCGTCCTGCAGGACGGCAAGATTGTACCTAATGAGTTCACCATCCGTGCTGTACACATCTGTAACGCCAATTGCACCTTTACTGATGGCCTGATAAGCAAGACCATGTTCGATACCTCTGACGGGTGCCGTAAGGCCGTAGGTCCGGCTCAAACCCGGCCAGCCATCTCCCCGTTCCAGAAACTCATGAGACACCACCACCTCGAGATCAGGATGCGCAGCCAGATCTGTGATGGTCTTTAGGTTGCGCTTTTCGGCAACCTGCTGCTGTACAGCAATTGCGTAAGTGTTGTTGAAACCAAACTCGTCCAGCAGTTCCAGGCCAACTGGTTGCAGCGCTTCATTCAGGGTGGCTCGATCAGGATTGCCGGGTAAATCGAGTATCGCCTGACTCAGTGTCCCGGTGTACTCAACATAAATATCAATTTCTCCGGCAACAAGGGCCTGATAGCAGATCAGCGTGCCGCCGAGACCAAACTTTCGCTCAACCGTAAACCCCCTCACCTCAAGCAGCTGCGAAACGACTTCGGCGAGAATGTAGTTTTCATTGAAATTTTTGCTGCCAACCCGGATGGTTTGCGCATGCAGGCTGACAGACAAGAAACCCAGCAGAGACAACAGCATCAACCATCGCTTCATGACAGCTGACTCGAAACCAACGATTCCACATAGGCGTTAGAAGGCGCTGCCAGCACCTCCGCGGTGGAACCATGCTGCTGGATCTGACCGCTATGCAGAATGATAAGATAGTCCGACAAACGCCGCGCTTCACGGAGATCGTGGGTTACCAGCAGACTGCTGACACCTTCATGTTTCTGCACATAGGCAAACCGGTCATAAATATCAACCCGTGTGATCGGATCCACCGCAGAAAAAGGTTCATCCAGAAGCAGCAGCGAAGGCTTTAACATTAATGCCCGGCATAGTCCGATACGCTGTTGCTGACCGCCGGAGAGCTCGCGTGGCAGACGATGGCGAATATCTTCCGGCAGATCCATATCCTGCACCAGCTGCCGATAGCGGGATTCCATTTCGTCCGGAACTATGCCCTGCAGCCGCGCGACCAGAGTGATGTTCTCCCATGCGCTCATATGCGGAAACAACGCAGCACCCTGCACCGCATAACCGATCTTGCGACGAAACTGCTCAACATCTGTTTCGGGTACCGGTTCATCAAAGACTTTGACCAGGCCCTGATCAGGTCTGACAACACCATTTACAAGCTGCAGCATTGTGGTTTTGCCGCTGCCACTGGCACCAACAATCGCAGTACAGGCGGCCGAGGGACACTTCACGGTAACATCATCAAGTACCGTCAGCTGATCGTAGCGTTTGCTGACGTTCAGAAACTCAACGCAGGCATTCATAAACCATACCGGGCACGCAGATCAGCACCATGCGCTGCAAGTTTCTGCATGATCTGATGTTGTTCAACAGACAGTTCCGGCTGAGATGAAAGCTGTTCGATCAGCGCTTCGTAGTCACGCAGGTTCAGCCAATCGCCTTCACTTTCAAGTTTTGTAACAACAAAGTCACGCCACTGCTTCTGTTCAGCTTCATCCAGTAACGCTGGATAGGATCGCGCTTTCATGCGGGCAGCCAGCGTGTGCAGGCGCTTGTCGCGGAAATCCAGATCCTGCCAGCGGCCAGCCTTCAATTCTTCATGTAATGCTGAACAACGAGAGCGATCATCATCCTGCAGAAAGCCATCGTACAAAGCCGCATCAACGTCGACAGAGGGCTGATTTTTTCGCAGCGAATAGGCGCGCGCAACCTTATCAGCAAAGCCGGGCTGTTTGATCCTGCGGGCTCTTTCTTTCACCAGCTTCAAATCAATTTGCAGACGTTGCTGGTTTTCTTCATTCAGCACTTCGATGGGGGCTACAAACGGACAGCGATTGATACGTATCTCCTTCAGCGGCGGTCGCTCGCCACCTTCCGAGGAAAACAACGCAGCACTTATCTCATCTGCGTTCATCTCCAACATGGGCTCCACATCTTCACCCAGATCAACCACAATCATGGAGTTACCGTTACTGGGATGTCGGGTAATCGAGATTATCGGGCCAACGCCAAAACGATGCCGTGGGTATAGCGCGGAAACATGTACATTGAGCTTTGTACCCACAGGCTCCAACAGATTTCTAACGCTTTTTTTATGTCGCATGGAAAAATAGTAATCGAACAGCTTCGGCTGCGCAGTCTTGATCAACTTGGCCATGCCCAGAGTGGCGTGCACATCAGACATGGCGTCGTGCGCCTGACCATGAGAAATATCGTTGGCACGGGTTAACTCTTCCAGTTTGTAAACCGGCAGACCGTCTTCGTCTTCGGGCCAGTTGATGCCTTCACGACGCAGTGCCCCGGTGGCACGCACCAGATCTATCAGATCCCACCGTGAGTTACCCTGTTGCCACTCGCGTGCGTAAGGGTCTAACAGATTGCGATACAGTGAGAAACGCATGAACTCATCATCAAATCGCAAACTGTTATAGCCCACCACGCAGGTACCTGGCTGCATGAAGATTTCATTGATTTTGCGCAGCGCTTCACACTCAGGAATGCCGTGGGTCTGGGTCAGATGTGGTGTGATCCCGGTTACCAGGCTGGCATGCGGGTTGGGTAATACATCATCGGGTGTATAAACGTAGGTGCTGAACTCATCATCCAGAACATTCAGATCGGCATCGGTACGCAAACCGGCAAACTGCACAATCCGGTCCCACCTCGGGTTGGTACCTGTGGTTTCCAGGTCGTACCAATAGAAACTGTTAGCCATGTCGGTTACCCTCGTTTCTCACGTTTATGCCGGATGAGTCAACGCACTTGGACGATCGTCTTTGATGTCACCAGGGAATTCACCAGAGAATACGCCTGGAGCCCCGCCAGGGGCCCCACACGGTACCCCGCCCGGGGCGGCACAGACCGGTTACCCGGACTTCAAAAAACTGGCATTACCCCTGGGCCCTATTGTTGCATGTATCGCCGGCGGCCTCATGTGGTTTTCTGGAAACAGCAGTTTAGAGGCCTGCATTACGCTGGGCATTACACTCTGGGTTGTCGTGTGGTGGATGTTTGAACCCATACCGATTCCCGCGACCTCATTGATACCCCTGGCTTTACTGCCATTGTTTGGTGTCTTGACCCCCGCCGAACTGGGTGCTGCTTACGGCCACCCGTTGGTACTTTTGTTGATGGGCGGTTTCCTGCTGGCCACTGCGCTGGAGAAAAGCGGCGCGCACCGGCGTATTGCGCTGAGCATGGTACGTGCCTTTGGGGGCAACAGTTCCAGGCGCCTGGTGTTCGGTTTTATGGCTGCCAGCGCGATTCTCAGCATGTGGATCTCCAACACCGCAACCGTCCTGATGTTGCTGCCGGTTGCCATCGCTGTGATCGATAATACTCAGGATGAAAAACTTGCAACGCCATTACTCCTTGGCATCGCCTACGCAGCAAGCATAGGTGGCATGGGCACACCCATCGGCACCCCGCCTAACGTTGTCTTTATGGGGGTTTACGAAGAAATCGTCGGACAGACCATTTCATTTTCTCAGTGGATGAGCTGGGCCCTTCCAGTGGTGCTGGTTCTGTTGCCGCTCGCAGGCTTCTGGGTGACCCGGAAACTGGACCACCAGGGCACCTTCCAACTTCCGGAAGTAGGCGCCTGGCGGCAGCCAGAACTGCGCGTGCTGATGGTTTTCAGCTTCACCGCGATGTGCTGGGTTACCCGTTCAGAGCCTTTTGGCGGCTGGACTGCCTGGCTCAATCTGCCTTACAGCAACGATGCCATTGTTGCATTTATCGGTGTGGTTGCACTTTTCCTGATACCCAATGGTGAGGGTGATAAATTGCTGGATTGGGAAACCGCCAACAAAATTCCATGGGGTATGTTGATTTTATTCGGCGCGGGCATATCGATTGCCACGGCCTTCACCAACTCCGGACTCAGCGGCACTATCGGCGCAAGCCTTGAACAACTGTCGACACTGCCCGTATTACTGATGGTTGCTATCATCTGCTTCTCGGTGACCTTTTTAACCGAGGTCACAAGCAATACCGCGACTACGGTGCTTCTGATGCCTATCCTTGCCGCTGCAGCCCTGGGTGCGGGCACAGACCCGAAATTATTTATGATCCCGGCCGCTCTAAGCGCATCCTGCGCATTTATGCTGCCTGTCGCTACGCCACCCAACGTCATTATGTTCTCAAGCGGTCGGTTCTCTGTTCGCACCATGGCCCAGGAAGGTTTCGCAGTTAACCTGCTGGGTGTTTTTGTCATCAGCAGTATGTGCGTTCTGCTGCTCAGCGAGTAACTTCAACCGGGTTTCACGTTCTATCGGATCAAGCTCTGCAAGCGCATCAACCGCGCGGAAAAAATCACTCCAGCGTTCACCTGACTGCCTATAAAGCGCGGTAAAACTACCTAGATAGTCGGCGTAGGTGCCAACTGAAACCAATAGCGCATTGTTGAAATGGGACTGCATCAAGCCATCATAACGACCACCGCCCAGCACCTCTTTATACGCCTGGTAACACGCTTTCCATGCGGCAACCGCTGACTGTTTCGCCGCAGGCAACTGTGCTTGCGGCTCTGTTTCATACAGCGCAAGTAATTGAGCTTTTGCCTGCATCAGGAACTGGCGGAAGCGCCGCCCCATGGCACGCTGCTGATGCGCAACCTGCCAGTCCTGACCGAGACCCTGGTCCTGCAGCCACTGTTGCGCGCCGGTCTGCCCGACAAACTCGGCAAAACTTTCGTTAAAGGCAACATCGTTGCGTACCCAGATCCGCCCATGCGCCAGTTCGTGTATCAGCAGTGCGGCAAGATCTGCATCTGGCCAGAAAATGAACGTATCCAGTAACGGGTCGTTGAACCAGCCCAGCGTGGAGTAAGCCGGTACGCCGCCGATATAGGTTTCATAACCTTGCTTTTCATATTCAGCCGCTGACGCACGAGCGTCCGCTTCATGGAAGTAGCCACGATAAGGGGCACAGCCCACCAGCGGGTAACACCACTGCTTACCACTCAGATCAAAGGCCCGGGCAGCAAACACATTCCAGACGACATAATCCCGCTGCAGGCTGACGTAGCTGCTGTAACGGCCCTGCGCCGCCAGTCCAATCCTGGCTTGTGCAAAATCGAGCACCTCCTGCGCCCGCGCCAGCCGCTGCAGGGTTGCCGAATCCACGTCAGGGGCCCGAGCCAGTTGCTCAAGGGTGGTGCGTGCATGCAGAAGCTGCCACTGCCCGGCAATTGCCTGCTGATAAAAATGCAGCGTATCGCAACCTGCCAGCAGCAGCGAAGCCAGCAGCAATGCATAACGTCTGTTGCTGCCAGGTCGCTTGGGTGCGACCATTACGCTTTCGGTTGCCGACAGCTTAGAAGCCCACATGCATGTACTCAAAGGCATCCTCGCCATAACGTTCATCGCTTTGAACACCATCATTGTCTATATACCGCTGACCTGGTGGATACTGAAGCTTACCTGGACCCGAGGCGAAGCCAGAAATCGCCTGCGCGCCCGGATGGATATGATCATCTATTGGTGGACAGGGCGAAACCGCAAAATGATCCAGGCGCTCAATCTGACAGAGGTCAACCTGCACTGGCATCAGCAGGCAGAGATGTCTGCGGACAACTGGTATCTGGTGATCAGCAACCATCAGAGCTGGACAGACATTTTACTGCTGCAAAGCTATCTGTACGGCATCATTCCCCCGTTGAAGTTTTTCACCAAAGAGCAGCTGATCTGGGTTCCGTTTATTGGCTTTGCCATGTACATCCTCGGTTTCCCATACGTTAAGAGGGTGACCAAGGCGCAGATTAAAGCCAATCCTGAACTGCGTACCGCGGATCGGGACAACGTTGCGCAAGCCTGCGAAGGCTTCAAAAATCACCCGACAAGCATTTTGAATTTTATTGAAGGCACCCGACGAACCTTGGAGAAACATCAACGCCAGGGCGGTGAATACAAACATCTGTTACGACCAAAAACCGGCGGACTGGGATACGTCCTGGAAGACATGGACCAGCATCTGCATCGCCTGCTTGATGTGACAATTGTCTACCCCGATGGCGTACCTACATTCTGGGAGTTTCTTCAGGGTAAATGCCCTCGCGTGGAAATGGACGTTACGCCACACGAAATACCAGCAGAAATACTTGCTGCTGAAGAAACAGCAAAAC
>Ga0180435_10002436_pt1 | contig 18964 bp, 8 predicted proteins | sample SS_ome_3_FD_132467 | JGI IMG/M metagenome (GOLD analysis project Ga0180435, IMG submission 132467) | Hypersaline lake sediment archaeal communities from the Salton Sea, California, USA - SS_3_S_1 metaG | ecosystem: Environmental > Aquatic > Non-marine Saline and Alkaline > Hypersaline > Sediment...
AACGTATTGACAGGGCCTTATTAATGAATTTGTCTCTTTTTAGCGACTTCGAGTTATTTTCCGAATGTTGATTAAATTCTCCTGTTGCTGAAAAGGCCCTGAGGAATGAAATTTCTAACGGTAAAAACTGCGAAAGTTAACTCAGGAGTTCAAGGATGAAAGAAGTAAGGATAGTTTTAGGGGTGGGATTAATGTTGTTAGTGTTGACGGCGGGATGTAAAAAGACGCTGGAGACGGTTGCCCAGTATGATCGGCCGCTGCCGCCGGGGCAGTTGGCGTTGCGGAAGATTACGGACCCACGGGATATCCCGGATTTTGTGCCGGCCTGTTATAATCGGGTGAACCTGGTAGCAGCGATCAATGAAAGTCTGAATTATTTCAGTAGGCCTTCCAGTAAAAAATATTTTCCGTACGGGCAAATTACGCACGGGCAGGCGGTGGCGAGTCTGCAGGCGTTCGCGGCGTTGATACAGACAGAAAAGGATCCGGACAAATTGAACCGTCTGATCCGGGAGAAGTTCGATGTGTATATATCGGTGGGGTGTGACGATAAGGGAACAGTGTTGTTTACGGGGTATTATACGCCGATTTTCAATGGTTCGATGGAGAAGACGGAGCGGTTTAATCGGCCATTGTATAAGCAGCCAGCGGACCTGGTGAAAGGGGAAGATGGCGTGATATTGGGGCGGCGGGGGGCGGATGGCTCGATGAATAAGTATCCGGCGCGGGCGGAGATCGAAAGTTCGGGGATGATGGCGGGGAAGGAATTAATCTGGCTGGAAGACCCGTTTGAGGTGTATGTGGCACATGTGCAGGGGTCGGCGAAGGTGCGGCTGCCGGACGGCAAGTTGATTACAATTGGTTACGCTGCCAATAACGGACACGAATATAAGAGTGTGGCCAGAGCGTTGGTGAAGGATGATAAGATCGCGGCGGATAAGGTCAGCTTGTCGGCGATGATCGATTTCTTTAGGCAAAATCCCGGTCAGATCGGGCCTTATACGAATAAGAATCCTCGGTTTGTGTTTTTTCGGTTCGAAGAGGGTAATCCGCGGGGCAGTCTGAATGTGCCGGTGACGCGGATGCGTAGTATCGCGACGGACAAGAGTATTTATCCGCGGGGTTGCCTGGCGTTCGCGAAGACGGAATTGCCGCGAGTGCGAGGCGGTGGAGTGATGAAACGGCCATTTAGCGGGTTTCTGCTCGACCAGGACACGGGCGGAGCGATTCGGGCACCGGGCCGGTGTGATGTGTATATGGGTCAGGGAGATCGGGCCGGGCAACTGGCGGGACATACGTATCAGGAAGGGCGTTTGTATTATTTATTTCTCAAAGGAAGCGGCGGGGTACCGATGCCGATGAAAGGTTCGCGGTAGAAACAAAGACAGGTGGTCAGGAAGACGGGCGGCGAGGCGGTCTGTCCCTATGCATACATAAAGAGGGTTTAAGATGGCTTGTACGATTGGTCTGGATTACGGAACGAATTCGGTACGATGTTTGATTGTCGATACGGCAGACGGGAAAGAGCTGGGTACGGCGGTCTATGATTATGAGACGGGACAGGAAGGGATTATTCTGGACGCGGCGGATCATAATCTGGCGCGACAGAGTCCGGCGGATTATGTCAAGGGGATCGAAGTGACGGTGAAGGAAGCGTTGTCGGCAGCGCAAAAGGCGGACAAGAACTTTCGGGCAAGTGAGGTGATCGGGATCGGAGTGGATACGACCGGTTCGACGCCGATCCCGGTGAATCGGGAAGGGGTACCTTTGAGTATGCTGGATGAGTTCAAAGATAATCCCAACGCGTACGCATGGCTGTGGAAGGATCATACGGGTTACGAAGAAGCGGCAGAGATTACGCGGCTGGCGGAGAAAGAACATCCGGAATATCTGGCCAAGTGCGGGGGGACGTATTCGTCGGAATGGCTGTTCAGTAAGGTGTGGCATTGTCTGCGGGTGGACGCGAAAGTTTTTGACGCGGCATACAGCTGGGTGGAACTGGCTGATTATGTCCCGGCGGTGTTGGCGGGGACATGTAAGCCGGAAGAAGTTAAACGGGGGCGTTGTTCGGCGGGTCATAAGGCGATGTTCAATAGTGAATGGGGCGGGCTGCCGGCGAAGGAATTTTTAGCGAAACTGGATCCCAAACTGGGTGAATTGCGTGAACGGCTGTATGCGGAAACCTATACAGTGGATGAACCGGCGGGTGGGCTGACGGAGGAATGGGCGGCCAAGCTGGGGTTGTCGGCGGGTATTCCGGTGGCGGTGGGGGCGTTCGACGCTCATTTAGGGGCAGTGGGTTCCGGGGTGGGGCCGGGAACGCTGGTGAAGATTATCGGGACGAGTACGTGTGATATTATGGTGGCGGATAACCGTACGAAGCTGCCGGATATTCCGGGGCTGTGCGGGATTGTGGATGGCTCGGTGCTGCCGGATTATTATGGCCTGGAAGCGGGGCAGTCGGCGGTGGGGGATATCTTCAACTGGTTCGTCAATTACATTGAGGCGGGTGGGAGCAGGAATGGTTCGCATGAAGCGCTGACGGAAAAGGCGGCAGAGCTAAAGCCGGGACAGTCGGGATTGTTGGCGCTGGACTGGAATAACGGGAATCGTACGATTCTGGTGGATCAGCGGTTGACGGGTTTGCTGGTGGGGCAGACGCTGCATACCAGGCCGGAGGAGATATACCGGGCGTTGGTGGAAGCGACGGCGTTCGGGGCGTTGACGATCATTAATCGTCTGGAAGAGTATGGCGTGAAGGTGGATGAGGTGGTTAACTGCGGAGGGATTTCCGAGAAGAACGCCTTGATTATGCAGATTTATGCGGATATTACGGGGCGGGAGATGAAGATATCCCGTTCGGCGCAGACGTGTGCGCTGGGGGCGGCGATCGCGGGGGCGGTAGTAGCGGGCAAAGCGGGGGGTGGTTTCGATAATTTCGCGGACGCTCAGCAAGCGATGTGTGGTATCAAGGATAAGACGTTCAAGCCGATCCCGGAAAACCACAAGGTTTATCAGGAACTGTATAAGCTTTATAAACAGATGCATGACGCGTTTGGCTTGGAAAGCTGGTCGGGGAAAATGACCAACGTGATGAAAGAACTGCTGAGAATTAAGGATCAGGTGAACGGCTAAGCAGGGAAGGTAAGGTTGAGAGGCAGAAGGGGGAGACGTTTTAAGGATGGATGCGTTCGATGTATGAGGATTTGAAAAAGGCCGTGTGTGAAGCGAATCTTGAGCTGCGGAAACACCAGTTGGTGATCTACAGTTGGGGCAATGTCAGCGGTATCGACCGGGAGGCTGGGGTGATGGCCATCAAGCCGAGCGGGGTTTCGTATGATGAGTTGATTGCCGGGATGATCGTGGTGCTGAATATGGATGGTAAGGTGGTGGAGGGTGATTTGAGGCCTTCGTCGGATACGCCGACGCATCTGGAGTTGTACCGGCATTTCGAGGATGTGGGGGGTATCTGCCATACGCATTCGCCGCAAGCGACGGCCTGGGCGCAGGCGGGCCGAGAGATTCCGTGTTTTGGTACGACTCACGCGGATTTTGCTTATGGACCGGTTCCTCTGACGGGTCCGATGACGGATGAGGAAATCAAGAGTGACTATGAAACGAATACGGGCAGGGTGATTGTGCGACGTTACCGGGATTTGGAGCCGCTGGAAAGGCCGGCGGTACTGGTGGCCGGTCATGGTCCCTTTACGTGGGGAAAGAGTCCGGCCAAGGCGGTGGAAAACGCGGTGGTGCTGGAAGAGATAGCGTCGATGGCGTTAAAGACGATCATGCTCAATCCGGAACAGGGACCGATCGGGCAAAGCCTGCTGGATAAACACTACCTGAGAAAGTACGGTAAGAACGCGTATTACGGGCAGAGATAATATTGGCCCCGGAGATGAAAAAGAAAGGATTATCATGCAGAATTTTGAGCGGAAGAATAAGCATATAAAAGATGCTTTTTTAAAGTGCAAGGCGGGCAATTCGAAGCAGATGGAGAAGAAGCTGAATATTTCGTGGTCCAACTGGGGGTTCGGGCTGGAAGGGCTCCGGGATTCGGTGTCAAGGTTATCGAAGAACGGGGTGAGATATATCGAATTGCACGGGAATCGATATGGGCCGGACCTGGGATACGACGCTAAAGAAGTAAATAAAATATTGTCTGGTGAGGGGATGCAGTGCAGCGGTATCTGCGGGATGTTTTCAGCGGAGAATGAATTGGCAAGCAACAGTGGAATGGTGCGGCAGAACGCGATTGATTATATCCGACGTAATGTCGATCTGGGACAGGAAGTGGGAGCGAAATACTTTTTGATTGTACCGGCAGCGGTGGGGCGGCCGGGGACGATCGATGAGTGTGAGTTCGAACGGTCGGTGGAGACGCTGCGGATGGTCGCGGGAGTGTTCGAGCAGGCGGGGATCCGCGGAGCGGTGGAGCCTATCCGCTCGGCGGAAGTTAGTATTGTGCATACTTTCGCCGAAGCGGTTCGTTATATCGAAGCGGTGGACAGTCCGGGAGTACAGCATATCAATGGTGATATTTATCATATGCAGGTGGAAGAAGCTCATATTGCCGAGACCATCGCTAATAGCGGGGAACGGTTGACGAATCTGCACATGGCAGATAGTAACCGCTGTGCGCTGGGAGAGGGCAGTATGGACGTGGATACGCTGTTGATGGCGTTGTATTCGATCGGGTATAACAATGATAGCTGTTTTATGACGCCGGAACCGCTGGGGCCGGGCGGTGACCCTTATCCGGCGATGTTCGGTAAGCCTGACAAGGAATTGCTGGATGCGCTGGTCAAGACGACGGTGGAGACGATACGGGAAAGAGAAGATTATATTCGCAGTTTGTAAAAATGGCTATGAAACTGAAGATTGAAAAAGCGAAGGGATTGTTTGTTACAGGTACGGATACGGGGGTGGGTAAAACGCTGGTGACGGGAGTGGTGGGTCGGTTGCTGGGGGAGATGGGCTATCGGGTAGGGGTGTTTAAGCCTATCGCGACCGGATGTGAGGGACGCCGGGAGGGCCTGGTGAGCCTGGACGCGGAATTCCTGGCGCATTGTACCAACAGTGAATGTTCGCTGGAACAAATCAATCCGGTTCGCTATCGAGAGCCGCTGGCACCGTTGGTGGCGGCGGAACGGGTGGGGGTTCCGATTGACTGGGAAGCGATGAAGCTGGGGTATCGCAATGTAACGCAAAAGAGTGATCTGGTGCTGGTAGAGGGTGTTGGGGGGGTTATGGTGCCCCTGGAAAGGGATTATCTGGTGCTGGATCTGATGGTGGATATGGGATTACCGGTTTTGATTGTGGCCCGGAGCGGGCTGGGGACAATCAACCATACGCTGATGACGGTGGAGGTGTGCCGAGCCAGAGGATTGAACCTGGTGGGGATTGTGATGAATGGTTATCAACCGGATGGAGCGACTGTGGCGGAGGAAACCAATCCACAGGTATTGGCGGAAGCGTCTGGCTTGAAAGTTCTGGCGGTTCTGCCGCAGGAATCAGACAGTTCGGTGGAGGAAGGACTATTGGGAGAAGCGGTAGTGGCGGCGGCGCGATTGACGCGCTGGGAAGATTGTCTGGAGGAAAAGTGAAGGGTCTTTGGTGTAACATATTGTAAATAAGAGATATAATGGTGATTTGCGGGGCAGATAGATCAGGGGCGGGTGGGGCGTTTTGATTATCAGGTTCTGGTGTCGTCTCATTGAACCGGTCGGAATGAGAAAGCAGGACATTTATCTTGACTGGAAACGGAGTCTGAGATATACTTTAGGTCAAATGCCGAGATGGTGGGAAATGCGGTGTCGGCTGTGACGGAAAGTCAGGCGGCCGAAACGATAGTTCAGTGTAAACAATGCTCCGCTAATAAGTTATCCTACCCCATAAGCAGTGTAAGCTGCTCACCACGATTACCAAAAACCGCTAACATATAATCCAAGGAGATCAGCTATGTTACGGAAACTACGCCGATGGCGCCAAAAGGATTCAGGACGAAAAGTCTTACCGATTACCAAGATTAATCCCGTGAAAAGTGTGCTGCAGTTAGAGAACCTGGAGCAGCGTTTGTTGCTTTCCGTGGCGGGCTGGTGGGAAGAGTTGGGTTGGCGCGGTGCCAGTGGAGGAGGGATTACGTGGGACATGTCTGATGATCCGGGTGATTCGAAAGTGGTCTTGAGCGAAGACGGTGATCCGATAGTGTTCTGGGTGGAAGGGACACGGGACGAAGTTGTGGATTCAAGCAGGCCTTTCAGTTTTGTCAACGCGGAAATGGAAGGTTCGATTTATGCGCGTCAGTTTGCCGGTGAAGATTTGGGTTGGTGGGATTTCAGTTCACAAAGTGGTGACGGCGAGAGCGAAATAGGGACGGGCGGCCAGATCGATGTGGCGACAGGTCCGAACGGGGAAATCGCGGTTACCTGGGTTTCGGGTGATAATATTTATTTGAAGATGTGGGACGGTGACGAATGGCTGGAACTGGACGGATCGGCGAGCGAGGACGGTGTCAGCGGAGAAGTCACGGCCGAAAAACCGAGTGTGGCGATCTCGAACTTACAGGAGGTATTTGTTTCATATACAGCGGTGCACCCGAATTCCGACAGCAATCAGCGTGATATCGTGGTTATGAAGTATGGTTACGATTATACGGAACTGGATGACGATTCGCCGGATGACGATGGCAATGATCAGGTGGGGCCGCCGCTGCCGGAAATAGAAGGTCAGGGTCAGCGTCGCTGGGTGGAGCTGATTACGGAGGATGTGGGTGTTTTTGGTGAGGACGCCGTTCAGGAGACCGGAGGGGTGAGCAATGACCGGGGTAATTCGTTCGATTCATCGATCGCGGTGGGGCTGGACGGCAAGCCGATGGTGGTGTGGTCGAATGAAGTTTCTCAGGACAAAACAGAAATCTATTTGAAAAGCTGGGACGGGGACAGTTGGGAGGAACTGGGTCGAGGTTCGGCGAGTGATTGGAACGGGGACGGTAATTCGGGGGTGAGCAGTATCGCTCATACGGGATTGCAGCCTGACATCGCGGTGGCCGGTGACGGGGCGGTGGTGGTCACATGGGTGAATTGGAATAAAATCCATATGTTCAATACCGACGGTGAAGCCGGGGTGTATGTCAAGGTATTGCGTCCGAATTCAACGGTTTGGGAAGAATACGCGGCGGGAAGTGCCAGCGGGGCCGGGATTGCACAGGACGCGGACTTATCGGACGGGTTGGCAGGGCTGGGTTGGTATTTTATGCCGGAGGTTAAACTGGATAGTGACGGCAATCCCTTTGTTACCTGGCAGGGGTATGGCGAGGGAGAGAGATATACCGCAAGCCGGGTAATTCTGGATGACGGTCAGGAGTCGCCTCGGGTGGGAGTATATGCGAGTTACTATAACAACGGCGCGTTTGAGCTTCTTTATGATCCGACGAACGTACGGGAAAGCGGAGAATTCACGGATGAGCCGCGGGGAGTGGCGAACGAGGCTGACAAGATCAGCTGGATGCCGTCCGGGATAGTGGTGCCGGATAGTGACAATGATGTTGATGAAGACGATGATATTATATTGGTTTATACGTGGCATGATGTGATCTGGGACGCCTATCATCATGATGATTCTCTTTACGCTCAGAAATGGGACGCGGACAACAATGAATGGATTTCTTACGGACGTGGTTCGATGTCGCATGGTAATGATCAGATAGGAGGTTATCCGAATTCGTTTGAAAATGGCTTGGTCCAATTGGCAATGGTGGATCACGACAACGACGCGAGTACGGAGATGTTCGTGATGGCGGCGGTGCCGGACAGTGAATCGGTAAACGGGGGGCGTGTTTATTGGTATCGACGTGATACGGGGACCTGGACGGATGATGAAGACCTCAGTTTCGGGAGTGTGTTTGACATCAAAGGAGAACCGGAGACGGAATATAATATAGACGGGGTGCCGCTGTTGGCGTATCTGGACGACAATACGTTGCTGCCTTATGTTTATGAGTGGGTGGGTGGAGACTGGAGTCTGGTGGGAGATGGTCCGGCAGGGTCTGATCCGGGTAATATGTTCGAAGGGGTAGATACTTCGGTAACCCCGGTCCGTGATTTGAACTATGGTATATCGGTGCAGCAGGGTCCGGATGGCAAGATCTTGCTGGTGTATCTAGCTGATAACGGGGTAAGTGACGACGCGATCACGCGGCTGTGGGATCCCAGTGTGGGCAGTTGGGAAGATGTGGGGTCCGGAGGGATATTAACTAAAACAGGGTCGCAGGAGGCGGTATATTTCTCCAATTATGACGGTTACGACTGGGATGTAACTGGGGGGCTGGAAAATGGCACCTACGATGACGACGGGGTACGCATATATGATCTGGGGAGTTGGAATTACTGGGATATCACGGTGTCGGGTGATGTGGCAGGTGAAGATGATCGGGTGTCGGGAAGTAAAACGGACGGGGCGGGTAAAGTGGTGGCCGGCTGGGCGGATGACGATGGTAATTTGCTGGATGACGGGATGGAGATCGCGATTGTTGTTCCCGCTGCGGACGAAGATGACCCGACGGCGGCTATACCGGGAACACAGATCATCGGCGAAGTCGATCATATGTTCGAGATTATGGATGACGGCCATGTGATTGTCGAGTTGGATTATCAGTTGGACGCTGGAGGGGGTGTTTTGGGGGACGACGCAGACCCGTTGGTTAATATCGATCTGGCGGTGTATCTGGTGGTGGATGGTACGGTGGTTGACGCGAATCCTTATGACGGGGTGGCTTTGACGCCTTTCGATGAAGCCTATGCCGGGGAGATTCGAGGTTATACCGACGCCACGTCGGTTCAGTTCGATACCAAGGAGTTGGGATTAAGTGCATTGGAAAGAGGCAGGCATACTGTCGGTTTTCGAGCGGTAGCGACGGTAAATAATACGGACGCGGACCCGGCAGCGGAACAAAACGGTTATGTCCGGTTTGATAACGTAGGGATATATCATCGGATTGTTCCCTATGAATACATCACGGGAGACGACGAGAGCCAGTTTACCACGAATCCGGTATTGGCGGCGGGAGTGCCGGGGCTGGACGACTGGGGTTATACGGATGTGTTCGATCCGTCCGCGGATGTCGATGGAGTCTGGAATCAATACGCAGGCAGACTGGGCAGCGACGGAGCTGGTGGAGAAGCGGTGGTGGCCGATGGGGCGCTGGTAATGACGCTGGGTGATGGTGTGAATGCGAACGGTCTGACGGCGGACGGGACGGCTTTGGCGGGTCGATTCGATTATGTATTTGATCTGGCGGAGCCGGGTGATATCAGGCTTGATTTTTGGTATCAACTGGAAACTGGGGCTGATATCGGAGATGAAGATACTCTGGAATTAATAATCTCTCTGGATGGGACAGATCTGGATACGGATGAGTATATGATAACGGGCGGGAGCATAGATACCGGTTGGCGGAGAGTCACGATAGAAGTGTCTCAATTAACCGGAGCCAGCGCTTACGCGTCAGGAAATCATACGTTAGGATTTCGAGGGGTATTGAGTAACAGTTCCGCCTCGGCGGATGGTACCGCCAGTGTGATGATCGATGAGGTGATGGTGGGCGGCAGTTATGATTTTTCTGCTGATCCGGGGTTGGTAGCTATTCGGCCCAATGTGGGTGGATGGAGCTATCGGGATGTTTTGGTGGCTGGAGCGGCGGCAGGTGTTTATGACGGCGCGGAAGATGTTCTGGAGATGACACTGGGTGACGGAGTGGCGGCGAATGGTGTGGATGTGGATGGGACGAATATCGAAGGTAAATTCGAAACCACCTTTACGGTGCCCGACGACGCGGGTGTAGCGGGGGAGCAGTACTATGTGACACTGGATTTATCTTATTATCTGGAGATGGGTTCGGCGATAGCGGCAGACGAGACAGTGGATTTAATGATATCGCTGTATGACGGCAGCACGACGACCGATATTACGACTTTGGGTGATTATCGCCTGGAGGCTTCCGGTACGGCGCAACGGACGCGGGGATGGAAGAGCATTGAATCGCTGGTTTTGGGTAATCTGACGCCGGGCGATTACACGATAGAATTTCGGGGGATATTGACCAACAGTGCCGCCGATGCCAACGGTATTTCTACGGTGAAAATCGACGATGTGAAAGTGGAACAGTTCACGGGATTCGGAGGCTGGGAATTTATACCGGCTGGAGGTGATACGGGGGGCAATGATGCTGTGGGGTCGGATGCTGACGGGAATCCGATTTATGATTTTCAGGCTGATATCAGCCTGTCTCTGGCATCGGCGCCGGGCACGCAGAGGGTTCTGTACACGGTCGAAGATGTGGAACAGGGAGATCCGGGTCCTATGGTGATTATGTTTCGTTACCGTTTAACGGATGATTCTTTATTCGGTCTGGACGATGATACAACATTACGAGTGTTAGTGGATGGGGTGGCCTATGATTCCGACGATCCGGAAGATCGTCCTTTGCCTTTAAGTTACGCCAGTAATTCCGCGTGGTTTAATGGTGATGTGGACAGCCCGGAGTACACATGGGTACGGGTGCAGGCGGAGAGTATATCAGCCGGTCTGCATGATGTTTCCATAGAGTTGGTTGCGGAAGATATGGAGGGAAGTCTGTGGATTGACAATTTGGTGATTCTGGCCAGTCAGCCGGTAAATGCATACAATCCGATCGCTACTCTGGCACCGGGGACGAGCGATGACGGCACCCGTGAATTCGCGATTGGTGTAACCAACGAGGCAGTCGGTTTGAATATATATGATAGCGGCGCCACGGATTTCTGGCCGGACGGCACGGTGAACAGCTGGACAGATGAATTTAAGGACGCGTATTACAGTGCTAACATCTATCAATTGAATGAAACTGAAGATGCCTGGGTAGGCTATGGTGACGACCTGGCGGTTATCGCGGGTAGTGTGGACTTTTTAGGAGTGGGTGTTCCGGTAGAGGTGCCGGGTTCGGAGATGTGGAAGCTGGAGGGATTGTCAGTAGGGCCGAACCAGGTGTGGTGGGTAGCAATGCAGCGAGCGACGACGGACTGGGTGGATTCGGACGAGGATGGTGTCAATGATTCTTTTGACATACACCCGTGGAATTGGTCAGAACCGCCGGCGTACTGGAATGCGGCCAACACTGAGATAGATATTAAATTGATGGAGTGGACTCTGTTTGAAGATCCCCTGGAGGTGGGAGCCGACTGGGAACAGGGTTGGGAGGATGTGGCCTTTACTCCGGAGGGTGCCTATCGGGGATATACCAATATTGAGTTCGTAAGCGGAGCCAACCAGTTGCCGACGCTGGCATGGACGCGACGGGGTGTTTGGGGTGATATATATGATTCCGCCGCCCAGCGCTATGAGGGAGAGGACACGTGGGGTATTTTGGGTTTAACGGAAAGCGTACAGAATGGGTCATTTTGGTCCAGTACCGAATTGGTCGATATGGTTGTTACCGCTGACGGTGATCCGGTGGTCGGTTATATGATGGGTCATTTGGACAGTTGGGGATTTCGGGAATTTCAGAAAGAGAATGAAATTCCTTCAATGACGATTGAAGAGATAGCAGGTATTAATGATGATTTATTGGATTTCGGAGTAGTCTCGAGCAAATGGGTACAGCAGACGATAACGATCAGCAACAGCGGGCCGGGAGAACTGATAATTCATGACATAAGTATCGGGGGGACCGGAATGCTTTCGGATAATCCGTTTGAGATAATTAATTTTGAAGCGGCTGATTATCCGATCGTGTTGGGCTCGCCGGAAGAGGGCGTGAACAGCGTGGATATAACCGTGCGGTTGGATCCGGAGGGGCTGGAGTCGGGCAAATATGTTTCGGTACTGTTGATTCACACGAATGATATAAATCATCCGTCGCATCCCTTCGAGCACTTCTATGAGATGACCTTAAAGGGAGAAGTTCAGGGTGATGCCGAGCTGGAGATTGAGGATCAATGGCTGGTGTTCGAGGATACCATTATCAATGGCAAAGGTGCCAACGACTTGATGGGCGAATTTCAGTATCAGTTTACTTTGGCAGATCAGGAGAGTGTGAGTCTCGATCTGGATTATCAGTTACTGCTGGGCGACCGGCTGGTCAGCGGCGAGACAATGGATTTGATTGTGAGTGTGGACGATGTGGATATATTCCCGGTAGGTACTTATCAAATTGTCGGGGGTCTAAACCAGGACAGTGGGTATCAGTCGATTACGATGGATCTGGGGGATTTGGCAGCGGGTGCACATATACTGGCAGTTCGGGGTGAATTGTCGGCGAGCCTGGGGGGAGAAGGGGGGATCGGAACTTTAAGGCTGGATAATATTGTGGTGGCGGGAGCCGATATTGGATTTGACGCGAATCCGGGCACGGACCTTGACCGCCGCGGATGGCCTTTTGTGAGAGATACCGAACATGCTTTTCTCAGTATAGGCACATGGGAATCAGATGTGGGGGTGACCGGTATTGTGGGAGACGGGGGATTGGAGATGGTGCTGGGACGTGAGCATGATATTGAAGAGGTGGTAATACGGAATGAGAGCGAAACCGCGGATTTGGAAATTCACGAATGGGCCTTTGACGGAACAATGTTCCGGATTTTAAGTGAGGACGCGGACGGGGTGGCAGGTGCGTTTGTCAGTTGGGTGGATGAAGATGGGGTTGTCCAGCGGCGGGATGTGTCCTCGGTGAATCGGGCAGGAGACGACGGTGTGGTTCTGGGGCCGCAAGAGTATTTGACTTTGCAGATTGTGTTCGAGCCGACGGGTGTGCAGGATTACGATGAAACGCTTTATCTGCGCAGCAGTGACAGTGATGAAAAATATATAGCGGTTCGTTTGACAGGGATCGGGATCGGTGCTAATGAGATCGCGGTGGAAGTGGATGGGGAAATATTAGTAGATGAAGAAGGTGAAGTCGATTTCGGCAGTGTAATTCGCGGCGAGGAAGTTACTAAAGTTATTACCATCAGTAATCCGGGCAGTACGGATTTAACTATTGTTAGTATCACAGAGAATTCGCCGATGATAAATGTTTCGAATGTGGATTCGGATCTGGTATTGAGTCCGGGAGAATCGGTGGCGGTAATGGTGACCTACAGTCCTCCGCCGGTTGATTCGGAGGACGAGATGCAGGTGGATGTGTTCGAATCCATTTTAGGGATTACCAGCGATGCCTACGATAGATTTTTTCAAATCGGTTTGACGGGCAGAGGTGTTCCCGATGCTCCGATTATTTCACTGGTGGACGCGACCACGGGAGATGAGATCAAACGGCTGGATTTTGAGGGTGGATATGTAGGGGGTGACGAGATGGAAGAAACGTTTCTGGTGAAGAACGTGGGGGGGGCGGATCTGACGCTGGAACGTTTTCTGTTGAGCTTTGAATTAGTTGGAACTAATCCCTTTACGGTTTCTCCGACTAATATCGGTAATTACGACGATGACGATTTGATTGTTACCGGAGGGGGCGGATCGATTCCGGTGACGGTGACATTTACGCCGCAGATAACAGGATTGGCCAGTGGGGAACTTACGATTTATTACTATGTTGAAAATGATGAGAAAGAAGTTTCTAAGTTGAGAGTGACCGGCAGCGGCAGCAGTCAAGAGTTGTTGATTACCGATTCTCAGGGGGACGAGGGAGATGGTGCAATTGATTTCGGTTCGGTGGGTAACGGACGGGAAGCGGATGCGCATACTATCACGATAAGAAATAACGGGACGACGGAATTAACGATTACGAATTGGCAATTGAGTGATGTTATGAATGAGACGACGGGGCAGGCGGCGTCGGAAGATGTTTTTTCGGTTGAGGCCTTTGACACAACGGCGGTCACGTTGAGTCAGGGAGAAGCGAAAACGATCAGCGTTGGTTTTGTTCCCGAAGCAATTGCGTCTTTTAGCGGTACGGTTACAATTTTCAGTGACGATCCGAACAATCCGGTGTGGGAAATCGATTTGTCGGGAGACGGCGTGGAGTTGGGGGCGGGCTCGCTGAATAAAGCGGAAATTGATTTTGGGACGGTGCCATATGAAAGCCGAGAGACGGATAGTTTTGTTATCACTAATAACGGCGACAGTGACTTGCTGGTGAGTTCGGTTGCGACGACCTCCTCGTATTTTTTAATCGACAAATCCGCCCTGGAAGCCAAGAGTTATATAATTGGTCCGAATGAGAATGTAGAGATTTGGGTGACGTTTGTGGCGATGAATCCGTTTGATTCTTCCGAGGCCGCAATAGCGCCGGTGATAACGGTCACGACCAATGATTTGGTAAGTGAAGAAGATATTGTTTTGCCATCAATCGCATTAGCCGGGAAAGCGCATTTTGAGAACGAAGCGAATCCTAAATTAGCGTGGGTTGACGATAACGGCAATGCGGTCCAGATTGTTGTCAGCGGGGGTGGCAGGGCGATCATTGTACCGGTGGACGGTAATTTGACCGGTGATATCGAACAAATTCAATTGGTAGGCACGTCCGGCAAATCGGTGCTGAAGGTGACCGGTGTCCGGCCTGGCGAAGAGGGAATGTTGAAGATCGGTCGGATTTTCGGTGATTCGATCAAAAGTATTATTCTTAAGAATGTGGTTTTGGACGGTGATCTGGATGACGATGGAGTGGATGATAACGGCTATGCCATTGATATCGACAATCTGGCGGGTACGCTGCAATTGGGAGAAGTAACCGGCGGGGCGGATATTTATGTGGATAATGTTTTAGGTACGAAAGGTAAAATTAAAGCGGGCTCGATTGGAGCGGGCACGGAAATTGAAGTGGATGGTGATATGAGCCTGTTCCAGGCGGAGGAATTCGGTGGTGATCTTTTGCGGGTTAACAATTTAGTAAACTTCAAGGTTTCCGGTGGTGATTTTAAGGCGCGAGTAGAAATTGCCGAGGATTTGCGTAACTTTAATCTGGGAGGGAAAACGGTTCAGAGTATCGAAGGTGATTTTGTCATCGGGGGATCTTTAGGCAAGTTCACCGCGAAGAAGCATACCCTGGAAAGTTACCTGGGAGCGGAAGAAATAGGTACGGTTACTTTAGGCGGTATGAATGGCGCCGCGGTGAGTGTCAAAGGTGAGTTGAAGAAACTGACCAATAAAGGCGATATGGTCGATTCTCTGATTTCGGCAGGGTATTATCTGGGAGAGGACGGGATAGTGAGCGGTGATGATATATTGTCGGCGGGGGGACGGTTGGGTCAGGTTACGGTTACCAGTCGGGTATCTAACAGTTATCTGATGGCGGGAATCGCGCCGAATGACGCGGGGAACTTCAATGTTTTCGGCGCGGAAGGCCCTGGTGATGTGCGGTCGGGGAGTATCGGTAAGGTGAAATTCGGGTCACTGGGTGATGGAAATATCTTTACGGGTATCGCGGCCCATTCGGAGATCGGCAAGGTGCAATTGCAATCACCCAAGACCAGTTCGAGCGTCATCGACTGGGAAGATTTAAAGGCAATGACTTTATAAGAACGTAAAATTGGCCTTCGAGATCTCTTAACTTTCGCAGTTTATGGAGCCCAATACGTTGCGTTAAAATATTACACAAAAAAAAGTGCGAAAACGCACAGAGCTGCAAAAGTCGTATTAAAAAGTTTAGAATTATTTCTCCGTAGTACGGAGGGCAGGGGCAAGTGAGAGCTTGCCCTTTTTATGCGCGGGAGAGGTGCTCTTTATTGTCAGGAGAGAAGGTAAGGGCCTATTGGGATTACGGGGGGAGGTAGAAAAGAGATATTGTTTTCAAGGGGAGATTGGGGTATAATCCTACATTTGGTTGAAGGTAACCATTACATAGAAGGTATTTAACGACGAGGCTATGGGAACAGAATATATACGTAATTTTTCGATTGTTGCGCATATCGATCACGGCAAGAGTACGCTGGCTGATCGAATTTTGCAATCTACCGGAGCGGTGAGTGATCGGGAGTTTCACGACCAGATGCTGGACAGTATGGAACTCGAGCGGGAGCGTGGGATTACGATCAAGGCATCGGCGGTGACGATGAAATATATTCACGAAGGTCGGGAGTACATGCTCAATCTGATCGATACGCCGGGCCATGTGGATTTTCATTACGAGGTGTCGCGGGCGATGGCGGCGTGCGAGGGGGCGTTGCTGGTGGTGGATGCGACGCAGGGGGTGGAGGCCCAGACGGTGGCCAACGCGTATCTGGCGGTGGAAAGCGGTCTGGAGATTATTCCGGTAATTAACAAGGTGGACCTTCCGGCGGCCCAGGCGGATGTGGTGGCTGGCGAAATTGAGCATGTTTTGGGATTGCGTCAGGGAGAATGTTTCAATGTCAGCGCAAAATCCGGAGTGGGGGTGGAAGAATTGCTCGAGGCGATCGTAACGTTACTGCCGGCGCCGGAGGATCGGTCGAACGAACCGACGGCGGCATTGATTTTCGACAGTCATTTCGACGGTTACCGAGGGGTAATCTGTTATGTGCGGCTTTTTGCGGGGCAGCTCAAGGAGGGGGACAAAATACGTATGATGGGGACGGAGCGCAGTTATCAGATTACCGAGCTGGGTAAATTTATGCCGGTGATGAGGAAGGTCGAGCGATTGGGTACGGGGGAAGTGGGGTATGTCATCGCAAGTATCCGGCAGTTGGCGGATGTAAGGATTGGAGACACGATTACGGTGGAGTCGCAGCCCGCGGTGGCACCGTTGCCGGGATATGAGCAGCCGATGCAAATGGTTTTTTCGGATTTTTACCCGGGCAATTCGACGGATTATACCAAGTTGCGGGATGCGTTTGATAAGTTAAGGCTTAACGATACGAGTTTTTCATTTGTGCCGCAGAGTTCTCCGGCGCTGGGATTCGGTTTTCGCTGCGGTTTTCTGGGATTGCTGCATATGGAGATTATCCAGGAACGGCTGGAACGGGAAAACGATATCGAAGTGGTGCAGACGGCCCCGACCGTTAGCTATGAAATACTCATGCATGACGGAGAGGTAAAGCGAATCGATTCCCCCAGCCAGTTGCCGGATATCAGTCATGTGGAAGAATTGCGGGAGCCTTTTGTCAACCTGGAAATTATTACGCCGACGGAATCCATCGGGCCGATTATGAAGCTGGCGGATCAGCGGCGGTGTAATCTGTTGAAAACGGATTATTTGAGTCAAACGCGGGTTATGCTGGAATTCAAGGCGCCGCTGGCGGATATCGTTTATGATTTTTACGATTTGCTTAAGGGGATCAGCCACGGCTACGCGACGATGGATTATGAATTTATCGGATTCGAAGCCAGTGATCTGGTGAAGATCGATATACTGGTTAATAAAGTCCCGGTGGATGCGCTGTCTTTGATTGTGCATCGGAGCAACGCGGAGCATCGGGGCCGGCGGCTGTTGATTCGGTTGCGGCGGGCGATTCCAAGGCATCAGTTCGAAGTGCCGCTGCAGGTGGCGGTGGGGGGGAAGATATTGGCGCGGGAAACTATCAAAGCGTTTCGGAAGGATGTAACGGCAAAACTTTACGGCGGAGACGTGACGCGGAAAATGAAAGTGTTGAAGAAACAAAAAGAAGGTAAGAAACGGATGAAAAGTGTCGGATCGGTGAATATCCCGCAGGAAGCGTTTATGACGATTCTGGATAACAGTGAGTGAGGAAAGGTACAGAGGATATCCCCAGGTAAAAACCCGAGAAAAAAATAAAGAAGTTGAGAGTTGGTATAATTTCAAGGTGTATATGAATAAGAATTCAGACACAATTGAAAAAAAAGAAAAGTCCACCTGGAACTTCTTTCACCTATTTTTGGCTGTGCTGATTGGGATTCTGTTACAAAGTATCATTTTGCCGTGTTTATGTGGAATTGGAAATGCGAAAATGATAATTGCCTTAATTTTCGATCTTTTCATATTTATGAGAATTGTTTTAGCTATATTGATACGGGAAAAGAATAAGGGATGGATTTATTATTGTATATTATGTTATGCTTCGGCATTTATCATTGAGTTGGCATCGATGATATTCCTTCCCCATTAAATTTTGTACGAGATACTATATTGCCAGATTGCATATTGACTGCGGACTATATCGTTTAACTTTCGTAGTTTTTGCGGCCCAATATTTCATTCCAAAGGGCCTTTTGTGTAACAGGAGCTTTTTATTGACATTCGGAAGATGTTCCGAAAAGGCTAAAAAATAGATTAAGTCCATTACAAAGGCCCGGCCAATACGTTGCGCTAAAATCTCACACAATAAAAAGTGCGAAATCGCACTATAGTAAACCGATAAATAAAAGCGAATTTTTCATTTTTTGTTACAGGAACAGGATTGTGGCAGTAGTAGGGATAAGTAAATTTGTGGCGGGACGTGTCAGGCGGTGTCGGGCAATGATGAGGGAGCGGGGGCTGGACGGATTGATTGTTACCGAGCCGGCGGGGGTGAGTTATCTGACGGGTTTTCAGGGGGATGACAGTGTTCTGGTGTTGACCGGGAAACGAAAGGTGCTGGTTACGGACAGCCGATATGTGCTGCAGGCTCGAAAAGAATGTCCAGGCTTGGCATTGAAGGTGCGTAAGGGTCCGATAACCGATGCGGCGGCGGAGGTATTAAGGGGGCGAAAGTATCAAGGAAAAAGCGAAGGGCAGAACTCGAAAAAAGGTCAAATGACAGTAGGTATGGACCTGAATGTGGTCACGGTGAATGAAAAGAAATCCTACGTAAAAGCGACAGGGGTGAGATTGAAAGATAGTAAGGGAATTGTGCGGCAATTGCGAGAGAGCAAGGATGAATATGAAATTCGTCAGATACGCAAAGCGATCCGGATTGCGGAAGATTCTTTAAATGATGTATTGGCATCTCTGGCAGTGGGGATGAGCGAAATCGAGGTGGCGGCGCGGCTGGAATATGAAATGGCACGGAGGGGGGGCAGTCCGGCGGCGTTTAGGAGTATTGTGGCTTTTGGGGCCCATGCAGCTCAGCCTCATGGGCTG
>Ga0180435_10002437_pt1 | contig 18961 bp, 18 predicted proteins | sample SS_ome_3_FD_132467 | JGI IMG/M metagenome (GOLD analysis project Ga0180435, IMG submission 132467) | Hypersaline lake sediment archaeal communities from the Salton Sea, California, USA - SS_3_S_1 metaG | ecosystem: Environmental > Aquatic > Non-marine Saline and Alkaline > Hypersaline >...
CGTGTGCTCGACCTCGTTGCGCAAGCCTGGTTCACCCGCCGCATCCTCGTCTGCGACTACGCTTCCGCAAGCGGCAAGACCAAGAAGCGGAAGCTCGCCGTGTACTTCGTCGAGGTCGGCCGAAGAAACCACGAGCCCTACGCCCTGGCCGTCGACCAGGCTTCCCCCCACCGGTCCGTGCTCGTCTTTCGCTTCAGTCGCATGAAGCACGTCCGCCTCGCCGACGAGACGTACGAAATCCCCGAGGACTTCGATGCCGAAGCGGAAATCGGGGACGCCTTCGGCGTGATCCTCGGCCCGACCGTCGAGGCTCACATCCGCGTGAAGGCGGGGGCCGTGACCGCCTTCCGCGAGGTGGCGGGCGATTCGCTACGATCGCTGGACACGCGCGACGACGGAAGCGCCGACGCCGTCGTGGCCGCCACGCTCGACAACCAAGGGAGGGCGCTCGAACTCATCCCCTGGCTGCTCACCTGGGGTGACGCCATCGAGGTCCTAGAGCCCGCGAACCTGCGTGACGCCGTCGCCGACGCGCACCGCCACGCCGCCGCCGTGTACGCCTCCGGTTAGGTCTGTTCGGTCACCGTTTCACGAAGCCGAATCAGCGCATCGGCGCTTCTCGCTCGCTGCGCGATGGACACCGCGAAGATCGTCATGCCAACGAGGAGCCCCACGCTCCCCAGCAGCATCACGGACCGAGCTGGATCCCCGCCCCCCATGCGCCACCACGGGTCTCCCGCGAGCCGCAGGAAGAGCCCCACGTGGAACGCCCACAAGGCAATCCGTTCGCGCACGGGGTAGCGGCGGCCACCGGGCCGGGGCAGGAGCCAGTACGCGACGCCCATGACGAACGACAGGAAGAAGCCCATCAAGCCGGCATGGAAATGCGCGACGCGGACGTAGCCCGTCCATGCGGGATTCCAAATCATCGCCGTGCCGAGCACCCCGGTCAGCACCAGGTACGCCACGGCAAGACGAATGAACGCCACGTGGGTGCCGCTCACCGGTCCGTCACCATGCCGTAGGGTCGCCCCCACCGAATGTCTGCGTGAGGGACAACTGTCCACACGTGGGCTTCACGCGTGCTGCGTTCCCAAGATTGCAGGTTGGGCCACGTGCGTGACCTCGCAGCGTGACTAGGAAGAGTCGCGAGTAGCTTCGCGCCGGTTTCGGTGCCTCACCTACGAGATTGGTGTTGTGTCTCGTACGCAGTGTCGGCGTGTCTCGTCACCGCGCTCGTCACGAAGTGCGTCCTGATTGTTGCCCTAGGCCCCGATCGAGCGCAGCAATCGAGTCGATTCAGAAGCCTTGAAGGCAATTGCGGCCATTTGGCGCACGCATCCACACCTGGTGATGCGACGCCCACTCGAACAAGGCTTCGGTCGGGCGGCCCACCACCCTATTCGTCGGTCGCAACATCGGACGCATCTCCAGGGCTCGTTGCACGGAGCGCCATTGCAGCCCGAATAATGTGGTTGCGCATGGCCTCCTCAGCTTCACGAGCATGGCCGGCAGCGATGAGAGCGATGATGTCATCGTGTTCGTCAAGCGCCTCTTCGTGTCGCCGAGGGTAGCGTTGGCGGACGGACGCCATGATGAGCCGAGCTTGGTTGGAGAATCGTTCGGCGATTGCTTGAAGGACGTCATTGTTTGAGGCCGCCCACAGTAGCCCGTGAAACGCCAAATCTGAATCTCCACTGCCGACGCGATCCTCGGCGAGCCACTGCTCGCGCTGACGTTGCTGAACCTTCTCAAGATTGTGGATCAGCTCTTTGGTCCGGTGTTCCGTTGCTTGACGTGCAGCGAGACCCTCGACGACAGCGCGTATCTCGTAAACGTTTGCAATCTTCGTTGGGTCGGGGTTTGCGACGATGTAGCCTCGCCTTGGTCGTGACGTCACGAGCCCGTCGCGCTCCAGAGCTACAAGAGCTTCTTTGAAGGGCGTAGGAGACAACCCGAAATTCTCACAGAGTTCGCGGACGATGATTCGTTCGCCTGACTGCAGTTCGGACGAAAGGATGAGTCGCCTAAGCGTGTCATACGCTTCCTTTGCCAGGGTTGGGGTAGAAATCGGGGTTTTCAAGCCACTCCTCTCGCTCGAGGTGCAAAATCAGATGTAAAATACAATATAGTTTGAGGGCAAATCCCCATGCCGAAGCAACCATATCAGCCCAGGAGGCAATGACAATGCGACCTTTGTCCCCCGAGATGCTAAGGACTGAGCCGAAGATTGGGACCGAAATCGTCCATGCAGAACGGTCATTCTCCGTGCATTCGCCCTATTCCGGTGAGGTGATTGCCAACGTCGCCGATTGTGGCGTCCGAGAAGCAAGATTGGCCCTTGATGCTGCGGATGAAGCGTATCGGTCTTGGTCGCGGATCACACCGTTCGAGCGTGCCGGGGTTCTTATGCGGTGGCACGACGCAATCGTCGAACACGCTGAGGAATTAGCCAGCATCATGACATTGGAGATGGGAAAGACGATTCGTGAGTCGCGCGGAGAGGTTCTCGGACCGACAGCTGGGTTCGTGAGTTGGTATGCCGAAGAGGCGAAGCGTGGGTATGGCCAAGTGATTCCGACGCACGCCGAACGAAAGCGACTTTTCGCCTTCCGAAAGCCGATTGGTCCCGTCTTGGCGATTACCCCTTGGAACTTTCCGGCTTCGATGGTGACGAGGAAGGCATCTGCCGCGCTTGCGGCAGGGTGCACGGTGATTCTCAAGCCAGCGGAGCAGTCCCCCCTCTCGGCGCTGCTTCTTGGGGCATTGTGGGACGAAGCGGGAGGACCACCGGGCACATTGCAGATCATTCCTACGAGTCGGCCGGGGGACGTGACTCAGGCGTTGATCGAGGATGACCGGATACGAAAGGTTTCATTCACGGGTAGTACCGAGGTGGGCCGCCTCGTCAACGGCCGAGCTGCCATGCGACTGAAGAAGGTGTCGCTCGAACTTGGGGGACACGCACCCTTTCTCGTACTGGCCGATGCTGACGTCGAACGAGCCGTCGAGCAGGCCATCATCGCCAAGTTCAGGAACATTGGTCAATCGTGCGTCGCCGCGAATCGGCTGTTCGTCCACGATTCCATCGTCGGCCAATTTGCCCAACGATATGCTGAGGCGGCAGCCCGCCTTAAAGTGGGCGACCCCACGGATGAGGATACCGACATTGGTCCGCTCGTCAACGATGCCGCCGTCGAAAAGGTCGCAGAGCATGTTCGCGACGCGGTGGAGCGAGGAGCGCAGGTGCTCAGTGGCGGTCGACAGCAGGGTCGGGTGTTTCACCCCACCGTCCTCACTTCCGTTCATCCAGAAGCGCGCATCCTCAACGAGGAGACTTTCGGGCCGATTGCGCCTATCACGCCGTTCGAGGATATGAACGAAGCCATTTCAATGGCAAACGACGTCAACTATGGACTCGCTGCCTACGTGTGGACCCGAAGCCTGTCCGATGCGTTTCATGCCATCGAGAACCTCGATTACGGCATCGTCGGAATCAACGACGGAGTTCCGGCAGCTCCCCACGTCCCATTTGGCGGTCGAAAGGACTCAGGCTTTGGGAAGGAAGGAGGTCACTGGGGTCTCGACGAGTATCTGGAGACCACATTCGCGTCCGTTCAGCTTCCGTGAAGCATCGCGGTTCCGTCGGGGCGACCAACGACCATGTGGCTTCGTCCAAACGCAGACTGATCGTTCGTGCGTTGCGCGACGGATTGCTGAAGTTCGCCACTTCCTGACGTCATCGAGGCTCCGTCGCTCACGGATGCGTACCCTAGGTCTACCCGTCGGGCCTCGTATGTTCAGGACTTACTGTCAGGGACTCGGCGGCTGGCGCGTCGTTCACCTAGTAGGTTATCGCGCGTGCTTGGCGGGGTAGGGAGCGAGACTGTTCAAGCCCCGACCCAATCCGTCAGGTGACCCCTGCTAAGGCTGCCGGCCGACGGATTGCTCACGATGACAGCCAAGCTGTGGTCGTGGCGCCTATCGGTATTCAAAGCTCTGATGGCTCACATTCGAACCGCTCGTCGTCGCGTCGAGATGGTCCAACCGCCATCGCCCAGAAGTTGGTCGGGTGATTCGCGGAAGAATATCGCCCGGCCACGCACGCGGGTGCTGGAAGCCGCGATTCGATGCGGGATGGTTAGCCAACGAGCATTGCGACGCTTTGCGCCTTCGGGTTCCTTGGTCTCGGCGTATCCATGGCGGTGCTTGTGGTGCAGTGCTGGACTCACTCATGCCGTGGGTTGCGGTCACGTCAACCGGCCATCTCAACAATCGCGAAGGCACGTTGCGGAAGCCCCTACCCCCTTCTACTTCACGGATGCTATTGGTTCAGTCCGGCAATTGGAGCCTTGTTGCGTAAAGCGCTTGCGCATTAAGCGAATACCTGAGGCAAGCTGGCGTCGGGACGGTATCGCTGGTTGGCGTCGTCGCGAAGGGGGCTACGCCCCGATGTTTACGCGGTAATCGTCCTCTCGCAAGGACATGCGGTCATCGCGGCGAATCGTGCGATGGTGGACGATGAATGGTTGAAGCGCATCGATGGGAAGATCGAATCCCAAGCCTGGTGCGTCGGATAGAACGAGAGATCCTTGGTCGAGCTGGAGGGGCACGTCGAGCTGTTCGCGAAGTGGATTTGGATTGGCGTCGAACTCGAGTGGCATCGTCCCCACGGTGGATGCATGAACGTGGGCAGAGGCGGTGAGTCCCACGACCGAGCCTAGGAAATGAAGCGCATAGTCACGTCCGTGCTCACGGGAGTACCTGAGAACGTCGAGCGCGAACGAGATTCCTCCCGTCTTGGTGACGTCGGGTTGAGCAACGCCGATGGTTCCTGCCTTGAGGTGCTCACCAAACGCACGTGCGTCGTAGATGTTTTCCCCAGCGGCAAGCGGAATGGAGGACACTTCGGCGAGTCGACTCCAACCGTCGGCATCGTCGGCTGCGAGCGGCTCCTCAAGCCAGTGCACGTCCTGATCTTGGAGCGCGGGCAGAAAAGACAAAGCTTGGCGCAAGCTCCAAGCCTGGTTTACATCCACGAGCAAGGTTGCATCGTGACCGAATTCGCGTCGCAGGTTTGCAAGGTTCTCAAGGTCAACTTGACGGTCGAAGCCAACCTTGAGCTTGAACGCTGTCACCCCGAAATCGGCCATGTGACGCGCGAGCGCGACGGGCTCAACCGGTCCCAGGCCGCTGGCGTAGACGGGTATGTGTGACCGGTCTCCGCCGAGGAGCCGATAAAGAGGCACGCCCTCGGATTTCGCCTTCAGGTCCCAAAGGGCAACGTCGATGGCGCTGATCGATTGAGCCACGGGACCGGGCGCACCCCATTGAAGCGAGAGAATGCGGAGATCGTTGCGCAGGCACTCTACGACACTTTGCACTTTGTCGAATTCGAGTCCGACGAGTCGAGGAGCAAGGCCTTCGGCGATGGTGTAAATGCGCTCATGGAGTGACCAAGAAGGAAAGTTCACCCAACTCTCGCCCCATCCGACGGTGCCGTCTTCGGCTTTGAGGCGAACGAGTACTGCTGGTCGCACATGCATGATGCCAAACGATGTGCGTACTTCTCGACTCGTTCTCGCCTGTAGGGCGAGTACGTCGATTTGATCGATGATCATCTTCGATACCGGCTTCGAAACGTTGGCGTGAAGGGAGAACATTGATGCTGTGGGCCGCTCCGTCCCGTTTGTTGCCGGGCAGGGTTCGGATACCAGAACGCTAACGGAGTGAGTGGTTCTTGATGAAGCGCAATCGGTGTCACACACTCGCAATGAACTGACGTGGGAGTCGATCGAGACGAGTGCTCGAATGGAGACATCGCAACGCCGTCTGCAAGCACGAGTGATGCTCGTAACGTCCAGCGATGGCGAAGGCGCCGTTTCGAGGAAGCCGAATGGCGAACAGATCGCATGGATTCCGCGCAATCGAAGGAATCTGCAATAGGGAAAACAGCCGTACCCTGTCTCGAAATGCCCGTGGCACGCAACTCCCAACTGCGGCGGGAACGGTCGCGTACCTTGGTCGCCGCCGTCCCAAGAGTCACCGGCACCACATCGGTATCAACACCGAATTTCGAGCATGGCTCGACCGCACAGCGGAGGGACGATTCGTGGATGAGTACCTTCGTGGGAGCGCTCCTATGCCATGGGCAATGACGAATCGAGGTCAAGAAGCGCGCGGGCGGCTTCGCGAACCCGAGCGCGGGTTTCGCCAGAGAGGTTGCTGAGCATCGGTTGGAGGGGGCCCATGTCTGCAATGTCTGCCTCCGTCACGGCATCATGCAATACGCGAATTGGGTGAATTGCATCACGAAGGTCTTCGAGGGGAAGGAAGTTGGCACGTAACGCCTCGGCATCATCTTGGTGACCGGCATGAAGCGCACGGAGAAGAGCCATGGACATTCGCGGAGCTACGGCCACGGAACCAGACGTGAAGCTTGGCAGGCCAAAAGTTGTGAGGTGCGTGATGGCTGGCCTTTCTCCAATCCCGCTGACGATCCGCGAACGATCGACCCGATCGATGAGGGCTGAAAGGTAGAGGTCATCGCTTGGATCGTCGCGAACGATTGCGTACTTCACTGCGAATGCTGTGCCTTCCTCAAGAAGCTCAGCGACCTGATCCACCGTGAGGTAGTCCTCCCACTTCACATAAAGCACAATCGGTGCGCCGAGGAGTTCGGCTGCCTTACGGAGCCCAGCCATGACGCCATCGCGGTCGTTCGGTCCGGAGTAGGGAAGCACCATCGCAGTAGGAAATCCGGCGTTCTGCAGTACATGCGCTTGATCATGAAGTTGCCCGAAACTGGGGCCGAATGAGGGGATGACCCAAGTGTCCATCTGCACCCACGATGCCAGCGCCGTAATGAGCTCGTCGTACTGCTGACCGCCTATGTTGTAAAGATTTGCATTGCCGCCGTAGAGAAGGGTCCTTACACCGCCGTCCTCCATGTGACGAATGAGGGCGCGGTTCGCCTCGGCATCGAGGCGCCCGGAGGCTTCTCGGGCAAGTGGGGGAACGGCCAAAACAGATGTGCGCAGATCGTCAGCGGTTACCGTCGTTGTCTTCATCGCTTCGCCTCACTCTCGATTCGCTGGGTCTTCAGTTCGACAATCATCTCGACCTCGACCGACTGATTTCCTGGGAGGACGTTGGTTCCAATGGCTGAGCGGGCGTGCCGGCCGCGGGGGCCGAACACCTCGATGAGGAGGTCCGAGAAGCCGTGCATCACCTCAGGCTGGCGCGTGAAGCTCGGACCACTCGCAACGAACCCAAGCACCTTGACGATGCGTGCCACGTCGTCGAGAGAGCCAATCGCATGCTTCAGGCTTGCAAGGCAATTCACGGCCACGAGGCGCGCCGCTGCGTATCCCTCGTCAAGCGTCACGTCAATGCCAAGTTGCCCCGTGCATGCAATCGTTCCATCGGCGGCTCGAGGCCCATGGCCAGAAACGAAAGCAAGGTTTCCACTGATGACGACAGGATCGTACTTTTTGGGCTCAGGGAGCGGAAGCGTGTATCCGAGTGCTCCAAGCTTATCAGCGGCACCATCGATCCTCGCCATCATGCTGAGCCGCTTCGATCTGCATGGAAGTAGTCGCGAACGGGGTGGCGGTGGAAGGCCGATGCGAGATCGGCGAGCCGCTGGCTGGCGAGGTCAACGTATCGCTGTCCCTTCTCTGCCGTTGCGACGGTGGGGTCGCCCATGACGCCATTTGGTGTTTCGCGGCGCCGCTCCGCGAACCGGGCGAATGACGCGAACGCAGGATCGACCGATGGTTCCCAATCCTCGGCCACCTCAACGGAACGGTCGACCAGATGGGGACGCAGGTAGAGCTGGAGCGACGTTTCCCATTCTCCAGCGTGACCAATCCCATTGTCGGCGTCACCCCAGGCAATCATCTCCTCCGTCATCAGATCCCAGTGACTAATCGCAATCACGTAGACGTTCTGCTCGGCAAGCTTGGTAGCGATGGCGCGAATGGGGTGGTGATTGCCGCCGTGCCCATTGAGGAGGATGATGCGATGAAAACCGTTTCGGTGAATCCCTGCGCAAACCTCGCTGACGAGCGAAATGAAGGTTTCCAGTTGAAGCGTGATGGTGCCAGGGAACCCTTGATTGTAGTGCGTGAAGCCGAATGGAACGGTCGGCGCAACGATGAGTGGGAAATCCCTGACGAGCGTCGAGGCCTGGTCAGCGATGAACGTTGGAATGCTGACGTCCACATCGACTGGGCAATGGGGTCCGTGCTGCTCGATGGATCCAACGGGGACAACGACGACGGGGTTGGATGCGAGTGCATCGACGAACTCTGCGCGCCGCATCTCGGCCCAGCGCCGGGCTGTAGGTTTCGATGTCATGTCATGGCCTCCGAAGGGCATTTTGTGGCTTCGAGGAAGTCGGCAGCGGCCTCTTCCAGTTTGTCGAGGTTGGCTCCTTCACTCCTTCCAGCGAGCATCAGGGGTACGCCCAATGCAATGGCGCTAACACCTGCAGAGAATAGGGAGGGGATGGCGTCGTATGTCACTCCGCCACTCGCGAGTATTGGGAGGTCGTCATACGGTCCACGAAGTTGACGGACGTAGGCCGCACCTCCAGCAGGCATGACTGGAAAGACCTTGACCAGATCTGCTCCAGATCGCGCCGCGAGCAGGACCTCGGTGGGCGTGAGCGCTCCAGGGATTGAAACGAGGCCCTGATCCTTCGTCCGTTCGACGACGGCGAGGTCTAGGTTCGGAGAGACGATGTAGCGCGCACCTGCAGTTGCGGCATCGTCCACCTCACCTGGGCGCGTTACGGTTCCTGCTCCAACGTATGCTTCATCTCCGTGGGTATCACAAAGTCTCTCGATGGAGCGAATCGCGTTGGGGGAGTTCATCGTGACCTCGAACGCCTGAATTCCTCCTCGCCTCAGGGCAGCCGCAGCTTCTAACACGCGGTCGGTGTCTAGGCCGCGGAGTACGACGACGATGCGTTGCGTTGCGATTGACGAATGCAATTCCACCCTGACCTCCGTGGGACCTGCGTGGGAATTTGGCGTGATATGCCCTTCACCAAGCCACGCACTCCAATTTAGATTGTAAATTGAATCATAAATACTCGGGGCATGTAGCGCTTGAATCGCTGCCAGCCAAAACACATGGAGGTGTCCGAATGACGGTTGCGAAACGATTTGGCGTGCCAACCTTGATTAACGCAGCGGGTGCAAAAACAAGGCTTGGTGGTGTTCGACCTCTCCCTGAAGTGGTCGTAGCCATGGCCGAGGCCAGCGATCTTTCCATGGACGTTGCCTATCTGCAAGATGCAGCAAGCAGCGTCATTGCGCGAGTGACGGGCGCGGAAGCGGGATGTGTCACGAGTGGCGCGGCTGCCGCGTTGACCCTCGCAGCCGCCGCCTGTATCGCAGGGGACGACCCGGTCAGAATCGACGCGCTTCCTCACCTCAACGGTAAGCGGGACGAAATCGTCATCGCTCGACGTCACCGAAATTCCTATGACCATGCTTGGCGTGCCGCTGGGGCGCGACTCGTTGAAGTTGGAATCGACGATCGCGATGCTGGAAGCGGAATGCGGGGCGTGGAGCCTTGGGAGTACGAGGCCGCCTTTGGGCCCGAGACGGCGGCGGTCGCATACGTCGCTCGTGCCGAGGAGGATCCGCCTCTACGCGAGGTTGTGGACGTCGCTCACCGTCATGGCGTACCCGTCATTGTCGATGCGGCTGCGCGGCTTCCGCCCGTGTCGAACTTAAGGGCATTCATCGATGCTGGAGCCGATCTCGTTGCCTATAGCGGCGGCAAAGCCCTCAGGGGCCCACAAGCCTCCGGGATCCTCTGTGGGCGTGCCGATCTTCTTCGTGCCGCTCTGCTTTCGCAACTTGACATGGATCAGCCGGTTCCGCATTGGACGCTGCCGCCTGGCTTGTTCCCTGATGCTTCACGGCGCCCACTGCCGCGACATGGCGTTGCTCGCGGAATGAAAGTGGGTAAGGAACAGGTCCTTGGGCTCCTCGTGGCACTTGAAGCGTTCGCCTCGGAGGATCCGACCGAGCGCGTCCGTGTTCACGAGGAGCGGCTCTCGGTGATCAAGAGAGCATTGGAGGGTACACCTGTTGTGGAGGTGCGAGATCTATACACACCGGAGCGTGTGAGGCTAGCGATTCGCTTCTCCCGACCGGACGAAGCTTTGGACGTGTACGAGGACTTGCTCCATGGCGAGCGCCCCATTGCCGTTGACCCAGCGGAGATGTCGAAAGGCGTGCTGGTGGTAGACCCACTCGGGTTGTCAGCCTCGGAGGCGGAGGAAGTTGCTCGCGCTTTCGCCCGTGCGATCGTTCCAAGCAACGGGCACACTTGAAACCAAAGAACGCGGCGACGCTTGACATGGCTACTTGGCGTGGCGAGTTGTGTACCGAAGTCCTCGGTTGCATTTTCAATCAGTTTATGTATTAAATTTAAAGCAATCCACAAGACGGTAGTGGACATTACGTTCACGTGTCAACGCTGTCTCCAATCAGGTCGATGAGGAGGTGTCATCCAAGGAACCAGAATTCCGGTAATGCCAATCGTTCTAGGCAACCGCCCCGACGGGCCGCGAGGCGCATGTGGTCAAGCGGGGGCATCGAGCACGAGAGAGGAACCATCATCATGGGTCAATCCCGGAGTTTCATTCATACCTGTGCTGTCATCGTCGCCACACTCCTCGGCTTATCCGCCGCACTGGGTCTCGCTCAGGACGAAATGCTCGTTGTCGCCCTGCCCGGTGAAGCTCAGACGCTTGACATGCAAATCACGACCGCCGAGGTTGCTGGGTCGATATCCTCGCACTGGCTGGAAACCTTGGTCGCATTCGATGCGAACTGGTCACCCCAACCGCACCTCGCTGCGTCAGTCGACGTCAGTGATGATGGTCTCGTCTACACGTTCAACCTACGCCAAGGGATTACGTTCCACGATGGGCAGAGCCTCGTTGCCGGAGACGTCGTTGCCTCTCTGAACCGCTGGATGAATGTGTCGCCCCGAGGTCGTTCCGTTCAACCCTATGCCGTCGACCTCGAGGCCAAAGACGATGCAACCGTCGTGCTCACGTTGAGCGCACCGTTCGCGCCGATCCTCTCCCTGCTCGCTCATCACAGCGGTGGCGCGGGCATCTATCCGGCGTCGGTCATCGAAGCGGCCGGATCCGAGCCCATCCAAGATCACATTGGCACCGGACCCTACGAGTTCGTCGCCTGGCTTCCTGACCGCTACGTCGAAGTGAAGCGCTACGAAGGATACGTTCCCGTGGATGCACCGAGCGACGGATACGCTGGGGAACGCGTCGCCCACTATGAGACGATTCGTTTCGCCACCGTGCCCGAGGTGGCAACCCGTGTGGCTGGCACGCAAACCGGTGAGTACGGGGTCGCCTGGCAGATTTCGCCGGACCTGTATCCAATGTTGTCCACCGACCTGTCTGTCGAAGCGGTCGTGCGTAAACCATTCATCTGGCCTGTTGCCTTCTTCAACAAGCGTGAGGGTCTCATGACCAATCAGACGCTGCGACAGGCCGTTGTCGCAGCACTCGACATGGAAGAGCTGCTCATCGCTGGTGCGGGTTTGCCCGAGTTTTACAACCTTGATCACAACTACATGGTGAGCGATACACCGTTCAAGACCGATGCAGGCTTACAAGCCTACAACCAGAACGATTCTGTTCTCGCCGCTGCGCTGGCTGCCGATGCCGGCTATGCTGGCGAGACGATACGCTGGCTCACAAGCCCCGACTACAACCAGCATTATCAGCTCAGCCTCGCCGCCGAGCAGCAACTCGAGGAAGCTGGGTTTGACATCGAGGTCATTGCGGTTGAGTGGGGTACCCTCCTCGATCTGCGTGCTCAGCCTGACCAGTGGGACATTTTTGTCACCCACCACGGATTTGCGCCTGACCCGGTGCTGCTCAACACGCTTTCTCCCACTTATCCTGGTTGGTGGGAGGTTGATCCCAACCGTGAGGTGCTCGTCGACAAGCTACACACCGCCACGAGTCTCGATGCACGCCAAACCGCGTGGGAAGAATTGATGGCCTACAACTGGGAGTACCTGCCATCAATCATGTTCGGCGAGTGGTACGGGTTGTCGGTCAAGTCACCAAGCGTCGATCTGGGTGCTGCAGCGCTTCAAGGCATGCCCTCCTACTGGAATAGCAGGCCGGGGAACTAATCCGACACGCGGCTTGAATGAGGTACGAGACTTGGGTCGTCATGAACACGTTTCATGACGACCCTTACCCCCCCTGAGTTCCCGCTATTGGTCGTCCATCCACCGTCAAGGGAGTACGCATGCGGTTCAGTTTTTTGATGCGTCGAATCCTCGAAATCATCCCGGTCATGCTCGTCGTGACCGTCGTCGTGTTCACGATTCTCCAATTGACACCTGGCGATCCCGCACGCGTCATGTTGGGAGACATTGCGACCGAACAGGATGTCGAATCGTTGCGTCAGGCTCTTGGCCTTGACCAACCGCTCGCCGTGCAGTACTTCAGCTTCTTGGGAAACATCCTTCGAGGCAACCTCGGTGACTCCATCGCTCTCGAGCGGTCGGTCCTGCAGGCAATCATTGAGCGCGTCGAACCGACGTTACTCCTCACCACAATGTCCCTTCTGATCGCCGTGGTCGTCGGGGTCGTTGCAGGCGTACTCTCTGCGTCGATGCACAATCGACTCGGTGATCAACTCCTTTCGACGTTAGCCCTCGTAGGCGTGTCCATTCCGAATTTTTGGCTTGGTCTCGTGTTTATTCTCGTCTTCGCCGTTGAGCTTCGGCTGTTCCCTGCCGCGGGCTACAAGAACGTGTCCGAGGAAGGACTGCTTGTCACACTCCGCTATTTGGTTTTGCCCTCGATTGTGCTCGGCCTATCGCAAGCTGCGATCATCAGTCGCATCACGCGCTCGACCATGCTCGATGTGCTCGGGCAGGATCACGTTCGAACGGCCATTGCCAAAGGCTTGGGTCGCTCCATCGTCATTCTCCGGCACGTACTCGTGAACGCGTTCGTCCCGATTCTCACCGTCATCGGCCTCGTGCTCGCCGCGCTTCTCAGCGGCGCCGTCGTCATCGAGACGGTCTTCGCCATTCCTGGGCTCGGGCGTCTTGTCATCTCGTCAATCGCTCGGCGAGATTATCCGGTGATTCAGGGCATCGTGCTCATCACCGCCCTCGTCTACGTCCTCGTCAACCTCGTCGTCGATCTTCTCTATACGGTGGTCGACCCGCGAGTGCGGTACTAAGGGTGGCGTCATGAGCGGTGTTCGCGAGGCGATGGCTCCACCGACCGATGCGGTGGAACTTGCCGATCGCCGCACGCTTCGACAGACACTTGCGCGCATGTTTCGGCGCCGAGTCGTTCTCATTGGGACGATGCTCTTCGTTGGGCTGCTCGTCATTGCCGTTTTCGCAGACCTCATAGCTCCCGCGGACCCGCTATACATGAACGTCAGAAGCCGCCTGGCCGATCCGTCTGGAGAGGCATGGCTCGGTACCGATCATCTTGGGCGTGACGTAGCAAGCCGTCTCATCTACGGTGCTCGTATTTCGCTCATCGCCGGGTTTGGTTCGGTGGTCTTCTCCACGGTCGTTGGCGTCCTCGTTGGCCTGTTCGCGGGCTACTTCAAGACCCTTGATACCGTCCTCATGCGCGTGATGGATGGGTTGATGTCTTTTCCGGTGATCCTCCTCGCCGTGGCGCTGATGGCCGCGCTTGGTCCGACCCTCCTCAACGTCATCTTGGCTTTGTCGGCCGTCTATGCACCGAGAACAGCGCGTATCGTTCGCAGTGCGGTTCTTGGAATCAAGCAACTCCCGTACGTCGAGGCGGCCGAGGCTCTAGGGAGCCGAAGTGGCCGCATTCTCTTCCTTCACGTCCTACCCAACTGCATGTCACCCATCATCGTGCAGGCCACCTTCATCTTCGCTTACGCCGTTCAGGCGGAAGCCGCGTTGAGCTTCCTCGGCGTCGGCGTTCCGCCGTCCGTTCCCTCGTGGGGAAGCATGTTGAGTGAGGCACGTCTCTACATGATTCAGGCACCCTTGCTCACGATTGCACCGGGCCTTGCGATTGCTGCGACCGTGCTCGCGCTGAACTCGATTGGCGATGGGCTGCGGGACGTCCTAGATCCCAACTACGTCGACGCATAGTCGAGAAAGGTGAAACGAGCATGAAATATGACCTACTCATGTACGGAGGAAGCGTCTATGACAGCGAACAGGCGCTTGCAGGCGAGGTGCGAGACATTGGAATTCGAGAGGGCCGCGTTGTTGAGGTGGGTAGCAACCTCCCTCGACTGCAGGCGCGAAGGCTCCTTGACGTTAGTGGATTCGTCGTCACGCCTGGACTGATCGACCTGCACGTACATGTCTACGAAGGCGTGGGGATCTACGGCATCGATGCCGACGCGTACTGCCTATCGCGCGGCGTGACTACCGCCCTTGATACGGGTTCGTCCGGTGCGCTGACGTTCCCGGGGTTCCGCCGATTCGTGATAGACCAGGTGGTCACGAACGTGTACGCCCTCCTGCACATTTCCGAGCAGGGAATCATCAGTCGTAACGGTGAACTTCTCGATCCAAGTCTTGCCGACGTCGAAGCCGCGGTGCGGGTCATTGAGGCCAATCGTGACCGAATCCTCGGCCTCAAGGTACGGCTCGGTCGCAAGCAGGTGGGCGATCACGCGGCGTTCGCTCTCGATCGGGCACTCGAGGCGGCACGAACGGTGAACCTGCCACTGATGGTGCACATCAGTGATCTCGCCATGCCAATCGACGATCTCCTTGGTGCGCTACGGCCCGGTGACATTCTGACCCATTGCTACGAGAGCATCAGCAGCTGCGTGCTGGACGACGACGGTAATGTGCGAGATTCGGTGCGCGAAGCTACTGCGCGAGGGGTCCTGCTAGATGTGGGTCACGGAATGGGGAGTTTCTCGGTCGACGTCGCTCGCCAAGCAATGGCTAGCGACCTTCGCCCCCACACCATTAGTAGTGACGTTCATGCACTCAACATCGATGGACCGGTCTACGACCAGGTGACGACGCTCGCAAAATTCCTGTCCCTCGGGATGACCCTCGGGGAGGTGGTTGAGCGATCGACCATAGCGTCCGCCCGCAGCATTGGGCTACCTGGTGACCTTGGGCATCTGCAGGTAGGCGCGCGCGCGGACGTAGCCGTTTTCAGTCTCGACGAGGGACACTTCGAATTCTTCGACACCACCGGCGCTACCTGGACGGCCACGCAAACGCTTCAGCCCATGATCGTGGTGAAGGACGGAACGAAGGTCGTCGATCATCGACGGGGCAATCTGTGATCGGTAACGTTCGTCCTCGAACGCTCGACGAACTCGAGACGCCATTCGTGGCAGTGGACCTCGATCGGGTCGACAACAACATTGCCACGCTTCAGTCGCGCTGTGATGCGGCCGGGGTCGCCAATCGTCCGCACATCAAGACGCACAAACTACCGTTCCTCGCGCATCGCCAGGTGCGCGCAGGCGCATGCGGCATCACCGTGCAAAAGCTGAGCGAGGCAGAGGTGATGGTTCAGTCAGGCCTCGATGACTTGCTGATTACATATAATCTCGTGGGTGAGCACAAGGCAAGACGTTTGGCACGATTGGCAAGTCTGGCCAACGTGCGCGTTGCCCTCGATAACGCGATAGCTCTTGAAACCGTCATCAAGGCGGCGCGATTGGCGCAAGCGAACATAGGTGTCCTTGTAGAGTTCGAATCTTCCAAGGGTCGGCAAGGAGTCCACGATCCGCAGGAGGCGGTCGACCTCGCTACAGCGGCCATGGATGCGCCCCACGTGGACTTCCTAGGCCTCATGACGTATCCCTCAGACGAGGCCACAGTGGATTGGCTGGAGCGGGGTATTGAGGCGCTAGATCGCGCGGGTCTTCCCTTGTCGGTCATCTCAGGGGGTGGAACGCCGGGCATGCACCGCATCGGCACCGTCCCAGGATTAACGGAGTATCGAGCCGGTACATCGGTCTACCATGACCGAAAAACCGTCCAACAGGGGGCTGCAAGCATCAACGACTGCGCCCTCCACGTACATGCAACCGTGGTGAGTACGCCCTCGGCAAACCGCGCCGTTCTCGACACGGGATCAAAGGTGCTCACGAGCGATCTCGCGAAACCAGAACCTGGCTTCGGGATGCTCATCGAGCATCCCGAAGCCATCATTGCGGAGTTGTCCGAGGAACATGCCGTGGTGGACACGTCAAATAGCGCGACGCGACCCCGCGTAGGCGAACGGGTGCGGGTACTGCCGAATCATGTGTGTCCCGTGTCGAACCTCTTCGAGACGGTCATCCTGCACCGAGACAGCGAAATCTTGGCCGAACTTCCCGTCCTTGCGCGAGGGGCCGTACGCTGACTGTGTTCCCTTCAGTCCCCTTCGACGATGGCCATGGCTTCGATCTCAACGGTGACATCGATTGCCAATTCAGCACCCATCGTCGTGCGAGATGGCTTCGGGTCGGGAAACCTGCGCGAATAGACCGCGTTCATGGCGCTGAAGTCGCGCTTGACGTCTGGAAGAATCACCAGCGTCTTGACGACGTCGGCCATTGTAGCTCCTGCTTCTGCGAGCAGCGCCTCGATGTTGTCAAGAACTTGTTCCGTCTGGGCGGTCACGTCGCCCTCGACGAGACTACCGTCAGGCCGCTTAGGTACCTGTCCGGAAATGAAGATTGTGTTTCCGACCCTGAGGGCAGGCGTGAGCGGTGCGCTGGCCGAACCGTATCCCTGCTTTTTCACAATGGACCTCCGCTTGCATCATCGCACGGCAGTGGATGTATCGGAAACGTTCACCGATGAAGACAATTCGCGATGTCGTCGGGTTCGGCGAGGCGATGCTGCGCCTATCCGTGCCGCAGGGAGCGCGGCTCACAACAGCTGATGGCTTCGCGGCACACGCGGCTGGAGCTGAGCTGAATGTGGCTGCAAATCTTGCTGCCTTGGGCCGCTCGGCAGGATGGGTAGGTGCAGTGCCGGACAACGCCATCGGCGAATGGATGGTGAATCGATTGCACGCACTTGGTATCGACGATCGTGGTGTCGTGCGTCTTGGCGACACGCGGCTCGGTACGTTCTTCGTCGAGGCAGGGGTGGCCCCGCGTGAAACTCGCGTCGTTTACGATCGACGTGATTCGGCGGCCACCAAGCTTGGCTCCGTCGAGGTTCCGTGGCCTTACCTTTCCACGGCGCGCATCCTCCATGTGAGTAGCATCACGGCGGCCATTGGTGGCGAGGCGAAAGCCAGCCTGGAGCATGTACTCTCCTGGGCACATGGCGAGGGTATTCCCGTCTCGTTCGACGTCAACTACCGGTCGTTGCTGTGGTCTCCGGAGCAGGCAAATGCGTGGATTTCCAGCCACGTGCACGGCGTCGAGTTGTTCACCTGCGCGGAGCGCGATGCTCGCCAACTGTTTGGCTTGAGTGGGAACCCGTGCGAGCTCGCACGGGCACTGCTCGATCGGTTTGAAGCGAGGTGGGTCGTGGTGACGTCCGGAGCGCAAGGAGCGGTCGCCGTGTCAGGATCCCGATGCGTCGAACAGCCTGCATTGAGGACCCAGGTGCTTGATCGGATTGGAGCGGGCGACGCGTTCGTTTCCGGCGTAATCGATGGATGGCTCGATCAGGACCTTGAGGCGGGAATGGAACGTGGTGCCGTACTTGCGGCACTCGTCCTTGGTCAGCGTGGAGACCAAGTCACGACCGATCGGACGGAGGTAGAGACACTCCGGCGCGGGCCCGGACCAGTTTCCGGTGTGGCCCGCTAATCGGCTCTTGAATCCCTGCCTATCGACTGCATTCGCGTGTCTGCTACGCGGGTTGCACGCTACGTCGTTGTAAGGACCAGTGGGTGATGGGGTTTGGCCATGTGCCGTTCGCTATTGGAATCTGGCCGTTGATGGATCCCTTCGCCGACGCCAATACCCAGTTAGGGAGGTTCGACCCTTTTCGTCGTTCACCATGCGACGCCCACAAGGTAATCCGTTCGCGGACGGGGTAGCGGCGGCCACCGGGTCGGGGCAGGAGCCAGTACGCGACGCCCATGACGAACGACAGGAAGAAGCCCATCAAGCCAGCATGGAAATGCGCCACGCGAAGGTAGCCCGTCCATGCGGGATTCCAAATCATCGCCGTGCCGAGCACCCCGGTCAGCACCAGGTACGCCACGGCAAGGCGAATGAACGCCACGTGGGTGCCGCTCACCGGTCCGTCACCATGCCGTGGGGTTGCCCCCCGCGCGACCTGCGCGCGAGGGCAAGCGTCCATAGGGAACCGTAGGCTAGTTGTCCTGCGCGAGCACGAGCTTCTTCGGCGAGCCTTCCCCGACTTGCACGCCGTCATCGCCATTCCCGATGAAGCCGATTCCGGCATTGTCGAACCCCCACACCCACACGTACCCGTCCCGATCGGATGCGAGGACATGATCGACGCCACCATCGAGATCGACGAAGTACACGCTCTCGATGCCCTCCGTCGCGTTCGAACTCGTGAGTTGCGTCGGGACGCGAACGGCTTCGACAGGTGTCCGGACTCGACCGAGCGAATACTCGTCGTTCAGCGCTGCCCAAGTCCACAGGTGCCCGAACCGATCGAGCGCCACGCTTACGCCATTCGCTGCCGCAACGCCCACGAAGTGGACGTCCTCGATGCCCGCGACGGCGTTGCCGTTGGTGAGGCGTGTTGGCGCGCCCTCGGCACCGGAGGTGCGACCCAGTACCTGCAACCCCTCGTCGTCGTCACCCCATGACCACAATCGACCTGCATCGTCAACGGCGAGGACGTGCGAGAACCCGGCCGCCACGTCGACGAACCGTACGGCATCGAACCCCGCCACGCCCGTCGAGGCCGTCGTCAGCTTCGTAGGTTTGTTCGCCGTACTCGCCGTCAAGCCCAGGAAGGTCGTGTCGCCCCA
>Ga0180435_10002439_pt1 | contig 18945 bp, 19 predicted proteins | sample SS_ome_3_FD_132467 | JGI IMG/M metagenome (GOLD analysis project Ga0180435, IMG submission 132467) | Hypersaline lake sediment archaeal communities from the Salton Sea, California, USA - SS_3_S_1 metaG | ecosystem: Environmental > Aquatic > Non-marine Saline and Alkaline > Hypersaline >...
CAGGCCTCGGACACCGGTAGGAGAACGGGCGTCAGGTAGCCAATGAGACTCCTGGTAGCCAATCGCAGCAAGTAGTCGCCAGTCTATGCCGTGTAACTGTCCGGCCTGCTCAAATGCCTCTCTATATTCAGGCAGACGTTCCAGGATGTGCTTCATGTAGAGCTGTGTGCCAACATAGTTCAGCTGTTTTACCGTGCCGTAGTAGCGCTCCCTGATTTGCTGCAATAACCCAGAGGCTTTTGCTTCCTCAAGAAAGTCTCGAGCTGCGAAGTAAAGTGACTGATCATTGGTTTTGGCAAATGCCCAGGCGAGTTCCTTGGGGCCAGAAAAGTTGAAACCAACCCGGAGGTCAGGGGTATACCGTTTGATTAGTTCGACTTCGTTCGAATCTGCAATAGTGACATCGATAACTTCTTCATCTACCAGTGTCAGCAGCTCAAGCGGATCCATATCCGGCTGTTCGGTCCATTTTAGTTTTGGGTACATGTGATGCAATTCACCAAGGCGTTCTGCATGACTACTGTTGGCGATAATCTCCAGATTCAGCCCTACCAGGTCATCCATAGACTTTGGACGTTTCTTACCTGTCTTATAGACCACCTGTTCTTTGACTTCTTCCAGTACAGGGCCAAACTGGACCATGCGCTTCCTGGACTCCGTCACGGTTAAACCCGCCGCAGCAAAATCGACATCGTTGTTTTGTACCAGGATAAAGATATCTCCGAGGTTGTCAGGGACGACAATACGCAGTCTGACACCAAGTGAATCAGCAAAAGCCCTGGCGAGGTCGTAATCAAAGCCTATCGGGCCATCGGCGCCTTCTATATACGTGGTGGGACTGTTTCGGGTGGCGACTACCAGCTCCCCGCGTTTGATGATCTGATCAAGGGTGCTGGTATCACGATAATTCATGACAATAACAGCCATGATGACAAGGCTGAAAAGGATTATGAGCGCTGTGCGCGCTCCCGGGCTGGCCTGTTTAAGGGAGAAAAGCAAGTCGGTGTCCGCTTATGTTAGGATTCGATTTTATCGTATAAGCCAGTCATCAGTCATTGAATAAGCCACTCATCAAACAATGTCAATCCTGGGACGATTGTCTGCAGTTACTCGAACAATCTACCGCTGATACCGGAAGGTACAAAGATCAGGCTGATCTGCAAATGGCCTTGCTGCCAGCAGTGAGCATTGCCTGGTATATAAAGAATCACTTCTCCGAGCTAATGGATCGCAAGCATCTTGCTGTCTGGATTATTGGTGCAGAACTCATTGATGGCCGTGATGCAGGATACTGGTACCACGTTCTGTCCAAGCTAACAGGCATTGATCATATCAAGGTCCGCCTCATCGGTCCCAATATACCCAAGGGTGCAGATGACGATTCCATCTTCAGGGGCAGTCTTGAAGACCTGTTTGCGCAGAGCGATAGTCAGCTTCCAGATGTGGCAGTGATTTTCCAGCCGGGTTTTGAAGAAGAAGACGGCCTTCTGTCATCAGGTGCTATTGCCGAACTTCTCAGCAGTAACTGTAAAGTGCTGGGAAGCTCATATAGTGAAGAAGAGTTTCAGCGGGACAGACTTATTTGTGAGGCCTATGGTTACAGGTTGCCTGAAGATACTGAAAACCCCTATGCCCTGGATCCTGCTACAACAGGTCTGCGCTGGGCCGAGCGAATGTGGCATTTTGATAACGCCTTCGCACCCAGCCTGGAAACACTGAAAAACCCTGACTTACAGCTGATAGAGATGGTTAAGTGCCTTTCACGAATGACGGCACATAGTCGACTCCATGGTAACTGGGTACAGCCGGCACCTCCCGGTAGCGCTTTCCAGATTCCTGATACGCGTGGCGGTGTTCGCGTGATGATACATATTATGGATAGTTATTATCTGGACCCTGCAGCAGGCGCTATCTACGGAGTAGAGGAGGGCAAGCTACGGCCCTGTGATATAGCCGTGTCCTATGAGGATATCCAGAGCATGCCGGCAAATGGAACCCCCATGGACCTGACCCTCTGGGCAGCCCAGATCAAGAGTAAGTACTTGGTTACAGGCAAAAAGCCCACGCATTAAGCATGTATAATGGCGCATCGATTAACTTGTCTTTAAGCTCTCACACGGTTTATTGAAGGTTTTCCAAGATGGAAGAGAATTTTATTAGAGATATAACGGGCTGCGCGTCTGGCGAGCTCTACGCCCTGCGAGTCATTGGCGATAGCATGACGCCTGAATTCCAGGATGGAAGCATCATCATCATTGACCCCACAGGCGTATTAAAAGACGGCAGTTATGTCGTCGCCATTCATAATGACGAATACATTTTCCGTCAGTATAGAAAACACGAAGACAGGCATTTTCTGACTGCCCTGAATGAGGATTATGAAATAGTAGAGATACCCGGCACGGATGCGGTAAAAGGGGTCATTATTCAGCAGCAGCCCGGCAAACGCCGTAAAGACCGCAAGTTCTACACCTGATTAAGTCAGGGCAGGGGCCTACTGCTGAGGCCCCATTTGTTCCGCGCTAACTTTAGAAGCCAGGAATTCATCGGCTTCATCAATATCTACTTCTTTGCCAGCCCTGTCTATAAGGGGTAGCTCGAAATCGTTCCACCCCCTGATACCAGTTTTTAGTGATTTTACGTTCTGATAACCAAGGTCCTGCATCGTCTTTGCCGCAAAGGCACTCCGATTGCCGGAGCGACAGATGACAACGACTTCACGTTCCCTTGCCTGTACTAGTTCAGGAACCGTGTCATCAAAACCCCATTCACAGGCAGATTCCAGAACGCCACGGGGTACAAACAGTGAATTTCGGATATGCATGGCATCGTATTCATCTGGTTCACGGACGTCGAGTAACAATACATCCTGTCCTGCCTGTATAGCCTCATCAAGGTCCCATGGAAAAACTTCCTGAACGGTTTCCAGGCATTCCTGCATGAGGTCGTTGTAATTCTTCATAACCTTATTCCTAATCAAGCTTCATTTTGACGCAAACCATTTTCAACGGCGATAACAGCGGCCTCGACTCGGGAGTGTACGTTTAGTTTACGTAGAATAGATTTAACGTGGAGCTTAACGGTGCCATCAGAGATACCTAGGTTGCGTGCAATCATCTTATTGCTCTGGCCTTCTGCCAGAAGGCAGAGGATTTCACGCTCACGGGGAGTAAGTTCTGAAAATGGCGTTTCTTTATCCGATGTATAGGTGCCCTGTACCATGCGCGCAAGAACATCAGTAAGTTCCTGTGCAACGATACTTTTACCATTAACAATCTCACGTAGGGCGCTGACCAGCTCGTCCGGCTCCATATCCTTCAACAGGTAACCTTGGGCGCCACTTTTCAGGCATTCCACCAGGTCAGATTCTTCATTGCTGGTGGTAAGCATGGCAATGGGCATATCAACCCCATTTGCTCTGAGCGTTCTCAGGATATCGAGTCCACCAATTTCGGGCATGCGCAGGTCTAGTAGCAGGACATCGGGATTTAGTTCCAGCGCCTTTGCCATACCTACTCGGCCATCGCCAACTGCTGCAATAACCTCGATGCCTCTTTGTTCCAGTAGACCTTGTAAGCCGACTCGAAACAGGGCGTGATCATCAACAAGGATTACGCGCATTTAATGCTGCCCCATTTCAGTGGATAACAGTTCGTTCTTCATCTGTTCTTCGACATCGTAATGAAAATTCACTTCTATACGCGTCCCTTCACCAGGCTCACTTTCAATCTTTAATGAACCGTTAAGGTGTCTGGCACGTTCTTCCATAATGGTCAGGCCAATGTGTTCGCCAGTATGCCCATCAATATTGTCAGGAAGATCGAAACCCTCTCCATCGTTTTCGATCAGGATATGATAGTTACCATCTTTGTCGCAGCGCAGCAGTATACGTACAAAGTTTGCACTGCTGTGCTTGCGTATATTTGATAGCGCTTCCTGAACGATACGTAGGATCTGCATCTCATAGTGCGCAGGTAGGTTGGAGAGTGCCCATTCCTGTTGTAGATAAGTGTTAATGCCTGTCTGCGTCATGAAACGGCTGACCAGCTTCTGTATGGAGGGGAGCAGGCCTTTGTCGACATCAGGCTCGCGGCAATGGGCTATGAGCTGGCGCAGATCGGAGTAGGCTTCTTCCAGGCTGTTCTCAACCTGTTCGAGTTCGCGGATTACTTTTGGTGTTGCGTTACTTTGCAGGCTCTCATCAAGAACACGAACCTGGAAACGAACACTGGCAAGGGTTTGCGCGAGCGTGTCATGCAGCTCGTTGGCGAGCATGCTTCGTTCCTGCATTATGATCTTTCTGCGGGCCTCCATATCCAGTTTGGCCTTACCAATTAACATGCCCAGATGATGGCCTATGGTCTTTAGCAGGTTCTCCATTTCTGGATTATTGTCTATGCCTGGTGGGTCCATAAACAGGTTGTATATACCCAGAGTCTGTCCACGATACTGAAGTGGGACAGAAACCATGGATAGTGTCGAGGTGGGTAAGATGGGTTGACCCAGTATGCTCTGACACTGTTTTAGCCCTGTAGATTTAGTGATTTCACCGTGCTGAGCAGTGTTGCCACAGGCAGCACAATTCATGGGCATGAGTCTTTCAGCAGCCATGACCTGCTTGCTGAGTCCAAGACTGGCAACCATTTCCATGTCACCATCATCCGTTAGCAGTCTGACGGCAACGGCCCTGGCATCAACCGTGTCCTTGATGATATTCATGAACTCTTTGAGCAGGGACTTGAGGTCGCGTGGCATGTTTAGGGTTGCAGCTACATCGTAGAGCACCTCAAGCGACATGTTGGTACGGGCGAGCTCTTCTGTCTGTTCCTTGACCTTTCTATCCATTTCCGATGAAAGGATCTGGAAATTGTCGGCCAGGGCATTGATATCATTGGCAAGTTTTGCAATTTCGCCTTCAGCCAGTTCCGGAATACGGGCGTTGAGATTGCCGGCTCGGATCCTTAAGGCCCAGTTTCTAACATGTGTCAGCGGTATCCACAGGTAACGACGGGTCAGGAAAAGCATGAATATGACCTGGAGCAGGGCGAATACCATGAAGCCCATGTGGAAGATAAGGGTGTGGTAATCCGTTTCCGTGCTTTTTAACAGCATGAAACTTGTTATAGCCAGACCAACAAGGCAGACTGCCAGCAGGCCCAGAGAGGCTAGAAAACGCACGTCGAATACACCGGGAGACTTTCTATGCCAGCCGGGTGCAGGAGGAGTTTTCGCCTCAAGATAACGTTGTAGGTTCAGCAGGGTTTTGCAGCTGCTATCCCGCGTCATCATATTGGTTTAAACCGAAACTTATTCGCCAGGAGCTTTGTAATTCGGGTCATTGGGGTTCATGAAGATGAATTCCTGCTGACCATTATCCATTTCTACAAAATCGATGGTCATGCCCTTAATCAGATCGAGGCTGATTTCTGAAATTACGATATCAACTCCTTCGGAATTGAATCGAGTATCCTTACTTGAATCAACATCATCGAACCCGATGGCATAGTGAAGATTGCCGTCTGGAAGACGCTGGGCGGCTACCCGAAGCGCAAGACCATCCAGGTGTTGCTCTTTTGCAGAAGAGCGGATCTGAGCTGCTGCGTTAGGTGTAATTGTGATCATAGTAAAACCTTTCTTTCTGTTAATGTGATTCAGCTGCTTGTTGTCTGGCGTATAAATGCCACAAACCGCTTAATCCAGTGATAACGCTCTGTATCTCGTAGATGCGTGTAATTCGCCAGCAAATTTTTATACATAATACCATCATGTTTTCCATCAATTCCCATGCCTCGATTCATGTTATAGGCGAATTCGAGCGGTGCGCTGATGTTTTCCAGGCGTGAATAATGAAACTCATGCGCGGTGACTTCGCTAGGCTCATCACCCATCTTGGGCCACAGGTGATTATCCCGTTCCTGTAGGCGTACGTAGCCACGTCCCTGTGGTTTTTCATACATCACTGCATCTGCAGGAATGACACCAACCATTTCAGTGTGCTTATCATTCCAGACCAGGTTTCTGCATAGATACATCAGGCCACCGCACTCGGCATAGGTCGGCAGACCCTGATTAATGACAAATGCAATACTGGCACGCAAGGCATGATTCGAAGAAAGCTGTTCCATGCGCTCTTCCGGGAACCCGCCACCGATGAACAGGCCGTCTATTTCCGGTAACTGAGAGTCATTAAGGGAGTCTACTTGCACGAGTGTAACCCCATGTTCTGCGAACGCCTCCAGATCGCTGGGGTAATAAAACCCAAAGGCCTCGTCCTGGATAATCCCTACCCGAATGTCTGGTTCTGCTTTGGGGGTGATTTCGGTTACGGGTGCGGCAGCAGATAAAGAGGGCGCATCTTTTGTCAAATCCAGCAGTTGAGAGAGATCGACCTGGGATTCAATAGCGTTACGCAAACTGTCAATTTTACGAGAAACCTGCTCAGCTTCATTGCAGGGCATCAGGCCAAGATGGCGTTCATCGATATCCAGTGCGATATCTTTATGGACGGCACCAATAACTGGCACATCCGTATAGTGTTCCAGAATGGAGCGAAGCTTTGACTCGTGACGTGAGCCACCAACGTTATTGAAGATTACGCCTTTGATTTCTATGCCTGGGTCAAATGCCTGATATCCGAGGATAAGCGGTGCGACGCCACGTGTCATACCACGCGTGTCCAGTACCAGAATGACCGGGGTGCTGGTTAGTGCGGCCAGCGCGGCATTGCTGTTACTACCATTTATGTCGAGCCCATCAAAAAGCCCTTTGTTGCCTTCTATCAGGCAGATATCAGCGCCAGAAGACTTGGTGGCAACGAGGTCAATAATCTCATTATTGCCCATCGTATAAAAATCCAGGTTGTAACAGGGGCGTCCCGCAGCCCGTCCCAGCCACATTGGATCAATGTAGTCAGGCCCTTTTTTGAAAGGCTGTACGGTATTACCCAGGTGTTCAAGAGCAGCGCAGAGTCCGATAGATAGCGTTGTCTTACCTGAAGATTTATGCGTTGCAGAGATCAGAAATCGATTCATTGGAATATTCTAAATCTTTACGGCTGCTCATCAAACACAGAGGGAATGAGGGAAATAAAAAAAGGGGACGATGTTTTACATCGTCCCCTTAGGTCTTGCTCAAAGACTACTAGTTAGTCAGCAGCTTTGTGGTGGTCTGGATCAACCGCGCTGTCGGCCAAACTTGCAGGCAGGAAGCGCAGCACCCACATACCAATCACTGTAGCTATGAGAGCAACAGCAACACCGCCAAAACCGAGTAGGAATTCAGGCAGGGAAGGGTTGTAACTGTTGACCACGCCATCATAGAAAGAACTGCTTACCTCATATCCTGGGAACATGACCAGAGGATAAGACTGTGCACCAATCAGAGTAACGTACATCTGAATCAGGCCACCAATGATAACCATTGCTGAAGCTACGCCAATCCAGGTACGTGATTTACCGGTGTTGGGCAGGTAGAGCAGGGCAAATGGAATCACCAGGCCCACCAGCATCTGACCAAACCAGAATAGCGTGCTGAACTCGTTGCCACCTAACAGGAAGAAGTGCACGACGCCGTGATGCTCAGTGGCATACATGTTAGTCAGGTACATAACAACGATGAAATAGAAAACAGCTGCGATGAACACGCCGAGTAGGTTCTTCAGGCGGTAAACGATCAGGTCACCCAGGGGACGGCCCGTCCAGGAATAGGCAGCGAATAGGACCAGGATGAATACAGCCAGGCCGTAAGCAAACGACATGGTAACGAACATCGGCGCCATAATAGCCGCATCAAAAGCCTGACGAGCTACAAGGAATCCGAAGATCGAACCGGTACCAGTGGTCAGAATCAGGCGCCAGGTGAAAGCAACAAAACCAATAGGCTTCGCATAGTCATTCATCTTGCGTTCCATCATCATCCAAAGATAAACGGCAACAATCGCGAAGAATCCATTATAGAGGATGATGTTCCATGCGAAAATCGACTTAAAATTGTAATAAGTCATGGCCACGATCAGACGATCAGGGCGACCGAGGTCAAGGACCAGCACCATCAGGCCACCAGCAAGCAGTGCAATGGCCAGAAGGCCGGATAGACGCGCCAGGGGCTTGTAGACCTTGCGGTTAAACACTGACGAGATCGAAGCAACATTCAGTGCACCAGATGCGGCCACGATCAGGAATAGTGCAAATACGTGAGGCATACCCCAGACAACCTGGTTATCCATACCAGTCACCCAATGTCCATTGTGCTCCATGTAGTAGGTGGCACCCAGGGCTATAGCAATGACCAGACCAAGTCCACCCAGAAGGGCCATGAAACCCTTACTTTTACCTTCGATTTGACGATATTCGACATTCATAATTATTGACTCTTACGTAGAGAGACTATCGTAATGACTTAAAGGCCTCTGTAACGAACACCAGTGTTCAGACCAAGATCAGCACGGATCTGCTTTCCGCCAAATTTCTTCAGCTGCTGAGAAATTTCACTGTTCTCATCATACAGGTCGCCGAAGAACATAGCGGGCTCTTCTTCACCGTGATGCTTGTTACAGGCAACAACACAGGCTGGTTCCATATCATTGTCAACACGGTGTACACACATATTGCATGATTCAACGCAACCCTTACCGCGTGGGCTATGCGCCCTCTGTTCTGTCAATGCTTCGTGAACAAATGAACGCGCTTTGTAGGGGCAGGCCATCATGCAGTATCGGCAGCCAATACAGATATGCATATCGACTTTAACGATGCCATCTTCACGACGCATGGAAGCACCAGTAGGACAGACATCAACACAGGGAGCTGTTTCACAGTGCTGACACATAACAGGCAGAGCCTGTTCATGACCAGTCGCCTTGTCGCGTAGATTTACGACACGAATATACTGGGTCTTTTGCGTATCTCTGGATTTGATGTGATTGAGACCGTGTTCTTCATTACAGGCTTCAACACAGTCGCTACAACCGTCACATTTATTTGCATCGATGAGGATGCCCCAGCGAACACTGTTATCAACTGGCTTGTCAGCTGGTTTCGCATGTGCGACTGAGTTCAGAATTACGCCAGGTGCAATGGCTACACCTGCAACTGCAGCAGCTGCGCCACCTACAAAATTACGACGATAAACATCAATTTTATTTTCGGTCGTCATTGCTACTGTTTCTCCGCAGTAACGATATCGAGATCACTTTTAGTAACAGAACCCGCACCGGTAGACTGGTGCGCGGCATTCATATCACTAAGACTATGACGATACTCAGTATTGTCAGGTTTGGTAGCGTGGCACTGGAAGCAGTCAATACTTACAGAGGCGTAGTTATGACAGGTGCTGCAGAAATGCTCATTGGTGCCATACTGGGGGTATTCCCCCTGTTCGTTTGGCACGACATGGCAATCAATACACTCTACCAGGCTGTGTTTCTTGGTACGAACACCTTCACGCATGGTTGCATCACGCTGATGCATGAGCATGTCCATGTGGTTTTTACGCATCAGGTCTGTTGGCTCGACGCATTGTTCACCTTTACCCTGAGGAATACTTGGGCTTGGAGGCGCAGCGAACAGGATGCTTGCAAAGGCAAGAGACACCAGCCCAAGAAGGGCTGATGTCATTTTTTTGCTAAAAGTAAGACGCACGTTTCGTCTCCTGATTATTCGCCCATTGCCATGTCGATGTAGCCAGTAGGACATACATCAGAGCAGATGTGACAACCAATACAGCGGTCGTAATCTGTTGCTACATAACGACCAGTAGTGGCTTCGTCCTTCTTGACGCGGTAAACCGCATCCTGAGGACAGTAGATGACACAGTTGTCACACTCGAAGCACATGCCACAGCTCATGCAGCGACCGGCTTCTGCAATAGCTTCTTCTTCAGACAGAGATGTCACACGCTCATGGAAATGTCCCATGACTTCTTCAGCTGTAGGAACGTCTTCTGCGCGGTGATTACGTGCTTCAAAGCCAAAATGACCCAGGAACAGGCGGTCAGAAGAGATAACTTCCTGCTTAGAACGATCTTCAAAGTTATGTACAGCGAAGTTTTCCCCAGAGGTACCACGCTGGTCGCCTACAGAGGAATCGTACTCTTCAGGGGAAAGGCCAGTTTCATTGAGCTTGTCCATCAGGTTGAAGTGATGCTTGTCAACCTTGGGGCGCTTGCCCATTGCCATGTTGTTCAGGTAGTGGTCGATGCTTTCTGAAGCAATTGACGCCTGGCCGATGGCGGTAGTCAGTAGGTGAGGGCGAACGATGTCACCACACACAAAGTGACCCTGCTTGCCAGGCATCTGGTAGAGGCTGTCTGAATCCATCAGACCACGGCCGTTGTCGAAAGATTCCAGGCCGCTCAGGTCACCGCTCTGACCGATAGCAGCAACAATCAGGTCAGCCTCGAGTACACGCTCGGTACCTTCAACAGGTACTGGGCGACCATCTTCCATAGTGCAGTCTGCGATTTTCAGACCAGTAGCGCGGTTACCTTCCATAACCAGAGCAACAGGCATGACACTGGTATGAATGGTTACACCTTCTTTTGTTGCATCAACGATTTCGTGCTCAGCAGCAGTCATTTCATCTCGTGGGAACAGAGAGGTCAGTGTAACGTCAGCACTGATCTTGGCGCTGTCTTCGATACCATCCTGGCTGTTTTTGCTGGTTGAAATCTCTTCGGGCGAGCTACCATCAGCAAAACTTGCTACTGCACCCAGTCGGCGAGATACAGATACAACGTCAATAGATGTGTCACCACCACCGATACAGACAACCTTAGGACTAACAGCCTTCAGGCGGCCTTCGTTGAAGGCTTCCAGGAAGCCAACAGCTGAAATACAGTTCTCAGCTTCCTGCCACTTGTCAACTGGCAAGTCGCGGCCAGTCCAGCAACCGATAGCCCACAGAATGGCGTCGTAATCTTTTTCCAGTTCTTCGACGCTTACATCACGACCAACACGAGTGTTGTTGCGAACTTCAATGTTACCCATATCGATGATGCGCTGAATTTCGTGATCAAGAAGTTCACGAGGTGTACGGTAGCCAGGAATGCCATAGCGCATCATGCCGCCGAGTTCTTCGTGATCTTCAAAGATAGTTGATGCATGCCCCATACGACGCAGCTGATAAGCAGCAGCCATGCCAGCAGGGCCACCACCGATGATAGCCACTTTCTTGCCGCTCATTTCAGAGGGGGCGGAGAACTTGAAGCCTTCCTTAAATGCGGTGTCACCGATGTACTGTTCAACAGCGTTGATGCCTACGAAGTCATCAACATCGTTACGGTTACAGCCATCCTGACAGGGAGCAGGGCAAACGCGACCCATCATAGATGGGAAAGGGTTGGCGTTAGTTGAGCGCTGGAATGCATATTCCTGCATGCTCACGTCACCAACAGGCTTTTCAATACCACGTACGATATCCAGCCAGCCACGGATATCCTCACCAGAAGGGCAGCTACCCTGGCAAGGCGGGGTACGCTGAACGTAAACGGGACATTTATGAGATTCATCCGCGACAAAGATCTTGTCATGCATGCTATCCCAGGTGTCTACACCGTCGTCGTACTTACGGAACGTCAATTTGGTATCGTCTTGTGAAGTAGCCATTCCTACTCTCCTAATCGATGAATCAGGTAATCTGTTTAATTAGAAACTACGGTTATGCCGTAGCTTCTTCTGTTTCTTCTTCCTCTACGCCATCAAGCTCAGCTTCCTGTTCGGAACCTTTGAGTACAATAGCGCTACTGACCAGCTGGTGAACACTGACAATCATGTCCATACCAAAGTCATAGTAAGGAAGAACCTTGCTAAATTGCGATTTACAAATTGCACAGATCGCGGCCATATTTGTAACGCCGTGATCTTCAACAACCGTTTTCAGTGCTGCCATACGCGGCATCGCACCCTTAACACGCAGCTCCATAAGGTCGTCTGTCAGCAGACCACCGCCGCCGCCACAGCAATAAGTAGCGTCATGGATAGTGTCTTGCGGCATGTCGTAATAGTGATTACATACGGTCTTGATAATATTACGCGGGATATCGAACTGACCGCCAGGGTAGGAACCCATACGGCTGCCACGCGCTACGTTACATGAATCGTGGAAGGTCAGACGCATGTGGTCATTCTCTTCAACGTTGAAACGCAGCGTATCTCCCTTCTGGATGAGGTCCCAGGTGAATTCACAGATATGCTGTGGAACAGGATATTTGGGATCCAGGAAGTCGAAGGGACCGGCGAGGGTATTCAGGAAGCTGTAAGCCACTCGCCAGGCATGTCCACACTCGCCGAAAACAATTCGTTTTACACCGAGTTCAAGGGCAGCTTCTCGGATGCGCATGGCAAGTTTGCGCATATTGGCATAACTACCAATGAACATACCAAAGTTGGCAGCTTCACTGGCCTTAGAACTCATGGTCCAGCTAACGCCCGCTTCATGGAAGACCTTACCGTAACCAATAAGACCATCAATATGTGGTTCTGCAAAAAAGTCGGCGGAAGGTGTAACCAGCAGAATGTCTGCACCTTTTTCGTCAAGTGGGTACTTAACGGCAACACCGGTGTCTTCTTCAACTTCTTCTTCAAGATCAACCAGGGTGTCTTTCAGAGCAGGTTCAGGCAGACCCAGGTTATTACCCAGAGTCTGTGCCTTAAGAATGATTTCGTTACAGTATTTCTGACCGAGACCGACGACATCCATGATTTCTCGAGCTGCCATGGAAATCTCGGCAGTATCGATGCCATAAGGACAGAATACTGAACAGCGACGGCACTGTGAGCACTGGTGGAAGTAGCTATACCACTCATCCAACACATCCTTGGTCAGGTCAGTGGCACCAACCAGGCCAGGGAAGTACTTCCCAGCAAAAGTAAAGTAACGACGGTAAACCTTGCGCAGCAAGTCCTGACGAGCAACAGGCATGTTCTTGGCGTCAGTGGTGCCGAGATAGTAATGACATTTGTCAGTGCAGGCGCCGCATTTTACACAAGAATCCAGATAGACCTGGAATGAGCGGTATTTGCCCAGGAGATCGCCCATTTTTTCAATGGCCTTGTTCTCCCAGTTATCGACCAACTCGGTAGGATAGCCGAGGCCTTCCTGGTGAGGGGGCTTTGCAACGAAGGGCGAACTATGCGCCATCGTTCCTTCTTCAAGCTTAGGAATGATGGGATATTCTGGAATCTTTGGTATATCGAAATCAGCCACTACAGAATCCTCAGTACAACCAAGTTATGGTTTGCTTTGCTGCTGGTCACCAGCAGATTCGAATTCAGCCACAGCCCAGTCAGCAACATGGCGCTGCTCACGTGGGTTGTCCACCTGATTACGGGTGGGGCTAAAGAACACACCAGGAGCATGCAGAAGCTTGCTGACTGGGAAGATGATCATTAGCACAGCAACCAGGCCCAGGTGGATCAGAAGTAAAGGATCCGAAGGCAGAGGTTGAATGTCGAAGCGCATCAGGCCCAGGAAGAAAACTTTAACTGCAACAATGTCGGTGTGCGCAACAAATGTCATTGAAGCACCACTGATGCCAATGCCCAGAAGCAGAGCGAGCATCAGGTGATCAGAAGGAGCAGAAATATAACGAACACGATCGACAAGGAAGCGACGAGCCCAGAGGCCAGCCAGGCCGAGAATCATGCCGAACGCTGCGTATTTGCCAAAAGGCTGAATTAGATCTACCCACCACCAGACAGGATCGGTGAAGTATCTCAGGTGACGCAGCAACACAATCAACAGGGTCAAGTGGAAAACCCAGCCGAACAACCAGATCCACTTGTTTGAGCGGAAAAGGCTGTAAAAGAATACGACTTCTTTAAACATGCGAAACACTACACCACCTTTTGTAACAGGGGCAGGCGTAGTTGGAATCTTTAAAGGCGCGGGGGTCTTTGCGTATTGACGGATCTTTCTAACCAGACCAACAACCAGCAGGGCTGTCGCGGCGTAAAAAATCAGGGCATAAAAAATGCTTAGAAACGACATGTAAGCGTTCCTCTCCCAGTAGCAACCTTAGTGAAGTGGGTGGTTGTGGCAGACAGGCGTACCTGTCTGCCGCACCCGTTTTTATCTGCCTGCGTAAATAGCAGACCTTACTGTTGTCGTAAAATTATACGCAACCAGTAGGCTTAGGCAGACCAGCGTACTTACAAGCCTGTTTAGCAGGACCGTAAGGGAACAGTTCGTACAGGTACTTGCTGTTGCCTTTGTCCTTACCCAGCTTCTTGCCGATAGCCTTGGTCAGAACGCGTACAGCTGGAGCGATCTGGTACTCGTCGTAGTACTCACGCAGGAAGTTGATTACTTCCCAGTGGTTGTCTGAAAGAGGGCAGTCATCAAGTACAGCCATCTGTGCACCGATTTCTGGAGTCCAGGAACTCAGATCTTCCAGGTAACCTTCTTCATCAACTTCAACTGCAGTGCCGTTTACATCAATTGTAGCCATTTTGTCGCACTCCTATGTGGGGCGTTAAAACAAAAAATTTAATTTAAACCCAACTCTGAACGTTATCGTTCTTCGTGGCCAGGTCGACGAAGCCACTGTAGTCAACAACAGTGATTCCATCGATCAGTTTGTCTTCACTGATACCGCGTGCCTTCAGGTCTTCACCCAAAACGAACAGAGAGACATTTTCCATTGCACCTTTGACCAGGTCGGAAACAGCAGTGTTATCTACTGCACCAACAACGCCATCTTCAATCAGAAGAACAGAACTTCCGCTGACCACATGTGCCAGGCAGGATTTCATGGCGTCACGTTCAAATGGTGACTTGCAAACTGTGTGTAGCATTGCCATAACAGCAGCTCCTTAAAAGCTCAGGACAACATCAGACTGATCCATGATCTCAGCCATTTCGCTGGCTGAAACCACTCGAATTGAGTCTTTCTCGGCCCAATCATCATCCTCATCTTCCCAGGTGAGGTGCTGAAGGTCGTCGAGAGTCAGACCGCGTGCTTCGAGTGACTCTTTTTCAACATAGATCTTGTTGATATCGTAATCGCCGAGTGCAGAGTAGGTAGGAGAAAAGTTCTTCATACCAATGCCGGCGGTATCCTGACCTTTTGTAAGCTGATAAACACCGTCATCAACAAAAGCCAGACTAACGTCCTGTTCAAAGGCTGCACCAATCAGCACGACTTCCAGAGATTCCAGAGCGTACACAGTGCCGTAGGGCGCCTTACGGTTTACATAAAGAAACTTCTTTACGTCAGACATAATGCTCCCCTTAATCGCCAAACGTCACAAGACGGTCACACTGGATGCCAGCTTCGATCAGCTGGCCCAGACCTGAGATACGGAAACCCGGGGCAATGTTATCGCCATCTTTGCCCTGACGTTTCGCTTCGTTCTCGTCCAGGATGCCGCGGCGCTGAGCCGCGGCAATACATACGACCAGATCAATGTTGTGCTTTTCAGCCAACTCTGACCAGCGTACCTGGATGTTACGGTCATCCTGTGGCGGAACAGTATAACGAGTACTGTTGTTCACACCGTCGTGATAAAAGAACACTCGGAAAATCTCATGACCGGCTTCCAGTGCTGCTTCAACAAACTTATAAGCTGTATCAGATGCCTGGTGCTGGTAAGGACCTTCGTTGAGCAAAATACCAAACTTCATTTCGTATCCTTCCCCGTTTAGAAGCGGATATGAGTTGACGCGTTGAGGCTGTTACGAGAACCGCGCCAGTTGTCAACGTGATACTTAGTGAATGGCAGATTGGTCTGTTCGAAGAAACGAGGCCAGCCAATACGCTCAATCCAGTCATTGATACGCTCCCAATCCTTCGCGTCATTCTTGTAGCAATCAAGAATACGCTTAACGATGGCTGTAGCTTCAGGCCAACGTGGTGGATTGTTAGGTACGCCAGCTGCAACCAGCTTCTGGAAAGTAGGCTTGCCACGCGCATTAGAGTGGTTACCACCAACCCAAACGGCCAGCTGAGTATGTTCGTGGTCGTTGATCTGCATAGGAGGGCAAGGTGGGTAACAAGCACCACAACAAATACACTTGCGCTCATCAACTTCCAGTGAAGGCTTACCGTTAACCATGGCTGGACGAATCGCAGCTACTGGGCAACGAGCAACAACAGAAGGACGCTCACAGGCGTTACCAACCAGATCATGGTTAATCTTAGGTGGCTTGGTGTGCTGTACGTTGATTGCGATATCACCCTGGCCACCACAGTTGATCTGGCAGCAAGAAGTAGTGATATGAACACGGTTTGGCATGTTGCAGTTGCGGAACTCGTCGATGAGTTCATCCATCATGGCCTTAACAACGCCAGAAGCGTCGGTGCCAGGAATGTCGCAGTGCAGCCAGCCCTGAGTGTGTGAAAGGGTAGATACAGAGTTACCTGTACCGCCTACGATGTAACCGGCTTCTTCCAGAGCATCGATCAGTGGCTGAACCTTGGCTTCGTCAGCAACCATGTATTCGATGTTGCTGCGAATGGTGAAACGTACGTAGCCGTCACCAAGCTTCTTACCAATTTCATTCAGCTTGCGCAGTGAGAAAACGTCCAGGATACGAGTAGTACCCGCTTTAACGGTCCAGATCTCATCACCGCTCTCAGCAACGTGCAGCAGAACACCAGGACGCGGATGAGTGTGATACTTCCACTGTCCATAGTTGCGGCGCATAACCGGGTGCATGTACTGGAACCCGTCTGGGCAACCGGATTCGATCGGTTGACGCATTTCAGCAGCCATAATGCCTCCAAATAGTCATTTGTATTCGTGTTGAGGCGGAGAGGCTGATGCCTCTCCCACCTAAATTAAGGTTCAATCCTTATGGATTAAGCGCTAGCCTGTTCGAGTTTACGCTGGAACCACTCTTCTGCAGCTTCATCCCAACCGTCAGTACGTACATAAGAAGACTGACGTGGGCTGTTCAGCATGTGTGGATCAACAGGGATATCGATACCTTCCAGGAAGTTAACGAGACCGATACGCTCAATCATTTCACCGCAACGCTCGTGCTCAAGACCATTCTCAGCCCAGAAATCAATGATTTCTTCAGCCATTTCAATGATCTGCTCGTAATCTTCTTCAGTTTGAAGCTTCATGAAGGGAACAACAACAGTACCCATCAGGTCACCGATCTTCAGAGTACGCTTACCACCAACCAGGATGGTTACGCCCTTGTCGTCGCCAACGTGCAGAGCCTTGTTCATAACGTTCAGGCAGTGCATACAACGTACACAGTTGCGGTTGTCAACGGTGATAGTGTCATCATCGTTCAGCGCAATTGCGTTGGTAGGACAGCGAGAGATAACGTTATCGATAACGTAAGCACGGCCCTTGGCTTCAACAAATTCTTTTACTGCAGCCTGGTCAACTTTCATGTCATCGCGCCAGGTGCCGATGATTGCGAAGTCAGAACGCTCGATAGCGTTAACACAATCGTTAGGGCAGCCAGATACTTTGAACTTGAACTTGTAAGGCAGAGCAGGACGGTGAACATCATCAGTAAAGTTGTTCATCAGATGACGCTGAATGATGGTTTCGCTAGCGCAAGACATTTCGCAACGAGCAGAACCAACACAGCACATGCCGGTACGTACACAAGGACCAGCACCACCAAGATCCCAGCCGTATTCGTTGATTTCATCAAAGAAGTGCTGAGTGTTTTCGGTGGTAGTACCGATGAACATGATGTTGCCAGTCTGTCCATGGAAGGTTACCAGACCTGAACCCCACTTCTCCCAGCTGTCAGCCAGCTGATCCAGCATATCGGTAGTGTAGAAGTTACCGGCTGGTGGCTGTACACGAAGGGTGTGGAATTCTTTAGATTCTGGGAAAGCGTCACCAACTTCTGAGAAACGGGGGATGATGCCGCCGCCGTAACCGAATACGGAAACGGTACCGCCTTTCCAGTAACCCATACGGGTTTCGTAAGAATGTTCCAGCTGACCGAGCAGGCCGTTAGCCATGCCGCGGATGCGTTCATCTGAGTGGTCGTCTCTCAGGCGCTTGAAGCCGCTAATGAAGCTAGGCCAGGGGCCTTCTTCAAGAACGTCAAGCATCGGAGTTGGATACTGCTTGTTAGCCATGGCGATCTCCTTAAATTAGGGATGGCAGATTTCGCAAAAAACCTTATCGACAGTTTTTCTGCCGACATCAAGATCTGAATTACATCCAGATCCAAAATCTTTGCTGATAACACTATGGTTATTCAGCCGGACATGAAGTCTAGGCGCCAAACCTGTATCCGAGAACCCTACCCATGGGGTGTTTGCACTACCCCCGTATATCTCTTTTGGGATATGCGGACTCTGTCAGGCTAGAAACAATGGCCAAGACCTGAAACGGCCGCAGAGAATATCACAGTTTTATGATAATGCAATAAAAACAGTATATTAGAGTAATTTACTCGGTTATTATGGCTCCCATAAATGACGTTTTATTACAGATTTATGTATTGAAAACCAAAAACTTAGTCATACTTATGCGATAGCGCAATTTTGCGCGTTACAATATGAAGAGTTGTACGACACAATCATTACTACCACCAGATATTGTGGTGTGTACTCTTGGGAGTTGTTGGGTTAAAGATGCAAGTGATGGATTTAATTGATTTGCGTGGGCGCGGAAAAAATAACGCGTTTCTTACGGCAAATAGCGGCCAATACCGGGCCTGGCGTGAAACTAAGCTTGCCCTGATTCCGGAGGGGGTGGAGAAACTCCTTATTCCAGTAGAAAGCCCTCTGCAATTTAATGATCAGGAGATAGGGGCGATCCAGAAAGCCCTGATTGCCACCAATATGGCTATATATGATTTGGGTGGAATATCCGGCGAGAGTAAAACAGAGCTTGTTCATAGGAACCGGCAACTGGGATTATGTCGGCTGGATGGCAATCTCTGCTCGGATGAAGACAATGTCACATCTTTAAGGGTTAACCAGGAAGGGCGTCATAAGTTCTACATTCCGTATACTAATAAA
>Ga0180435_10002440_pt1 | contig 18941 bp, 21 predicted proteins | sample SS_ome_3_FD_132467 | JGI IMG/M metagenome (GOLD analysis project Ga0180435, IMG submission 132467) | Hypersaline lake sediment archaeal communities from the Salton Sea, California, USA - SS_3_S_1 metaG | ecosystem: Environmental > Aquatic > Non-marine Saline and Alkaline > Hypersaline >...
ACGGAATGGCGCCCATTGCGGACATAGTCGACGATAAGGGCGACAGGCATAAACTGTGGCGGATAACCGACCCATCGGTTTACACTCAGGTATCGGATGCCATGGCAAAAAAACGGCTGTTTATCGCCGACGGTCATCACCGGTACGAAACCGCCCTCAATTACAGAAACTGGCTGTCCCAAAACCATCCCGATATGGATGCTTCGCATCCGGCCAATTATATCATGATGTATTTATGCAGCATGGATGATCCCGGCCTTGTCATTCTCCCGGCCCATCGAATGCAGATCAATGTACCGGCAGACACTCTGGCCGGTTTTGAAAAAAAAGCCGCAGCCTACTTTGATATCACCCCCATTCCTTTTTCCGGAAATAAAGGCGCCGCCTCAGCCCTGCTGAATGCACTTGAAAATAACAAGGAAAGCAACGCATTCGGCGTATCGGTTCGGGGAAAAAACGAATTCTTGCTGATGGTCCTTAAAAACGGCATCATGGAAAACGAATTCGGCGATGACATACCTCCCCAGCTCAGACACCTTGATGTAACGGTATTGACCCGACTCGTCTTTATGGAAATCCTGGGCTTTTCCCAGGAGAGACTGGATAACGAGAAATTAATCGCGTATTCCAGTAATGCCAAGGTTGCCCTTGACTCCGTCGCATCGGGCAGGTGTGATATGGCATTTATCATGAACCCGACACAGATGAGTCATGTCCGTGACATTGCCTCGGCGGGGCTGATCATGCCCAGAAAAACCACCTATTTTTACCCGAAGGCCATAACAGGGCTGGTGATGTGTAACCTAAAACGGCCGACCCTTTAACCTGTCAGGGCAAAAACATGTTTTCCACCTCAGGGGTATACCTTTCGTCCTTTTCATATATGTAAAGGGGCGCTTCAATCGACAGCCCGGGCTGCCCGCCTTTCACCCCTTCCACCACGACCAGCCCGGCCTCGTCTCCCAACCGCGAGTGGACCACCCGCAGCCGCTTGGGCTCAATGCTGTGCTCTTTCATGGATGTTAACAGATCCGTCATCCTCCATGACGGATAAATAATCACGAATTTTCCTGCCGTTCTTAACAGCCTTTTTGCCGTCCCCGCCACATCATCAAGGGTCACGGCCAGCTCATGCCTTGCAACAGCTTTCATTTTATGGGGGTTGATCCTGCCGCTGTCTATTTTTCTGTATGGCGGATTACTCAGAATAATATCCACCGGGCCGTCCACTTTAGCATGATTGATGGATTTCATATCACCCGTTACGATGCGGACCCTGTCCGACATTGCGTTTGCCTCAACATTTGCGGCGGCAATTTCCGCCAGATCTTCCTGGATCTCGATCCCCCATACCCTTATATCATGATAACGAAAGGCCAGAATCATGGGAATAATGCCGCAGCCGGTTCCCAGATCAACAATCTTATCATTCGGACCGGGTTTAATGTACGATGCCAGGATCACCGCATCAATGGAATACCGGTAGCCGTCCTTGTGCTGCCTTACATTCAACCGGCCGTGAAAAAATGTGTCTTCGGTAAATTCCATCTTTCGGACAAAAAAGTTATATGCTACCTGTTTTAAAGCGGATATCCCTGACCAACTCATCTTCCAGCGCGGCGTTCAGTTTGTGCATCAACTCATTTTTCTGGAATTGCAGCTGCTGCGCCCATACCGATCCCGCAACTTTCACAATGAGAAGACCGCCCTTAAATGCTTCCGGCTGGGCCTGGGCCGCTATATTCTCTCCAACCACCCGTGCCCACACCTTCCATATTCCCAGCATTTTTTTATCGGATTCAGGCCGCAGGCGGGTAAGGATGTCCTCTATCAGGCCGCCAACGGGTGTAAACTCTTTATTGTATTTTCTCTTCATCGACGCCATGATAGTTTTCTTACATTGATGAAAACCAGGCAAAAGTCAATAAACCATTTTTCCTTGACTTAATATGCCACATAAATTAGAAATGGAACTTTAAATACATAAATCCATCCTTTGAAATGAAAAAAACAATCCATAGGTGATCAAATGAATTGGGATTGGGAAAAACTGCAAAAACAAAACAGACAGCAAGGCGGCGGCCAAGGGGCAGGACCGCCCCCGCAATTTGACGAAATGCTGGACAAACTGAAAAACTTGAAATTTTCAGGGGGTCCGATCATCGTTGTTGTGGTTATTATTGGGCTCCTACTGGCATCCACCACTTTTTACACGGTTGACGTCAGTGAAGTCGGAATTGTACAGCGCTTCGGGAAATATACACGAACCACGAATCCCGGCCTTAATTTCAAACTCCCCATCGGCATTGAAAAAGTAACCAAAGTCAAAATCCGAAAAGTGTTCAAGGAAGAGTTCGGTTTCCGGTCCGTCCGTACCGCACAGACAACCCTTTCATCAGACCGCGGAAACCTGGACGAGTCCTTGATGCTGACCGGTGACCTTAATGTGGCGGTAGCCCCATGGATCGTGCAATACAAAATAAAAGATCCTTACGACTACTTATTTAAAGTCGATCATGTAAATAACCTGCTACGGGATCTTTCAGAGGCTGCCATGCGACTGGTGGTGGGCGACCGGAGCATCAATGAAGTCATCAGCCGGCGCCAGGAGATTGCCAATGAAGCAGTGCTCATCCTGCAGTCTGAACTCGACAATGCGGAAACCGGCATCAAGGTCATCACCATTGAAATGAAAAAAACAAACGTTCCCGGTCCTGTTCAGCCGTCATTTAATGAAGTGAACCAGGCGGTGCAGGAAAAAGAGCAAACTATTTACGAGGCGAAACGGGAATACAATAAAGCGATTCCCGCGGCCAAGGGAGAGGCGGACAGGACCATCAGTAAAGCCGAAGGTTATGCCATGGACCTCATCAACCGGGCCGAGGGTGACGCCACACGGTTCAAGGCTCTGTACACGGAATACAGCAAGGCAAAAGATATCACCAAACGGCGAATCTATCTTGAAAAATTAACGGAACTTTTTCCAAAGCTCGGGAAAAAATTTATTATAGATGCGGACCAGAAAAATGTTCTGCCCCTATTAAATCTCGGCCGGCAACAGGGGGTGATAAAATGAACAATAAAAGTATTACCATCATTATTCTTGTTTTAGTAGCGGCCGTCACGCTATATTCATCAGCCTATGTCATTGACGAAACCGAACAGGTGGTGGTGACACGGTTTGGAAAAGTCATTGGAAAAGCAAAAACCGACCCCGGACTTTATTTCAAGTATCCGGCAATCGATATCCCGAACTATTTTCCGAAAAATCTCCAGGAATGGGACGGTGACCCGGGCCAAATCCCCACGTTGGGCAAAACCTACATATGGGTGGATACATTCGGCCGATGGAAAATCGTCGATCCCGTTAAGTTTTTTCAGACCACCGGCAATATGATAAGCGCGTTGGGCAGACTGGACGAGATCATCGATCCAGCCGTCAGAAATTTTGTCACATCCTACCGCCTGATTGAAACCGTAAGAAAAAGCAACCGCGAACTTGTGTTTGAATTTGACGAGCTGAAGCAGGCCGAGGCGGATCAAAAAGCCACAAAAAAACAGTATGCCATTGAATTCGGACGAAAGAAAATAACAGAAGGTATTATGAAACAGGCTCAGCCCAAACTGGCGGAATTTGGAATCGAACTGGTGGATGTTGAAATCAAACGGATCAATTATGTTGAAGAGGTGAGACGGTCTGTATATGACAGGATGATCGCGGAGCGGAAACAGATCGCGGAAAAATTCCGATCCGAAGGCCAGGGGGAAGCCCGGAAATGGGAGGGCAAAAAAGAACGGGAACTGAAAAAAATCTCATCAACTGCATATAGAACCGCCCAGGAGATAAAGGGTGAGGCGGATGCAAAAGTGACCAAAATTATGGCCGACGCACTGGGGGTTGATCCCGAATTTTATTCCTTTATTAAGACCCTTGAAATTTATAACAGCGCCCTGGATAAAGAAAGCACCATCGTGCTGTCAACCGATTCTGAATTTCTGAAGTATCTGAAGGGGTATAAAGGAAAGTAAATTTTAACACAGGGGCCAGTTATCAGGCGGCAGGTAGCAGAAAATTCAAAACAACCGATTTAATTATCTTTCTGCAAACTGCCTCCTGACAACTTTTTATTTCCCTTTGTTTCTCTGATGTCGTGTTTTGGCAAGAAATTTTCTATGCTTATGCTTCCGCATCTTTTTCCTTCTCTTTTTAATGACAGAACCCAAAAAAAACACCTCCTTATTGAATATTTAATTGAATATTTACAAAGTATACTTATTATATTGGAAAATAAAAGTATGATCAATAGCATTATTAATACCCGGTTGTCCATATCTTTTTTTCACATTCCTGGCATTTCGGGGGCACGTTTTACAGTATTATGAAACCGCTAGAAACATTCAGTGAAGAGCAAACAAAAATAATCAATACATCGGTTGCCATTTCCGAGGAACTGGTCTGCAATTATTATAAGATGTCCGTCAATCAATGGCTTCGCCATCAATATGACGTGAAAACCCTTGTTGACTTGAGCCCAAATGAAATCGTGCATGGCCCGTTTGCCCAGATTGTTCGCTATCAGGGACAACGGAAAGACACCTCTTTGGGGTCTTCCACCTATGATTTTTATAAAATATGCCTCCAGGATCATGCCATCATCAGATCCTTAAACACGTCGCCTGACTTAACCATACTGCCATTCGTCCTGTATATCATCACCCATGAGTTGGTTCATATCGTGCGCTTCAGTAAATTCCTCGTGAATTTTAACGCCTCCCCGGATGAAAAAAAAGCCGAAGAAATCCGGGTACATGAAGAAGCCCAACGGATTCTTGAGGGCCAGCAGGTACCGGGTCTCGACGCAATCCTTGACTTTTACTCGGGATATGGCGCTGCTCTGGAGGAAACCATCACCCTGCCCTCAGTATCGTAATCGTTATCATAATCGTAATCATAATCGTAATCTTCATCCCACTCGATCTCCGAAAGTGCCCTTTTTAAGAGATTACGATTACGATTATGATCAAGATTAAGATTGCCAATAAGATTATGATTAATTGATAAAATCATGCCCCCGGGTTCTTGACAAAATCAAAACACTGACTATATTAGTTCAGTTTTGAATAAAGCACGGTGGTTCGTGCGTAATAAGTTGCTTTATTTATCTTTTTTCAGGAGGGGAAATGCCGATTTACGAGTATGAGTGTTCAGCATGCGGTCACCATGAAGAAATTATTCAGAACTTTTCCGATAAACCGCTTACTAAATGCCCGGAGTGCTCCGGAAAAATGAACAAGCTCATCTCACAGAGTGCATTTCACCTGAAAGGATCCGGCTGGTATGTGACGGATTATGCCGACAAGAAAAAATCACCGGCCTCAGCGGACAAGGAACCGTCAAAACCAGCTGATTCGGAAAAATCCAAAAAAAAGGCTGATAAGAAGGACGACTAGTCCGAAACTGAATCTATGGCGGAACTTAACGGCTTTTTAAAAACCAGTATCAACAATCATAAAACATCAAAAAAAGGAGAGAGGGTAAAATGAAAATCAGACCACTACATGATCGGATTTTAGTACAGCGTGTAGAAGAAGAAAAAACCACCAAGGGCGGCATCATTATCCCCGATACGGCTAAAGAAAAGCCGATTGAGGGAAAAGTTATCGCCGCAGGCAATGGCAAAGTCGGCGACGATGGTAAAAAGATACCTCTTGAAGTTAAGAAAGGCGACCGTGTGCTGTTCGGAAAATACGGCGGAACAGAGGTCAAAATTGAAGGTGAAGAGTATCTGATTATGCGTGAAGACGACGTACTTGGAATAATCGAAAAATAAAACTCAGGGAGGATGATCTAAAATGAGTGCAAAAGAAATTAAATATGATGCCAAAGCCCGCGAGGCCATGCTTGCGGGAGTTAAAAAGCTAGCAGACGCTGTTGTTGTCACACTCGGCCCCAAGGGAAGAAATGTCGTTATCGACAAATCATGGGGCGCACCCACAGTCACCAAAGACGGCGTAACCGTGGCCAAAGAAATCGAACTGGAAGACAAGTTTGAAAATATGGGCGCCCAGATGGTGAAAGAAGTGGCCAGCAAGACAAGCGACATGGCAGGTGACGGAACCACCACCGCCACTGTTCTGGCAAGATGCATCTACGAGGAAGGCCAGAAACTTGTCGTGGCCGGCAACAACCCCATGTCCATCAAACGCGGGATTGATAAAGCCATTGAAGTTGCAGTAAAAGAACTTGCCGACATGAGCAAGCAAACCAAAGATCAGCGTGAAATCGCCCAGGTCGGCACCATCTCCGCCAATAGTGACGAAACCATCGGAAATATCATTGCAGAGGCAATGAACAAGGTGGGAAAAGAGGGTGTGATCACCGTCGAAGAAGCAAAATCCATGGATACGACCCTTGATGTCGTTGAAGGCATGCAGTTTGACCGCGGTTATCTGTCCCCTTACTTTGTAACCGATGCGGAAAAAATGGTGGCTTCCCTTGAAGATCCGTTTATCCTGATCAACGAGAAAAAAATCTCCAACATGAAAGACCTTCTCCCGATTCTGGAGCAGGTGGCCAAGATGGGTAAACCTCTCATGATCATCGCGGAAGATGTCGACGGTGAAGCTCTGGCAACACTGGTTGTGAACAAACTGAGAGGCACACTGAATGTTGCCGCTGTAAAAGCACCCGGATTTGGCGACAGAAGAAAAGCCATGCTTGAGGACATCGCCGTCCTGACCGGTGGGCAGGTCGTATCCGAAGATATCGGTGTGAAACTTGAAAATGTGACCTTAAACGACCTCGGCAAAGCAAAACGCATCAGCATTGACAAAGACAACACCACCATCGTTGACGGCGCAGGATCACGGACGGCTCTGGAAGGCCGTGTAAAACAAATCCGCGCCCAGATTGAAGAGACCTCCTCGGATTATGATCGTGAAAAACTGCAGGAGCGCCTCGCAAAACTGATCGGCGGTGTGGCTGTCATCAATGTCGGCGCTGCTACTGAAACCGAAATGAAAGAAAAGAAAGCCCGTGTTGAAGATGCATTGAACGCAACCCGTGCGGCGGTTGAAGAGGGTATCGTCCCCGGCGGCGGCGTGGCACTGGTTCGCTGCCTTGAGGCACTGGGAAAAATCAAGATCAAAGCAGACGAAAAGCTTGGTGTAAAAGTTGTCATGCGCGCCATTGAAGAGCCGCTTCGGCAGATTGCAAACAATGCCGGTATCGAGGGGTCCGTCGTTATCAATGAAGTGAAAGCAAATAGCGGATCTTATGGTTACAATGCTTCTACGGATAAATATGAAGACCTTATCGCAGCGGGTGTCATCGATCCCACCAAGGTGGTTCGCTTTGCCCTTCAGAATGCGGGAAGTGTTGCATCCCTGATGATCACCACCGAAGCAATGGTCGCTGAGGCACCGGAAAAAGAATCAGCAGCTCCGGCCATGCCTCCCGGCGGCGGAATGGGCGGAATGGGCGGAATGGGCGGAATGATGTAACATCAATCCGACCGACATGACCGATCATACGATCAATTCGTTGAAAGAACAAACCGGCCGGACTTGATTGGCTGGTTGCAAAAAAGCCTTCATGGTTATGCATGAAGGCTTTTTTTTTACCCTAGCTTATGATACAACCGCGGTATGAGACAGGGGTTGACTGGTAGAATTTCAGAAGATTAACACACTAATTTTTCAGGAAAAATATGGCACCCGATCAAGTTGATATCATCCACATGTACATGAATGCCGGACTCATGGTCCAGCTCGTCCTCCTTTTATTAATCATCTTCTCCATTGCGTCATGGTCAATCATCTTTATTAAATACAATTATATCCGGAAAGCATTTAATGAGTCCTCCTTTTTCCTTGACTATTTCTGGAAATGCCGTGATCTTTCGGATGCGTTTTCCAAGACAAAAGAATTGAGGATCAGTCCGGTGGCGAGGATCTTCCGGATCGGCTACATTGAGTTAAAAAAACTGACCCGTTCCGGTGTCCAAATTGCAGCAACCGATGCACCGAAAGAGAACGGCGCGTCGTTTCAGTCCGTATACACCGGGATTGACAACATCAGCCGTGCACTTCGGAAAGCCACCAATACCGAAATGACAAAACTCACCCAAATGGTACCGTTTCTCGCCACCACCGGAAATACGGCGCCCTTTATCGGACTGTTCGGCACGGTATGGGGAATCATGAATTCTTTCCACGGCATAGGTCAACGGGGATCGGCGAGCCTGGCGGTCGTGGCACCGGGTATCTCGGAAGCGCTTATCGCCACCGCAGCCGGGCTTGCGGTGGCAATCCCCTCCGTCATCGCCTTCAATTATTTCACTCAACGAATCAGGATTATCGAGTCCGAGCTTAAAAGTTTCTCATCGGACTTTTTGAATATCATTGAACGGGACATCTTGAGAGGAAAGGTGGATTAACATGGCAATGGGAGGAAATAATGACAGCTTTCTGTCTGATATCAATGTGACGCCGTTTGTTGATGTCATGCTGGTTCTTCTTATTATCTTCATGGTCACGGCCCCCATGATGGTCCAGGGCGTTAACGTCACCCTCCCGGAAACAAGCTCGGGGCCTTTGGAAAAACGGGAAGACAATCTGGTCGTTACGATTGACAATAAAAAACAATTGTTTATCAACGATATGAAAGTGACCTTTGACTTTCTGGGAGAAAAGATGGGCAAAATACTCGAGGGGCGATCCAATCGCGAGGTCTTTTTGAAAGCTGATAAAGACGTATCGTACGGACTTGTCGTAAGCGTCATGGCCGAGTTGAAGGGAGCCGGCGTAGAAAAGCTCGGCATGGTTACCGAACCGGTGAAAAAAAAGAAATAAACCGACTATGCAAGGATATGTGTCACCCCCTTTTAGTTTCATCGATGATGTCCGTCATTACTCGCGCTTCATTATTGCCTCCGTAGTTATCCACCTGATATGTTTTTTCATTCTTATTATATCCCCGCATATTAATTCCCGCAGCCATTACACCCCAACGGTTATCAATGTGGATCTCGTTTCCATTCCAACCGCTGAACCGCGGGGTAATGGCCGGCCAAAGGCGAAACATGTCGGTAAACCAACACCCAAGGCAAAAGCGCCCGTGGTTACAAAAAGTACGGAAGTGAAGACATCCGAGCCCGTTAAACCCAAGATAAAAAGGTCTTTGAAAAAAAAGACCTTCAAGCCGTCTGAGGTGATTAACGAAGCAATCAGACATGTGAAAAACAGCGTGGAAACATCCCAGGAGGAGTCCCTGAAAAAGGCCATGGAAACCATCGCCCGCGAGGTGGAATCAGAAGATGCGGCAAGTGCACATCAAAGACGATACGGAACGGGGTATGCCGGCTACGGAAGGGCCGGCGCAGACATGCTGTCCATTTATAAAGCTGAAATTTTTTCCATCATACAGCGGAACTGGTCATTTTCCGAACAGCTCGCCGGAAACAGGACGGACATCGCAGTCAAACTGGCCATAAAAATTATGCCGGACGGTGAAATAAGGGATATATGGTTCGATGAGCGGTCAGGCAACAGCTATTTGGACGAATCGGCACAAAAAGCCGTGCTGAAATCCAACCCCCTCCCGCCCCTGCCAAAAGGATTTAACAAACCTTTTTTAACCCAGGGGTTGCGATTTACGCCAACGGGGATTAAATAAACAATGAAGTTGTCAGGGGGCAGGATTCAGGGGGCAGAATGAAAATTGAAATTTGTCACTCCGGCGAAAGAAACCGTGTCGTAATGGAATAAACCTTTATAAGCTATCAAGAATTTCTATGAAAAAAAAATCTATAAATTTAATCCTATTCATCATTCTACTGGCGCTGCCGGAATCGGTTTACGCAACATACGACTACATCGACATCACCAGCCCCTACCTTCGAAAACTTCCCATTGCGGTTCCGGTTTTCAGAGATATGACCGGCAGTTCCGATGAACAGATTTTTTCCGACGCCGCATCGAACCTGCTATCGGAAACCCTTGACTTCACAGGTTATTTTAAAATAATCAGCCGTGAGGCCTACCTTGAATACCCAAGGGAAAAAGGCATCACCGAACTGAAACTGAATTTCAGAAACTGGACCGGTATCGGCTCCGAGCTTTTAATCACCGGCGGCGTCTGGGTTACGGGGGATAAAGTAAAGATCGAGTTAAGGCTCTTTGACACCTTCAAGGAACGCATGATTCTCGGTAAGCTCTACAAGGGTTCCGTCTCTGATCAGCGAAGAATCATCAGAAAATTCTGCGGTGAAGTGATTTACAAGCTTACGGGCAGCCAGGGAATTTTCAGCAGCAAAATTGCTTTCGTATCCACCGGAACCGGAAATAAAGAAATTTACACCTGTGACTTTGACGGTTTCAATCCCCGGCGTTTAACCAATAACAAGGCCATCACTCTTTCGCCGGCATGGTCGTCGGACGGCAAATGGATGGCCTATACTTCATACGCCAGGGGCAAACCCCACCTTTATATTAAAAATATCAAAGAAAAGAGGGGGACCGTGGTTGCAAAACCGGGAGTTAACATAACACCGGCATGGGTCCCGGGGCAATTTTCCCTTGCCGCCACCCTTTCTTTCACAGGGGACCCGGAAATTTATATGTTGACCGGCACCGGGAAAATTATTAAAAGGTTGACACATATGTGGGGAATCGATGTTTCCCCGACGTTTTCACCTGATGGGAAACAGATGGCGTTTGTTTCAAAACGGTCAGGGACCCCCCAAATATATATACAGAACCTTGATACAGGCATTGCAAGACGATTGACATTTGAGGGTCAGTACAACACAACGCCGAGCTGGTCGCCGAGGGGAGATAAAATTGCGTATTCTTCACTCAACAATGGACAGTTTGATGTTTATGTGATAGATGTTTCGGGTCAAAATTTAAGAGGCCTGACGGAAAATGCCGGCGACAACGAGTCGCCCACATGGTCTCCGGACGGAAGCCTTATCGCTTTCAGTACAAGCCGGGAGGGCAAAAGCAGAATCTATGTCATGACGGCCTACGGAACCGAACAGAGGCGTCTTTTAAAACTCCCCGGGGAGCAGACAAACCCGAAATGGTCACCTAAGAATGTAGATAATTAGTCAGTTAGAATTATACCCTAAAAGGAGGAATAAAATGAGAAAAAAAACAGTTGGCAATCTTTTCGTACTGATACTTGTATGCGTGGGACTGATGTTCGTTGTCTCCTGTGCACAGACAGAGGTTCAATCCACTTCCCCTGAAGATACCCAGGCGGAAGAAGCCGTCCAGGAAGAAGAAATACAAGCCGAAGATGACGATGCCGCTGCACAGGCGGCTCTTGAAGAAGAAGCCCTGGCAAGGGAAAAAGCCAATGCAAGGGCCATGTTCGTAAGTGAAAACATTTACTTTGACTACGATGACTCCTCACTGGACGATATGGCCAGAGAGATACTCAAGCAGAAAGCGGAATGGCTGAACGACAACCCGGATGTCTCTGTTGTCATTGAAGGCCATTGCGACGAACGCGGCACAACCGAATACAACCTCGCCCTTGGAGATCGCCGTGCCGAAAGTACACGCTCATATCTTATCGATCTCGGCATTGCGCCTTCCAGATTAGAAAAGATCAGCTATGGTGAAGAAATGCCGGCTGTTCAGGGCAGCAATGAAGACGCATGGGCAAAAAACAGGCGAGCCGCTTTTACAATTAAATAATACTCTTTATAGGGGCGGGCCTTGGGCCTGCCCCCACCGGGCGACCGCAAGGGGCGCCCCTGCACCTGTATTTGCATAGCAAATGAGATACCGCATCCTTTCCATAGTGTCATGCCTGGTTATTTTTGCCGGCTGCGCCACAAAACGGGATTTTATCTATCTGGAGGACAGGGTCTCCGAGATTGAAAAATACCGAATTGAAGCCTTAAAAAAACAGGCCGTCATTGAATCACGCATTCAGGATCTGGACAGGTCCCAGGATAATGTTGACCAGGGGACAAGGTCAAAATACGCCGGTGTCAGATCCGAAATCAGCAGCCTTAAAGAGGAATTACGCTCCCTTTCGGGAAGAATGGATGAACTGCGCCATATGATTGAGCAGTTGAATACCGATGTCAAAAAGGTTGAAACGGGAACCGAAAGGCTTGACGTGAAAACAACGTCCCATACGGACCGGATCATACGGCTCGAAGACTACCTCGGGTTTGAACAAACGCGTCCCGGAACCGGGAGACGTGCGGATTCCCCGCCTGTTGAGAAGGTAACCCCGGCAGCGGACCTTTACAGCAGGGCAAAGCAGGCATTTGATAAAAATAAGTTTGAACCGGCCAGGATCGGATTCAACCGGTTTATCACTAAATACCCTGATTCTGAAAATGCAGACAATGCGCTGTTCTGGATAGGCGAAACCTATTTTCGAGAAAAAAACTATAAGAAAGCCATCCTGGAGTACCAGAAGGTCATTGAAAAATACCCGAAAGGGAATAAGGTTGCCGCCGCACTGTTAAAGCAGGGGCTGGCCTTCAACCACATTGGAGAGGGATCCAATGCCAAGCTTATTCTCAGTGAACTGATCCGGCGATTCCCTAAATCAAAAGAAGCTGATATCGCGAGGACAAATCTAAACAAAATAAACTAGCATGATCAAGTGTCTCGGCATAGATCCCGGTCTTGCGGAAACAGGCGTCGGTATAATATCCGGGAAAGAATTTGATATCAACAGCTACGCATTCGGGGATATACACACACTAAAAAGCGCCCCCCTCCCCTCCCGATTAAATCACATTTATGATAAGGTCATCGAGTTAATCCGATCCGAAAAACCGGATCTCATTGTCGTTGAAGATGTATTTTCTTTACAAAAATTTCCTAAATCGGGGATCACCCTCGGAAAAGTTACGGGGGTTATTCTGCTTGCCGCAGCAAAGGCACAAACACCGGTCCTTGAAATTCCCGTCCGGGAAGCCAAAAAGATCCTCACCGGCAACGGAAATGCAAGCAAAATGCAGCTTGAAACCGCCGTTCGAAATCTTCTCAAGCATCCTGACCCCATAAAGCCGGATCATGCGTCAGATGCCATCGCACTTGCGATAATCGGCCAGATACGGTATAGATCGGATACGCTATGAAGACGAGGTATTATAGAAACAATTCCAAATTGTAAATAATTTTTAAACGTTCAAAGGGTGCAGGGTGCAGTCGGCAGGTACAGGATTAAACCTTTGCTCTGACAACTGAAATCTGACAACTTAATTCATGATCGGATACCTGGAAGGGAAAATAATAGATAAAAACGACGACCGCGTTCTTCTCCTTTGCAACCAGGTCGGTTACGAGGTCATTCTACCGGCGTTTGTCATGGCAACCCTTGAGAAGAAGGCCTATGACGATCATGACATCATATCGTTTTATATCTATTACCACCAGACAGAACGTCAGCCGAAACCCGTACTGATAGGATTCAACCATGAATCGGAAAAAGAGTTCTTTCTGAATTTTATTTCCGTCGAAGCCATTGGTCCGCTTAAAGCGGTAAAAGCACTGCATCTTCCCATAAGCGAAATTGCAACCGCCATAGAGAATAAGGATGCCGCCGCTCTGTCCAGGCTCAAAGGAATAGGAACACGAACGGCTCAAAAAATCGTCGCCACCCTTTCAGGGAAAATGGGTGGGTTTTTCAGCGCCGGAAAACCCCAACAGACCGTGGAATTCCATCCCGAGGATTTCAGCGGGCCGGTACTGGATGTCCTCGTTAACCAGCTGGGGTACAAGATCACTGATGCAAGGGCAATGATCGCCGAAACAATGAAACGCCATGATGCAATCACAACCCCCGAAGCACTGTTAGAGGCGGTCTTTCGTGATGGAGCAGCCTGATGGCGGATGATATCCTTACATTTACTTCGAACCGACAGGGACTCGTGACAACGTCTGAGCTGCCCGTGGATAAAGACCCTGAAGTCCTTTCCCTGAGGCCCAAACGGCTTTCGGAATATATCGGCCAGCCACAGACCGTGGAAACCCTGGGTATAGCCATTGAGGCGGCAAAAAAAAGAAACGAGCCCCTTGACCATGTTCTCCTTCACGGCCCCCCCGGACTCGGCAAAACAACCCTTGCGCATATTATTGCCAATGAAATGGGGGGAGAGCTAACCATCACGTCGGGTCCGGCGCTTGAAAAAGGGGGCGATCTCATCGGCATCCTCACCCATCTTTCCGAGGGGGATGTTCTTTTTGTTGATGAAATTCATCGAATGCCAAAAGTCGTCGAAGAGTTCCTTTATCCGGCAATGGAAGACTTTGCGGTGGACTTCATGTTTGACAAGGGGGTTCATGCAAGGAGCCACCGGTTTTCCCTCAAACGGTTTACTTTAGTCGGCGCCACCACGCGCGTCGGCCTTCTGTCAGCCCCCTTGAGGGACCGTTTCGGAATTTTCAGAAATCTCGACTTTTACAATGAAGGCGACCTTGTAAAGATTACCAAGCGGTCGGCATCCATCCTGCACCTCACGTCCGGAAAAGGGGGGGCGCGTGAGCTTGCCAGACGGTCGCGGGGCACCCCAAGGATTGTGAACAGGCTTTTAAAGCGCGTCAGGGACTATTCACAGATACGCGCGGATGGAAGCATCTCCCGGGAAACAGTGAACGCCGCACTGGTTCTGGAAGGTGTCGATGAAAAAGGGTTGACGCGACTGGACCGCCGCTATCTTGAAACCATTATAAAATACTACGGCGGCGGACCGGTAGGTATTGAGGCCATAGCGGCAACCCTCCAGGAGGAAAACGACACTCTGGTGGATGTTGTGGAGCCTTTTTTATTAAAAATCGGCCTTATCATGCGCACATCTTCGGGAAGAAAAGCCTCGGAAGAAGCATATCGCCATCTCGGGCTCAGCGCGTAGTCGTTGACAGCCGTATCTCTTTTTATTATATTAATGAGATATAAAATTCATAGGCGCTTATATTCCATCCATGATTCTAAATTTAGCACATTGCCGATATAACATGACCATTTTCTTATCGTCACTTCGTCACCCCTGTCTTTTTCTTTTTTCTTTTCTATTGCTTATCCCATCATTATCCTTCGGGCAGACAGGCCCGGGGTTAAACGACATACCCCATTCCATCATCTGCCTGGAGTGTGAAACACCCGGGAATAGCCGGTCCCCGTCCTATGCCGTTCTGGTTGAAAAAGCGAGCCAGACCCTGACATTATATTCGTTTAACGGATCCTATCAAAAAGAATTGTCCGTGGATTGTTCGACCGGGGAAATCCCAGGCCCCAAGTTTGTTTCCGGAGATAAAAAAACACCCGAAGGCATATATTTTTTTAAAAGCAAATTTGAGAAAAAGTACCTTTCGGATACCTATGGTGAACTGGCATTTCCCATGGACTATCCCAATTTACCGGACAGGCTCCAGGAAAAAAACGGAAATTCAATATGGATGCACGGAACCAATAAGCCACTGAAAGCCAGGGATTCAAACGGGTGTATTGTTCTCGAAAACAGCGGCATTTTAAAACTGGCCCAATACATCCGGTTAAACAAAACACCGATCATCATCGAACAACAAGTAAACGTCAGTCCCGTGGAAGAAAGAAACGAATTAATAACACAACTTATCACCTTCCTTTCAAATTGGAACGATGCCCTTCAAAGCGGGACCTACCACGACTATATGTCCTTCTACGATACGGGTTTTATCCCCGACATATCCTGGTGGCAGCGCTGGCAGGAAATCAAACAGGATGCGTTAATAAAAATTGGGCAGGAAGCGTCAACTGAAATGGAAGATATATCCATGTTCAGACACAATGGACTTTATGTGGCCCGCTTTATCCAGTTCATCACGTCAAAGAACCATCGGTTTCACGTCGGATCAAAGAAGCTTTATATAAAAACCAGTCAAGAGAACGATGACCGGCATTTCTCTATTGCCGGCGACGTCTTCCAGCCGGATGTCATCAAAAAAGAGACGGCCGTAACCCCCTTTATGGCCGCTTTGAAACAGATAAATACGACCATTAATTTTGACAGGGAAATCATCGGGCTGATTAATGACTGGCGCCTTGCCTGGTCGTCAAAGGATATAACGTCATATGCGGATTATTACTCGGGAGATTTTTTTTCCAACGGGATGAACTTAACGGCATGGTTGAACAAAAAAAGACGGCTGAACAAGAGATACGACTATATAAACGTGAGCATCGGCAATCTCGAGATAGAAAAAGGCAGAAAATTTGCCACCGCGACCTTTGATCAGCGCTATGAATCAAATGCCTTTCGAGCGGTTGGAGAAAAAAAGCTTATCCTCAAAATTGAAGACGGCAGATGGAAAATATACCGGGAAATATGGAAGAAAAAGTAAACGACAGATTTAAAGAAGAAAGAAAAAGCCGGTGGCAGATTTTATTTGTGGATGATCACGGCAACATGATCACCCTAAAATGGTTCAAACCAATGTCCATTGCGGTCCTTTGCGCTCTCATTTTTTCCGTCGCATCATGCATTACATTCGCTGTTCTTTTTCACTCGACGCAAAAGGACAACCGGGATTACACATCCAAGATCGACGCATACAAACAGCAAATCAACTCCATCCAAACTGAAAAAGACATCTTGATGGCAAAACTTGTAATTGCCGAATCAAAGTTGAATGGAGACCGGTTAAGCGGGATAGAAAACGGAGCCGATACACAATCAAGTGACGGCAAGGAAATTAAACCGGATGAAAACGAACATATCCCGGACAACAGGCAGGTCAACACCCCGAAAAAGAATGCCTCAGACAACGATACGGCAGCCGGGGACAGCCCGGATGACAATAAACCGGATAGCGATATCATAAATGGCGTAGACGTCGACAAACTTGTGTTTTCCCACGAGCCTAAAATTGACCTTTTACGGACAACGTTCATCGTTAAAAATGCAGGGGATACGTCGGAGGCGATTTCAGGATACATTTTTATCATTTTTAAGGCCGACGAGACAGCACCAAAGGACTGGTTTGCCCTTCCTTCGGTGGGCCTTGCCGGCGGAAAACCCGCTTTCCCTAAAAGAGGGCAGTACTTTAAAATACACCGGTTTAAAACGGTTCATTTTAAAGCCGGCCGGCAAAAAAATCCCGAATCATATAAAAAGGCGACCATTTATGTGTTTGGTGAGGATGAGACCCTTCTTCTTAAGAAGACGGTCCCGGTAACATTTGAAACATCATAGTGTGGCAACAGCCATAAACGGGTCCGAGCAATGAAAACCGTACTAACCGTCATAGCTGCAATTCTTTTGTGCATTCGCCCTTTTTCCGCCGAAGCAAAAAGGGTGCACACCACATTTTTTGAAAATACGGATTATGAACTTCACGTGTATCGAAGTTACGGCAAGGAGGACGGCAACACCCTTCTCTTAATAGGCGGCATACAAGGTGATGAACCGGGGGGGTTTTTATCAGCAGACCTGTACGCCGACCTGCATCTTTCCAAGGGGAATCTTATCGTCGTTCCCAGGGCAAATTTCAGATCCATCCTGTTAAACCGCCGCAAGATAAACGATGACATGAACCGGAAGTTTGCAGGGGATAAAAAAAACAACTATGAAACAAAGGTGGTTAAAATTTTGAAACAGCTTATCGCGGAGAGCGATATGCTCCTCAACCTGCATGACGGTTCAGGATTTTATTCCGATAAATGGGAAGGCCCGGACAGGAATCCAAAAAAATACGGTCAATCCATCATAGCTGACTGTGACGTTTACCAGCCCGAAGGTGAGGACGGGCCGATACATTTAGGTGAAATGGCACGATCCGTCATCAATGAAATGAACCGGAAAATTGACGATGACTCCCTCAAATTTCATTTCAACAATCATAATACGAGCAAAAAAGATTCCATCCATAAAGAGCAGAGAAAATCAGCCACCTATTATGCTTTGTATAAATGCGGTGTTCCGGCCTTTGGGATTGAGACAAGCAAGTCCCTGCCCCTTGAAACCAAGGTGCGTCATCACAACCTTGCCATAAATGCATTTATGGACATGCTGGATATCGTCCCGGAAACGCCGGGGATCAACCTTGAACCTCCGAAGCTCCGCTATTTTGTCGTGTCGGTTAACAATTCCCTTCCTTTTGTCGTAAAGGACCAGCAGACACTGTACATAGAACCCGGAGACATCATTACAACCAGCCATATTGAGGCAAATTACAAGAGAGGGCTCAGTTCGGATATAATTGATTACGGCACGATTAATGATTCACACAAAAAAATCAAAGTGACCAAGCCGACACGAATCGTCGCCCGAAAAGACTACTATCCGTGCGGGAGCATCTACCTTGCTTTTGGCAGGGAAGTAGAAAACCACGCCATGGGAGTTGCGGTTTCCGAAAGCCGGGCGCCGGGCGCCACCCCTTACCTGTTTTTTAAAACCAGAATAAACGATGAGGAAAGGATATTTGAAAATTACGGAAAAGCCGCAATGGAAAAAGGGGATCGGTTTGAACTGGTTGATGTCATTACAAGCATTGCAGACCCGTCCATGCTGACGGTGAATTTCAAGGGGTTTGTCGGAAACGAGTCTCAAAATACCGGAGAAGACAGGGGGTACGTGATCGACACGGCAAATGACTTGTGGGAACGTTATTCTATAAATGGTAAAGGGGAAACATACTTTGTGGTTGTAAAGTCCGGTGAAACGCCTGTGGGAAAACTCTTTATCGAACTTTTCTAAGTAAGGGTTCAGTTGACAGTGTTCAGGATGCAGAAAGAGAATAAATCCATGGTGCCTGAGACAGCTTCTTGCTTGTTTTTCTGCCCCCTGCCGACTTGCACCCAGTTGAAGTGTTACAATCTGATATATCGGGCTTGACGGTGGAACCGGATAGCGATATGACTATATTAATATTAACTTTCTAATGAGACGTGCATAATGATAGAACATTTCTTTACAAAAAAAGACGGC
>Ga0180435_10002441_pt1 | contig 18939 bp, 15 predicted proteins | sample SS_ome_3_FD_132467 | JGI IMG/M metagenome (GOLD analysis project Ga0180435, IMG submission 132467) | Hypersaline lake sediment archaeal communities from the Salton Sea, California, USA - SS_3_S_1 metaG | ecosystem: Environmental > Aquatic > Non-marine Saline and Alkaline > Hypersaline >...
GACAGCTTCAGGAACATCAGCAGAAAAATTGAATGGCTCAGCGTCCGTGCACTGGTGAAAACCATGATTGGGAAGGATACAAGGATCCTGTACAATTCTGAAAATAAGCCCTTTGTAAGAGGGAACACGCATAACATCAGTATCTCTCACTCAAACAACCTCACCGCGGTTTTGATCAGTAAAGACAAACGGGTGGGAATCGACCTGGAATTTATGTCGGGAAAGATCAGCAAAGTGGCCAATAAGTTTATAAACGACCGGGAAAACATTACCCTTGATCCGGAGCTGTCTAAATTTCACCTTTACCTGCACTGGTGCGCCAAAGAGGCCCTGTACAAGATTTGTGACAAGCAGGACATCAACTTCAGGGATGGAATAACCATCGCCCCCTTTAAACCGGACGAGCATGGATTTATGAAGGGCCAGGTGATCAATGGCAACGGAGAGGAGAAGTTTGAAATGGAGTACTTGCAACATGATAACTACGCCCTGGTCTGGTGCGTCAAAGAATGAAAACTTTCTACCAAGAGCTGAAGGACAGGAGCAAAAAACGGATTGCTCTGCTGGTGGATCCCGACGGGTATGATAACGATAGCCTGGAGGAATTGATCGGATTCATCAATCTTTTTCCGCCAGACCTCCTGCTGGTAGGAGGCAGCATCCTGTTTAAGTCCATTGAAATCACCATTACCGCGCTGAAGCTGGGATGCAGGTTGCCGGTCTTTATCTTCCCCGGAAATGTGTTTCAGCTATCCGACCGGGCAGACGGAATTCTGTTTCTCTCCCTGATCTCCGGACGCAATCCGGAGTTCCTGATCGGTAACCATGTGCTGGCAGCCCCGCACCTGAGCCGGGCCGGAATCGAGGTGATTCCCACCGGGTATATGCTGATTGAAAACGGGCAATCGACCTCTGTGGAATATTTGAGCAATACCCGTCCCATTCCAGGAGACAAAACAGATATCGCTGTAGCCACGGCCATGGCCGGCGAGATGCTGGGACTCAAAGCGCTTTACCTGGAGGCGGGAAGCGGTGCAGCTTTTCCTGTGGCACCGGCCATGATCCAGGCTATCCGGAAAAATATATCACTGCCACTGATGGTGGGAGGAGGGATCCGGTCCGCCGAAACAGCCCTGGAACTGTTCTCTGCCGGTGCGGATTTGATTGTGGTGGGAAATGCCATGGAAAAAGATCCCGGCCTGATCCAAGCTTTTTGTGAGGCCAGAGACTCTTTAAATGCTCCTGCTACTTAAATGCTCCTGCTACTTAAATGCTCCTGCTGCTTTAATGCTCCTGCTGCTTTAATGCTCCTGCTGCGGATGAAGATCTTTATTTGACCAACTGCTGGATCACCTCACCCGTGGCATTATCGGGCATGGAAATCTCCATAAATGAGGCGATAGAGGGGGCAATATCTGTTGGGGATACCCGGTAAGGTATGGTCACTCTGTTTATCTTCCAGCCGTAAAAAATCAGGGGGACATGGGGCGCATACCTGAATTCTTCGAACACCCCTCCTGCCACACTGCTGTGCTCCACCCAGCCGGGGGTGAGGTAAAGGATCACATCCCCGGAACGTTTCTGGTAATACGAGTTCTGAATCCTGTTCAATACCCCATCGGTAAAGTAATTCTGCTGCAAGACATAGGCCTGAAGGGCGTTGGAAACTCCGTTCATCTGCACCATAAACCGGGCTACCTTATCCTGCACCTCCTCCAGGGAAAGGTTGCTGTCCTCGATCAGCTGATGATTCAGGTAAATCTGCTGGGCGTAATAAAATGTGACCCATTCGCCCCGGCCATAAATGGCATTCAGATAGGATCTCAACAAGGAAATGCTGGTCCTGTAATTGAAAAAGCCGGATGGGATACGGTTCTCGGCCAGATAGTTGGGATCCACAGCCAGGGCATTTTCGGCCGTCAGGTAGACCAGCACATTTTCCAGTCCCAGCTGATCATCCAGGAATTGAAGCAGGTGGGCAATATCTTCGTCCAGCCTCAGGTAGGTATCCTGGGTCTCCACCGACCAGGTGGAATAATGGTTAGCCAGGTATTTGGTGGCATTAAACCCGATATGGATCACGTCGGTGAACTCGTGTTGTCCAAGCTCTTCATTGACAACAGCAGCGATTGCCATATCCTTGGTATAGGTATTACCCCAGGGGGTAGTCATCAGCAAGGGGTAATCCTTTCCTCCCTTTCCGTCGGAGCTGATCTTTGCAAGATCGTAGGGAAAAGTAATCTGTCCGTTGATCCCCGTTTCAAAGGGATTGTTATCCAGCATGCTCTCCTCATAATCCGATATGGGACGAAGGGTCTCCCAGGTGCGGTCGAGGTAAAGATCGCGGTAGTTCTTGGCATTAAATTCGTTCACCCAATTGGGGAGTGAATCCAAATAATATGAGCTGGATACCCAGTTGGCCTGCACGGGATCGAGCCAGTAGGCCGCAGTAGCCGTATGTCCGGCCATCAAAACTGCTGCCCTGGGATCCATGGAGACTCCGATGGAACGCGATTGGAAACGGCTCTGTACCCGCATCTGGTCGGAAAAGGTTCGACTGTGCAGCGCCCAGGGGGAGTAGGTCCCGGTGCCATAGGAGCCGCCAATGGTGGTCTGTTCCCTATCCTCGATACTATTGACGATCTCGTTGGAGATCCGGCGGTACCAGTAGTCCGAAACAATGCCATGTTCGCTGGGCCTGGTCCCTGTGGCAATGGAGGCAAAACCCACAGCCGGATCGGTAATCAGGTAATTGTAGCGGGCATTCTTACAATTAGCTCCGGTGGTGGCCATTTTCCTGAATCCACCTTCCGAAAACTTGTCCCAATAGACAGACAGGTAATCGTACTGCATGCCCGATACGGTGATTCCCACAATCAGTTTGGGCTTCTGTGGGGGGATCTTCTGTCCCTGTAAGGATCCCGCTACTGCAAGCTGCAGCATTAAAACTCCTGCCCAACGTATGCTGTTTTTACCCATATCCCCTTCTCCGCTGTTTGATCCCTATCCTAAACACCAAGCATGGTGCTCACCTGCTGGAAGACATTCTCTCCGGTGAATCCCAGCTTTTCATCCAGCACCTTGTAGGGTGCTGAATAACCAAAACTTTCCAGTCCAAATACTTTTCCCTTCTTCCCTACCAGTCCCTGAAGCGTCACAGGAAGGCCGGCTGTTAGTCCAAACACCGGAAGATCTTCCGGAATCACCTCTGACTGGTACTCCTTCTCCTGATCGCGGAACAGGCCCTCAGAAATCACCGATACCACCCTGACTTTCAGCCCCTTTTTCTCCTCCAGCAATTCCGCCCCTGCCAGCAGGGTGGACACTTCTGAACCGGAGGCCACCAGCAGCACATCCGGGCTGCCTTCACAATCTCTTACTACATAGGCCCCTCTCTCTGCCTGAAGTGCATCGTGGTACCGTTCAGAACCAGGCAGCGCCGGAATATCCGGAACTCCCTGCCTGGAGAGGATCAAAGCGGTGGGGGTAGTACCGTTCTCCAGAGCCATTTTCCAGGCGACTGTCGTCTCCCGGGCATCGGCCGGCCGCAGGACCAGCATGGATCGTTTACCCCGATGGTTCTTCAAATGTTCCAGCAAGCGGATCTGAGCCTCCTGCTCCACCGGCTGGTGGGTGGGTCCATCCTCTCCCACCCGGAAGGCATCGTGGGTCCATACATACTTCACCGGCAGCTGCATGAGGGCAGCCATACGAACGGCTGGCTTCATGTAATCGCTAAAGACAAAGAAGGTGCCGATCACCGGGATCACCCCGCCATGCAGAGCCATCCCGTTGGCAATGGCTGCCATGGTCAGTTCACAAACTCCTGCCTGCAGGAAGGAGCCGGAAAAATCGCCCCGGGTAAAGGCGGTGGTATGCTTCAGGTAGCCATCTGTTTTATCGCTGTTGGAGAGATCCGCCGAGGCCACGATCAGATTCTCCACCCTCCCGGCCAGGCTGGCCAGGACGGCTCCGGAGGCACCTCGTGTGGGTGCTCCTGCCTTCTGCTGGATGGCCGCATAATCGATCTCCGGCAGTTCTCCCTCCAGGAAACTCCGGTATTTTTTTGCCAGTTCCGGGTGGGCTTTTTCCCAGGTGTCCTGTTCTGCCCTTCTGGCAGCCACCAGCTTTCGCTTCTCTTCCAGGATGCTGCCATAGGCCTGCTGAACCTCTTTAAAAATCACAAAGGGATTCTCCGGATCTCCTCCCAGGTTGGAGATGCTCTTCTCAAAAGACGCTCCCGCTGCCGAAAGAGGCATCCCGTGGGTGGAGGTCTTTCCCTCGAAACTGGTCCCGTTTTCGTCCACGGCCCCCTTACCCATGATGGTCTTACCAATGATCAGGCTGGGACGCTCCTTTTCTGCCAGGGCCGATTCAAGTGCCTGGAACAGGTGGAGCGGATCGTGACCGTCCACCAGGCTAACGTTCCAGTTCCAGGCCCGGTATTTGGCGGCAGTATCCTCGGCAGAAACCTCCTCGGTCCGCGTGGAGAGCTGAATATCGTTGGAATCATAAAACATGATCAGGTTGGAAAGGCCCAGGAAACCTGCAATCCGTCCGGCTCCCTGTGAGATCTCCTCCTGAATGCCTCCATCGGAGATAAAGGCAAAGGTCTTGTGAGACAGCCACTCTCCGAAACGGGCTGCCAAAAAGCGCTCAGCAATGGCCGCACCCACAGCCATGGTATGTCCCTGTCCAAGGGGTCCCGAGGTATTCTCCACCCCGCGTTTCTTTTCCACTTCGGGGTGACCCGGCGTGGGGCTTCCCCACTGGCGGAAGGCGCTTAGTTCTTCCATGGAATAGTGCCCGACCAGGGCCAGTACGCTATAGAGCATGGGCGACATATGCCCCGGATCCAGGAAAAAACGGTCCCTCAGCGGCCAGGCTCCGTCATCCGGGTCAAAGAGTAGAAATCTGGAATAAAGCATTTCTACAAAATCGGCTCCGCCCATGGCTCCGCCCGGGTGTCCTGATTTGGCTTTCTCCACCATGGCGGCGGATAGTATACGAATGTTGTCGGAAGCTTTCCTGTGAATCTGAAGGTTCATGAAGTTATTTTTTAAAATCGAAGCCCAAAATTACCCATTAATATTTAAAACCCCGTCACCACGAGGTGCTTCTTTTTTGCTAATTTTGAGTCAAAATTAACACAGATGGCATTAAAATGCGGCATTATTGGGGTGGCCAACGTTGGCAAATCCACTCTTTTCAATTGCATGTCCAATACCCGGGTGGAAACTTCCAGTTTTGCCTTTACCTCCAGTAAATCAAATATAGGGGTGGTGAATGTCCCCGATCCCAGGCTATATAACCTGGAAAATTTCCAGCCCACCGAGAAGATTATCCCGGCAACGGTGGAAATAGTGGATATACCGGGGCTTACCAAAGGGGCCAACCTGGGAGAAGGAGTGGGCAACAAGTTCCTCTCGGATATCCGGAATACCGATGCCCTGATCCAGGTCATCCGGTGTTTCGATGACGAACAGCTTCCCCATATCGACGGATCGGTAAACCCGGTCAGGGATATCGAGACCATCAACCTGGAGCTACAGGTAAAAGACCTGGAATCGGTGGAAAAAAAGATGGAACGGTTGGCTAAGATTGCCAAATCGGGCGACAAGGAGGCACGAAGGGGCATCGAGGTGCTGGAGAAATTCAAGGCTCATCTGGAAGATTTCCAGAATGCCCGCACCCTGGATGTGAGTGATGCTGACCATAAACACATTGAAGATCTTTTCCTGCTTACCCGTAAACCGGTGATGTATGTGTGTAATGTGGAAGATGAGGCAGCCATATCGGGCAACAACTACGTGGAGCAGGTTAAGGAGTACCTTTCCGGAGAAGAGGCCGAGATCCTGGTGCTGGCAGCCCGGCTGGAATCGGAAATTGCCGAACTGGAGGACCAAGAGGATCGCAGGGAGTTCCTGGCCGACGCCGGACTGGAGGAGCCGGGGGTAAGCAAGCTCATACGCTCGGCCTATTCCATGCTGAACCTGATCTCCTTTTTCACCGTGGGTCCCAAAGAGATCCGCGCCTGGACCATCCGGAAAGGAGCCCTGGCGCCCGAAGCTGCCGGGGCGATCCATTCGGATCTGCAGCGTGGTTTTATCCGTGCCGAGGTCATGAAATACGAAGATTTTATCAGTCTTGGATCAGAACAGGCCTGCAAGGATAAGGGCAAGTTATCAGTGGAAGGAAAAAACTACGTGGTAAAAGAAGCTGATATTCTGCATATCAGATTTAACGTATAATGGGGCTAGGGCAGATCCACAGGGCCTCTTTGAAGCTCCTGCTGCTGGTCCTGCTTGTCCGGCTGGCAGCTGCCCCCCTCCATGCCCAGTGGACCAGTTCGGTAGGCTTCGACAACAGCGATATGGCCCTGGACCTGTCCGAAGCGCTTACCTTCCGGAAATATCCCACCTACGACCAGTACCTGGAAATGATGCAGGGATTTGCGGCTTCCTACCCGGAAATCTGCAGGCTCGATACCTTTGGATACTCCCAGGAGGGGCGCCTGCTCCTGGCACTGAAGATCAGTGATCAGGTGGAAGAGGAGGAAGATGAAGCCTCTTTTCTCTACAGCTCCAGCATGCATGGGGATGAGGTACTGGGCTACGTGCTCCTTTTGCGCCTTGCGGATACCCTGCTGACCGGCTATGGCGTGGATAGTGAAATAAGCACCCTGGTGGATAACCTGGCCATCTGGATCAATCCCCTGGCCAATCCAGATGGCAGTTTCTCCAAGGACCATAACCTGTCCCTGGTAAACGCCGGGCGTTTCACCAAAGACGGGACCGATCTGAACCGGGATTTCCCGAGACCGGACCTGGGAGAAGCGGACGATACCGCCGGGCGGGCCCTGGAGAACCGCTATATGATGGAATTCCTCAGGAAACACCGCTTCAGCATGTCGGCCAACCTCCATGGAGGCGAAGAGGTGGTCAATTATCCCTGGGATTATACCCCCTGGCTGCATGCCGATGATGACTGGTACCGCTTTGTCTCCCGCGAATATGCCGATGAAGCCATGGCGCGGGATCCGGGCTATATGTTGGGATGGCCCGACGATGGGATCACCAATGGCTGGGCCTGGTACCTCGCCCTGGGTACCCGGCAGGATTACGTCAACTGGTACCTGGAGGGAAGAGAAGTTACCCTGGAGCTCTCCATGGAGAAGCTGCTCCCTTCGGATGAGCTGGAACATCACTGGAACATCAACCGGCGCTCCCTGATCAACTACATGGCCCAGTGCATGTACGGCATCCGGGGATGGGTTTATGACCAGGAGAGCGGCGACCCGATCCGTGCCCGGATCCAGGTAGAGAACCATGACAGCCTCTACTCGGTGGTCCACAGTTCCGACACTTTTGGAGATTTCTACCGGCTGATCAAGGAGGGAGTCTATGACCTGGAGGTTTCTTCTCCTGGCTACCACAGTCAAACGATCTCTGCGGTCAATGTGATCGACTACCAGGCCTCCTTCCTCTTTATTCACCTGAGCCCCTACGAAACTTCCATGCCGACGGAGAAAGCTCCTTCCTTCCGCATCTATCCCAATCCGGCCACCCGGCAGATACAGATTGAGGCGGATCATATCGCCCCCGGGCAGCTGGACTTGTCGATTCACACCCTGGATGGAAGGCTTGTGTATCACGACACGCATCCCTGGTACGGTTCAGCTGTTCAGCTTTCCCTGGAAGCGCTGAAACCGGGAATTTACCTGCTTCGCTGCACCAGTGGCTCTGCTTCAGAAGTGCACCGGCTGATGGTGATCCATCCATAGACCGGAACAGTAGATTATGAGTGTTCTTTATGCGGAATTTTGTACTTTTAGCTGCGAGCCAGCGTTAATATCTCAAGCCCTAACCAAGAAAAAGGATAATGAACAAATACTTCCAGGTGCTATTTCTCTTATGGGGGGTGCTTTCTCTGATCCCTGAAGGCCCTTTCTTGTTAGCGCAGGAAATAACGGCCGAAGAGGAACCCACTTCCAGGATCCTCTTTATTTTCGACGCCTCCAACAGCATGGCCGGCCAATGGGGCGGAGCACGAAAAATCGATATGGCCCGGGAGGTCCTCTTCGATATGGTAGACAGCCTGGAGCAGCTGAACAATGTGGAGATGGCACTGCGTGTATATGGTCACCAGAGTCCGGTACCCCCCCAGGATTGCAGCGATACTAAGCTGGAAGTGCCTTTCGGCCCGTCCAATGCCTTCATGATCAGACAGAAACTGAAGTACATCAACCCCAAGGGAACCACACCTATTGCACACTCCCTGGAACTGGCTCCCGGCGATTTCCCCCCCTGCTCTTTCTGCCGCAACATAATTATTTTGATCACAGATGGCATAGAGGCCTGTGATGGAGATCCCTGCAGGGTTTCCCAGAGTCTTCAAAAGCAGGGGATCATCCTAAGGCCCTTTGTCATAGGGATCGGAAATGATCCCGGATTCAAGGAGACCTTCAATTGCATCGGGGAGTATTACGATGCGCCCTCCAAGGAACAGTTTCGGGAAGTACTCGAAGAAGTGGTGAATCAGGCCCTCAATGAAACAAGCACACAGATTAACCTGCTGAACAGTCAGTCGGAGCCCACTGAGACCGATGTGAATGTGGTGATGTATGACCGCTACTCCAGGAAGATCCGCTACCACATGGTACATACCCTCAACGAAAAAGGGAATCCGGATACGCTGTACCTGGACCAGCTGAATACCTACGATATCATGGCTTTTACCATTCCCCCGGTGAACTTTGATAGCGTAAAACTGATCCCCGGAAGACACAATACCATCAGTTTGGATGCCCCACAGGGCTATCTGTATGTCCGGACAAGCCGTGGGAAATCTTACGACAAGGAGAAAATCCTGGTGAAAAAGGCCGGAGAGACAAAGACCATTAATATTCAGGAGATCGGCAATGTGGGAAAATACCTGGTAGGCAGATATGACCTGGAGATCCCCATCTATCCGCTTATGGAGGTGAAGAATGTGGAAATCCTGCAAAGTTATACCACCACGGTGGAGATTCCCGCTCCGGGCTTTGTCACATTCAATACCCGCCAGGCAGGATCCGGATCTCTCTACCAGCTCTTGCCATCGGGCAAGCAGGTATGGGTGATGAATCTCCTGGAAAACAAGAAAAGCCAGGGATTCTATCTGCAACCCGGCAGTTACCGGGTGGTGTTCCGACATGCTGATCTGAGCTCAACCTCTGACAGCATGATCCAGGATTTTGTGGTACTTGAAGGAACCCCTGCCACCGTGAAACTCTTTGTAGATGCTTTCTAAACCAAAAGCTCCGGGAAGGGTCTAAATACCAAAGTCTGAAGGAATATGCCGGATTGGGAAGACAGGGAAATAATCGAAGGCTTTAATATTCCGGGCAACGAAGAGATTGCCTTTAATCAACTGGTGGTCCAGTACCAGGAGCGGCTCTATTGGCATATCCGGAAGATGGTGATCAGCCACGACGATGCGGATGATGTCCTGCAGAACACCATGATCAAAGTGTGGCGTTCCCTGAACTCCTTTCGTGCCGAATCGGGACTGTACACCTGGTTGTACCGGATCGCCACCAACGAGGCCCTTTCCTTTCTGAAGCAGAAAAAGAAAAAGGCCTTCGCCCCCTGGGTGGATATGGAAGAACAAATGTTTGAGAAAATGGAAGCCGATCCCTGGTTTAACGGGGACGAGATTCAGCTGAAGTTACAGGAAGCCATCCTGAAGCTTCCCGAGAAGCAGCGGATCGTATTTAATATGAAATATTTTGACCATATGAAGTATGAAGATATGTCGGAGATACTGGGTACCTCGGTGGGAGCACTGAAAGCCTCTTATCACCATGCGGTTAAAAAAATAGAAACGCTGTTGGATAAGGATTAAACCTTTTTCTACCAGGAAGGTCAAACAAATACCTGAATAAGCAATGAACATGGATCACAAAAAACCGGATTTGCAGCAGGAAACGCTGAGAAGAAATCCTTTTAAAGTACCGGAAGGCTACTTTGAAAGCTTTTCAGACCAGCTGCATGAGCGAATAAAGCAGGAGGAATCCTCCAAGGTTCCGGTTCGCAGGATCGGAACTACCACCCGTTGGATGGCTCTGGCCGCAGCCATGCTGGCCGCAGCCCTGATCACCACTTCCATCATACGCCTCAGCTCCCCCAGGGATACAGAGGGTCTTCTGCCCGACCTGGCAGTTCTGGAACAAATGCAGTTACTGGAAGACGACCGCTTCCTGTATGAGATCCTGACCGAAGAAGAGAGCGTTGAACTTGATGAAAATGAGGCATTTGTATCTCAGGCCATCGAATACCTGGCCATCAACGACGTGGAAATGGATCTTATTTTTGAATAGTGAAAAGACGATATATTATGAAACGCAGATTCTTGTATGTACTCGCCTCCGTCCTGTTCCTGTTTTTCGCTTCGGGATCATTAATTGCCCAATCGAAGGAGCAGATCGAAAAATTTAAGGAAGAGCGAAAAGCTTACTTCACGGAACAGCTGGAGTTGAGTGATTCGGAAGCCAAAGCTTTTTGGCCGCTCTATGATGATTTTCAGAACAGGAAAATGAAACTGGTCGAAGATGAGCGTAATACCTGGAGCTATGCCCACAAAAACGCAGAGAACCTTTCAGACATGGAGATCCTGGAAACTCTGAATAAAGGGTATAGCCTGAAAGAGAAACAACTGGAACTGGAACGGGAGTATTACCAGGAGAAGTTCCTGGATGCCTTGCCCGCCAAAAAGGTCTTGAAGCTGGGTAAGGTGGAGTGGGATTTCCGTCGTCACCTGCTGCGCAAACTCCGGGAAGAGGGACGGAGCAACCGGGGCCAGGGAGGAAGCGGCAAGCACCCGGAAGGAAGGGAGTCCCCTTCCTTTGAACCATCCCCCTTGTGGTTCTAAGTTAGCTCCCGGTGGTTCCGGGCTTCTTTCTCTGGAGTTCCAGGCTACTTTCTCTGTAGTTCCAGGCTACCTCATATCTTCCGGCGAATAATCGCGTATCATAATCAAATCCTCCGGCAGGTCCAGTTCAACGTCCTGAAGGAAATGGATACTCCGATCAATATCCTGGTACATCACCTTGTCGTCGTGCACAAAAGAAACCTGTTTCCTGTATTCCACCAAAAATTTTTCCAAATAGGGACTGCTGCGGCCAGGGCGCCTGAATTCCATGGCCTGGGCCGCATTATATAGCTCAATGGCCAGGATCCGTTCCAGATTCAGCATCACCTGGTAAGCCTTGGTGGCAGCATTGGCCCCCATACTCACATGATCCTCCTGTCCCTGCGAGGACTCGATGGAATCCACCGAAGAGGGAGTGCAGAGCTGCTTGTTATGACTTACCATGGAGGCTGCCGTATACTGGGGGATCATAAATCCTGAATTCAGCCCGGGATTGGCCACCAGGAAAGGGGGCAGGCCCCGTGTACCATTGACCAGCTGGTAGGTGCGCCGTTCAGAGATGTTCCCTAGTTCGCTCATGGCAATGGCCAGGTTATCCAGCGCCAGGGCCAGGGGCTGACCGTGGAAGTTACCTGCGGAGATAATCAGGCCCTCCTGGGGGAAGATGGTAGGATTATCGGTGACGGCATTGATTTCATTACGAAACACATAGGCCACGTAATTAATGGAATCCTTGGATGCTCCGTGAACCTGGGGGATGCATCTGAAGGAGTAAGGATCCTGCACATGCGCCTTGGGGCGTTCCATAAGCTCACTCCCCTCCAGAAGCCACCTGATCCTTCGGGCAGTGACCAGCTGTCCCTGGTGGGGCCGGATCTGCTGAATCAACTCATGGAAGGGTTCCATGCGTCCGTCAAAGGCCTCCAGCGAAAGAGCGGCAATGATATCAGCCAGCCTGGAGAGCTTAAACACTCTCAGGCAGAGGTATACCCCGTAGGCGCTCATAAACTGGGTTCCGTTCAGAAGCGCCAGTCCCTCCTTGGATTTCAGCTCGATGGGATCCCATCCCATTTCTTGCAGCACCTCCCCGGCTCTTCTGCGCCTCCCTTTCACATTGACATCGCCCATGCCCAGCAGCGGCAGGCTCATATGTGCCAGCGGAGCCAGATCGCCCGAGGCTCCCAGAGAGCCGTAGGTGTAGACAACCGGCAGAATATCGTTGTTGTACAGCTCAGCCAGGCGTTCAACGGTAGCCACCTGAACCCCCGAATGCCCGTAGGAGAGGGACTGTATCTTCAGAAGAAGCATCAGACGGGTAATTTCCTCACTTACCTCCTCGCCTACGCCACAGGCATGTGACATCACCAGGTTCTTCTGCAACAATCCCAGGTTCTCTTCCGAAATCACCGTATCGCAGAGGGAGCCAAATCCGGTATTGATGCCGTAGAGGATCTCCTCCGTATTTTCCATCCTTTGATCCAGATAGACTCTGCAGTTCCTGATCTTCTCCTGGACCTCTTCCGACAGTACAATCTTTGTTCCTCCTGAAATGATCTCCTCAAATTTTTTCCACCCGATCTCCTCCGTAGTCACCAGATGCACCTTTTCCATATCCTTGAAATTTTGAACTTCAATTACAGAAAAAAAAATGAGCAAGTGAGAGAATACGGAATGTTATTAGGCAGAGGATAATCTTTCGATCAGCTCCTCCGGTGCAAGCCTCTCCTGCTTGCCGGTCTCCATCTCCTTCAGGGTAACTACTCCATCGGCGATCTCCTGCTCCCCTACCAGGGCAACGAAGGGAATGTTCCTTTTGTCTGCATAATTCAGCTGCTTCTTCATCTTAGCCTGGTCGGGGTAGAGTTCGGAAGCAATGTTGTTTTTTCTCAGACGGCCCAAAATGGGGAGAATGTGCCGTACCTCCCGTTCTCCGAAATTCACAAAGAGCAGCCGGGTATCCAGAGCGCCCCTTTCCGGGAATCGTTCCAACTGGAGCAATACATCGTAGATGCGGTCGGCTCCAAAAGAAACCCCCACTCCCGAGACTCCGACCATACCGAAAATACCGGTCAGATCATCATATCTTCCTCCTCCACAGATACTGCCCATGCTCATTTCGGCAGACTTCACCTCAATGATGCTGCCCGTATAATAACTCAGGCCCCTGGCCAGGGTCAGATCAAATTCCATTAGCGCTCCCAGGGGATCGCTCTCCGTATAGTCAAACAGGCTACGCACTTCGTCCAGCCCCTCCAGTCCCGTTTCAGATCCCGCCAGATATTCCTCCAGGAAAGCGAATTTTTCGGTAGTGCTACCCTCCATCTTCAAGAGAGGATTCAGCTGCTCCCTCGCAGCCAGGCCAAGACCCCTTTGTTCCAGTTCAGCCAGAACCCCTTCCAGTCCAATCTTCTCCAGCTTATCCATGGCCACGGTGATATCGCTCATCCGTTCCGGTGCCCCGATGGCCTCGGCAATTCCCGCCAGCACTTTCCGGTTATTCAGCTGGATCACCACCTGCAGTCCCAATGCTTCAAATACTTCGTCGATGATCTGGATCAATTCGAATTCATTGAGCAAGGCATCACTGCCAATCACATCCACGTCGCACTGGTAAAACTCCCTGTAGCGTCCACGCTGTGGACGATCGGCCCGCCAGACCGGTTGAATCTGGTAACGTTTGAAGGGAAAGGTGATCTCATTGCGGTGTTGTACCACAAATCGGGCAAAAGGAACGGTCAGGTCGTAGCGCAGTCCCTTCTCCGAGATCATGGTCCCCAGGCGTCCGGCGGGGAGCTCTGCAAGCTCATCCGGACGGATCTTCGCCTTAAAATCTCCCGAATTCAGGATCTTGAACAGGAGCTTATCGCCTTCATCCCCGTATTTCCCCATCAGGGAGGATAGGTTCTCCATGGCCGGAGTCTCGATGGGCAGATAGCCATGCACCTTAAAGATCCTGCGGATGCTGTCAAATATATAGGTCCGCCTGGCCATTTCCAGGGGCGAAAAATCACGGGTTCCTTTTGGAATGGATGGTTTATCGGCCATTGATGTCTATTCTCTTATTTTGTGGCCTTGGCCAGTTTTTTAAAGTCACTGGCCAGAAAAGCATCCGGTTTTTTTGCGTTCACCTTATGATAATCAAAATAATAAAACTTGGCCTCGTCCAATCCGATCAGTATTTTATATACCCGGGCATTCATTTTCTTGCCTTCGGGACCCACCTTATGCAGGACTACGGCATTTTCATCTTCGGCCATGATCAGTTCCTTAATGGTCTCCCGGTCCACAAGCTTTACCTCACCGGGATATATGCCTTTGATCTTTGAGAGGGAAGAGACCTCATGTGCCAGTTCCTCTTCTACCAGATAAAGGGTCTTCCCCCTTACATTTGCCATATTTTCATTATAGTGTTTGTACACATTCTGACTTACAATGCTGTGGTTTTTGGTGATTAATCGAACGTGGTACTGCAAGAACCTGATCATGATCCCCAGCTTGTAGGCATAATGATCCCCGTCCACTCCGTAGTAGCTCATAGGAATATTGGCCACATCCTTTAAATCATCGATGGACACCCGGTCGCCGCCCAAAGACAGACAGAGAAACTGGTAGCGTGTACTGGATCTGTCCTTCTCAAAACTTACTCCCGCCAGATAGAGAAAAGAGGCATTTTTATCTTTACTCTTCTCTGCAAAATCTTCCATTTTCAAAAACTCATATTCAGTGATATCCCAGAATTTTTTTACCGCATCCTGGATCTCAATATTGTAATCCGAAATGGCATTGCTTTCCAGCACCACATAGGTCTTGGTAGTAAAAAAATGATCCAGGTCCTCCTGGGTGGGGAGATACTCTCTCTGTGCCTGCAACTGGATCATAGGGATCAACAGTAGCAGGAGGGCATAATATTTCTTCATTAGTTGCTATGGATTTGGTTATTAATATTTGCTGGCTGGAAAGTAAAGCGGATGCTTCTCATTAAACCGGCGTATAAATACAAACTTCATCTGTTTTTTCTTCCGGTTGCGAAGGGCCTGATACTCATCTGACAGTTCGGGATCCCTCATTAACAAGACTTCCACACTTTCTACGTCATACTCCATCACATCACCCGTATAGAAATCTAGCAGGTACTGGCGCAGATCGGTACTGCCCACGTTGGACTGGGGCATGGAATAGCGGTTGTAATAATAGGAATTGGAATAATAAGGATTGTAATAATACGGATCGTAATAGTTAGGATTGTATGTGGTCACGGTGGCAACAAAATGGCAGATGCTTCCCATGAAACTAATCCTGTGAAAGGCAGAACCCACATTGATGTAAAGGATTCCATTGCGGCTGTACCCCCATATATCCTCCGTCCTCATGACCTTTTTTACTCCATTATCATCGTAAATAATGATTTCCTTCTTCGCGGTAACCTTGTCATAAAAAGCCCTGTCGAACAGATCTTCATCCGTCACAATTCGTGCCGGCGGGATGGGATCGTTCGCCAACACGCTCTCAAAGTTGGCAAAAAGTCCATCATTGAACTCAAAATCGGGGGTATAAAGCACCCGTTCCCTTTCTTCGCTCTCCTGTGCCATCAGCAAGGGGGAGCAGATCACTAATATGAAAAAAACTCCTTTTCTCATGATGCATCCTCCACTATCTTAACACAAAATTACTAACTATTATGTGTTTAAGGCACAAAAATAGAGCCAATATTTTTCAGGATTGACCATATTTTAACTTTCTTTGGAAAACTAAGGCCTATTTTGGAATTGTATGCTTCTTGATTATTTACATAAACTTCTCTCCTATAAGGTAGACGAGCAGATGGAACAGTCCCTGGCTGTCAGGGCGAAACGGATCAACTTCTTCTATATGATCCTGGTATTTTCTCTCTTGCTTTCTATCGTATATGCGGCAATTGCAGCGCAATATTTGCTGCTACTGGTCAATGCGGTTTCCATGGGACTCGCTTTGCTTCTGTTTTTCCTGGTACCCGCGGGCCAGAAAACAAAACAAAGCAGCATGCTTGTCCTGATCCTGACCGCTCTGATTTTTCTGAATGCCTATCTGTTTAACGAGGGCGTATCCTCCCTGCTGGTTCTCGCATTCTACCTGCTCTTCCCCCTGGGAGCAGTAAGTTTGAGTGGCCGACAGGGTATCCTGGTGCCCATTGGACTGGGCATCATAACCATAGCGCTGAATTCATTAAAGCTATTTGAGGCCTCCATCCAGCTTGACCTCTTCAACGCCCTGGTATTTTATTTCGCCTATACCCTGGTAATCCTGGTGGCCATCTACCTGGAACGAACCAACAGTAAACTGATGAATAACCTGCAGGAATCGAGGAAGCAGGCAGAAATGACCATTGTGAACAAGGATGACTTTATTAGCAAGCTTTCTCATAAGCTGCGAACCTCACTCAGCAATATTGCCCTGATTAACAATCTGGTACACGATGAAAGGCTGAACTCGGAACAGAAGGAGCTGATGGAAACCCTCAAAGCCTCCACCAATCTGCTTATTGAAGATGTTAACAAGATCGTACAGATTGCATCGCCGGGGATCGTGGATTATCAAAAGAGCATCACCTCCTTTGATCTGACTTCGGTTCTGGAGAAATCTCTGAATATTCTGAAATCGGGCGGAGGGACAGGTGATGAGGTTTCCATCACACGTGATGACAATCTGAATCATTATATCATCGGCGATCCCAGCCTCCTGCGCAGTCTGATCGTGAATATCATTCACGGGGTCAATGATTACCGTGTAACCGGCAATCCGGTAAAACTGAAGATCCGTTCTCTGAAGGAAACTCCCAGCCAGGTCAGGCTGGAATTCGCATTTCACGTGGACACGGATGAGAGCGGTTCACTGGTAGAGTATATCCGCTCCCTCTATCATGGCAATGCACACCCTGGCTCCAACCTGGCCAACGCCTATATTCTCCTGCATGAGATTGACAGTACCATTCTGGCCGAACGTTTAAACGGCGTCACGACCATCCGTTTCCTCCAGGACTTCACCAAGGATCCAACCAAGGCAAGCAGTCAGTGGGATACCCTGGAGTTGGAAAAGAGGCCTGTAAAACGGGGTACCGCACTGAAAGATGCCAAGATCCTGCTGGTAGAGGACAACGTGATAAACCAGAAGATTGTGATACTCAGCCTCAGTAAGGCTGTCAGCCAGATTGATGTAGCCCTGAACGGTAAACAGGCCCTGGAGATGTTTGGACTCAAGCAATATGACCTGATCCTGATGGATATAATGATGCCTGTCATGGATGGGATTACTGCAACCAAGAAGATTCGTGAAATTGAGTCGACCGGAGATAGTCATGTGCCCATCATTGCTGTAACGGCCAATGCCCTGGCCGGAGACCGGGAAAACTGTCTGGCGGGCGGTGCGGATGAATATATTGCTAAGCCTTTTACAACGGAACTGCTTATCAGGAAGATGAAAAACTTGCTGGCTTGAGCCCGATAATGGTCTGGTCGTCAATCTGAAGCTCCGTATTGCCCATCCACTTGTCCATATTCTCTTCAAGTCTACGCAGCTGTTCTGCCATGGGCAGGTGGTGTATGGTCATCAGAAGGTGCCTGAATCTCCTGTATTTATACTTCTTCCCTTCCGGTCCGCCAAACTGATCCGGGTAACCGTCTGTAAACATATAGAGCATGTCATTTTCCTCGATCTGTAATCTCCGGTTCTCAAACTTGCCCCGCTGAAGCCCGTAATCAGGCCCGACAATAATCCGATCGCCCTTCATCTCCAGAATCTCCTGATCCCTGACGATGTAAAGAGGATTGAATGCCCCTGCAAATTCAAGGATCCCGGATTCGAAGTCGTAGGTGCAAAGGGCCAGGTTTATTCCATCTTTCAGGGAGATGTCTTCCGTATTCCCCAGGACGATATCGAATTGCCGGTTCATCTCATTCAGAATTCCGGCCGGATCAAGGATCCCCTTTCCCACAGTGATCTGTCTTAAAAATTCCAGGCCCAGAAGCGACATAAAGGCCCCCGGAACACCATGCCCCGTGCAGTCGGCCACGGAGAAAAGCATCTTCCCGTTGATCTTCCTGGCCCAGTTAAAGTCTCCACTAACAATCTCTTTGGGTCGCTGGTAGATGAAAGATTCCGGAAAATAGGATTCCAACTCCTTCGGAGTAAGAAACATGGCTTTCTGTATTCTTTGGGCATAGGTGAGGCTCTGCTCAAAACCCCTGGTCCGGTCCCGCAGCAAATTACGATGTCTGAGCACTACCCGCGACGCTTTCTCCTGCTCTTTCATCCGGTGGAAATCGCTCCGATACTTTCGGATCCTTCTTTTGAATAAAAGGATATGTAAGGGAATACTTAAAAGCACAATTACTGCAGCCAGCAGCAACATCTGATAATATATACTTGCTATGGCTCCCGGGATCCAATGCATGTCAACTTTGACAAACGGATGAATATTAATGATTAATGCCGCAAATATATATGTAAATGGTGTATTTAATCACATAAATAGGCGAAATATCTATGTTAAAAAAGAGAGTGCACCTTTGGGTACACCCTCTTGAAATTACATTATCCAGGTGGGAAGGACTCCCCCTGTGGCCTAATCGTCTTTGCAGTTCTTAGCAGCTTTTTCGTTCTCAGCCTTCTTTTTCCTGGACTCCATAGCCAGCTTTTCCAGCATTTCGGTGGTTACCGATTTGGGTCGCTCCAGTGGATAGCCAAGCGCACGGTCCCAGATCAGGTTCGCTGTAATCCCGATGGAGCGGCCAATCCCAAAGAGCACCGTATAGAATTCATACTCCGTAATACCATAGTGCCAATGTATAATACCAGACTGGGCATCCACATTTGGCCAGGGATTCTTGGCTTTTCCCTGCTCTTGCAGAATGGGGGGTACTACTTTGTAAAGCATATCCGTATACTGGAACAGGAGACCATCCTTCCTATGGCTCTGGCAAAATTCTCGCTCCAAGGTGTAACGAGGATCCGTTTTACGCAGTACAGCGTGTCCGAAACCGGGGATAACCTGTC